>Ga0307510_10002669_pt1 | contig 20404 bp, 11 predicted proteins | sample 12_EM_MG_FD_207224 | JGI IMG/M metagenome (GOLD analysis project Ga0307510, IMG submission 207224) | Populus trichocarpa ectomycorrhiza microbial communities from riparian zone in the Pacific Northwest, United States - 12_EM | ecosystem: Host-associated > Plants > Roots > Unclassified | place... | reverse complement strand
AGAGTATAAAATAAACCAGTAACAGAAACAAACACAGCTCCACAAGACAAACAGAAAGCGAAGAACAAATAGCAGAAAAAACAACAACAAACACACATAGAAGAAACCTTGGTGTTGTTTCCATATTCTTACTTAACAGATCGGGCTCAAAACCGTGAGTTATTTACGAAACTTGCCACTTTCTGATTCAATCTCTCTCTCTCTCTCTCTCTCTTAATTGCATGCATGTAATGCAGGTTCTAATTCATTATTGGATTTTTGCTTCTTCGATCTTTTCGGTGTCGTTTTGCTTGCTCCTTTAGTTCTTATCATCTCTTCGATCTATCTTTGATTTTAGTTTTGGTTTTTTGGATTTTTACCGGAGAATCTACTTTTTTTTTCTTTTTAGTTTGCAAAACAAATCTGATTCTATGTTTGTTTGGTTATTGAGAAAATGCAGCAAAGGAAACTGACAGAAAATTAAAGCTTCATTGTTCTAAATACAGTGGAGTTATTCTTAGAGAGTGAAAGAGATAATGTCCAGTTATTTCCTTATAGTGGTAATTTTTGTGTTTCCTTGAGATTTACGTGATGCTTATCGTCTATTAAGCCTCCTTGTTTTCCCATCTCTCCAAAATGAGTGCTATTGCTGTTATATTTACCAATTTCCATTTTTAATGGAATAATTTGCTCAGCTAAAAAGAAAATCGCTTAATTGGAAAATGGGTTTAATTCTTTGTTGAGTCTGCGTACCTGGGTTTATTGTCATAATTACGGATTGGGCATACCCATTTTGTTAACTTCTTATTCTCTGATTGGAGGGGACTGAAGCGGATGTAGCAAAGTTTTTCCATGGACACGGAAATGGATGAAAATATGAGTATTAATGTGATTTTGATTCTTGTATTTCTTGATCCAGTGAAATGGGCATAGAAGTTACTGACGTCTGCATGGACAAGGAGCCAAATTGTGTCATCGTTTATTCAAATGGTGTCTCCCATGATCCAACTCATGAAACTGTTCCTGACGACCATGGTGTTCTGGAATCCTATGAACCTATCAATGGTGTTCCAGAGCTCCATAGCTCAGAGGAGAGTACTGAAGTGAAGGAATATGTGGTGAAGGAATGTACCACTGAAGTCTCAGTTGAGGTTACTGAACTTTCCCATGCTGAAAAAAGCAAGGAAGATCAGACTGTAGTATGCTCAAATTTTGAGGATGGCTTGAAAGTGGAAAAGGTCAAAGCACTAAACCGGAAATCTAAGGATATCGGTCAGAAAAAATCGTCTACAAAGCATGCATCAAAACCTGCTCCTGCTGGACTTGCTCGAACAAAACACACTGTTCCGCAGCCATTTGCCTTAGCAACTGAAAAGCGTGCTTCATTGGGAATGCGTCCTTCTGGCGAACCTGATATCACCAATGGTCTAAACAAATCATTCAAGGCAAACAATGCGCTACGTCCAAACCCTATAAAGCAGAATCAGGTATCTGCTGCAACCAGGCATAAGTATTTAATAATTGTTAATTTAGCCATGTGTCTGTTCTATAATAATAATAATAATAATAATAATAATAATAATAATATTGTTTCAGCATGTGAAGTTGAGCTTTGATATATTGGGAAATCATGTTTTAATTTAATCAAGTGATTGGAAAACTGTACTCCTAGTTAATCCTGGAACTCTTGTTTGCTTAACTGCAGCCACTTTCTGTGTCAAGGAAGCCATTGCAACCAAATAATAAGAAGCATCCAGATGAGGAAGATAATTGTTCTGTCACTTCCTCGTATCCTGTTTCTAGCATATTAAGTTTGAACCAGTTTTCTTTTGTGCATTTCTTAAACTTCTGTCACCTCTGTAGCTCGATTTCTTTTTTATATTTCATACCTTGACTCTGCATAGTACCACAGCATCTGCACGGCCTGCTAAGTCCAAGCCAGCTGCTGTGGCAGCCCCTGTATTTAGATGCAATGAACGTGCTGAAAAGCGGAAGGAGGTACTGCCTTTATCTCTTTGTTTCATTCAGAGTTGAAGTTCTGTTTTCTTTCTTTCTTTTTTTAATGCAAGTTCTTCGGTTGAAACATACCTGAAGGTGAAGACTCAACGGTTTTATTATGTTTAAATCTTGTAGTTCTATTCAAAGTTAGAGGAAAAACATCTAGCATTGGAGGCTGAGAAAACCCAAAGTGAAGCAAGGACCAAGGTAAAGTATTTCAAGAAGCTTGATAGCAAAGTGTAGTTAAAGTCTCTCTCACACATCGACTTTAGCTGTTGACATTTCGTCGTCAAAGCAAATGATCCTGATGTATTTCTTGATTTGTTGTCATTCGATATCAAATTTCAAGGAAGAGAAGGAGGCAGCCATCAAGCAACTGAGGAAGAGTTTGATGTTTAAGGCTAGCCCAATGCCAAGTTTCTACCATGAAGGACCACCGCCTAAGGTTGAACTAAAAAAGGTACTGCAGGCAGACTCATACCCCTTTCCTGCCATTGTTGTAAAGATTTACAGTACAGGTTTCCTGGGATGTTATTTTTTAACTACTTAAATCATCGAAGTACTTGGCAGAGGTTGATGACAGAAGATTATGCACGGAAGCCAGTTTCCTAGGATAACAAATTTATTATGATTAGAAACTTGACTAATCTGCTTTCATCTGACTGTCAGCTGCCACCAACACGTGCAAAATCACCAAAATTGGGCCGAAGGAAGAGCTGCAGTAATGGAGTGAATTCATCTCAGCCAGACAGAGTGAAAGGAGCTTGTGGTGATGGAAATAACCAAAGTCAGGGTATTTTCAGAGAAGATACCAGCAACCCTGTTTCTCAGCACAGTATCCCGAAAGGCCATGTCATTTGCAAATTTGAAGATGAAACTAGGGAAATGGAAGGGATAGATGAGTTGATTCCACTTGAGGTAAGTGGACAGAGTTTTGCAGGCATTGGCCTTCAGTCTTAATATGGTGTTGAGTTCTTAATTCTTAATTTATGAGAAACAAAATGTCCCAATTTTTCTCCTTCTGCGACTGCTTGAAGAATATGAATGTTGTTCCCTTTTAAGTTGCAAGGACTTGTTGCAGTGTTTATGTAATGTATCAAGTGTAAATTTCCTGTAACTTATGCTATCTATGTAAAGCATTCCCTTTTTTCTGTAAACGGCTTGCATTTTGCACTTTTGTTGAGTAGTCTTCTTACTGCTGGGGGTCTATTTTGCTTTCTTTCTGTTTGAAGCACATGATTAGGAAAATGTGAAACAAGCTGCTGGTGTTCCAGTTTTTCTATCCCTGTTTTAATCGAATCTTTTTATATTAATCTGACAATAGGGTTGTTAAAAGAAGAAGAAGAAGAACAGTGGACGTTGTAGAAAAACAGGAAATCTGAAGAACTGTACGTGGTGGGTACTGATTTTCATATAAAAATAAAAGTGAATTGATTGCATTTAGTGAAGATTGTGTACTTAGGGGTGAATTTGTATGATGATGTGAATGATGTTTTCTAAAATAATCCCGATTTATTTCTTGGGTTGGGCGTCTTCGGTAATCAAGCAAGAGATATATTCGAAACACAAGCATTAGTAGCGGTGGCATGTGAGTTATAAGATAAAAATGACTATCATCACAATTCAGAAGCAAGGTATATACTTTTATAATTTGATTCTTAATTATTGACTCAAATAATTGTTATAAATAGCATTTGATTTAAATAAAAAAAAACTTATTATAAAATTGAGTCAAGATATTCAACCAAAAGTTATTAATGAAATTGAGACAAAATAATATTTTAAAATTTTTAAAATATTATTTTAAAATATTTTAAAATAAAAAATATTTTAAAAAATAACTTATATCACGTCAAGAAACATCTCTTAAAAACAATTCAATGGGGCCGAACTGTCCAGCCTCTCAGTAAAGAAGAAGCCATTAGGTTATTAATCTCAATTCAGTCCGAAATGAAATTCTCGAATAGGGATCCCATTTATCCCCAGTTTCCATTTTGGGTTGTTAAAATTATTTATCTATTTTTTATTTTTTATGGGTTTTTTTAAATATAAAATAACATATCCTAAAGTTGCCAGAAAATTGAAAAAGGGAACGCATCTGCTCTTCCTTATCTTTCCATCATTACTATTGGATAGAGAGCAGAGGCAGAGATTTCGATGGAGAGAATGCGAACATAAACAAATTTAACAATCTTATAAAGGAAGTTTGAGGGATCAGGCCTCACCTAATAGTACTTATTAAGGTGAGTTAAAAAATCTTACATTTTCTCTTAATCTCCGCTTTTAGTTTCATGAACAATCTTGATTCGAACCTGTTTATGACCTGTCTTAGCTTAAGCCTGAACTGGGGCTGTCGCTAAGTCCATCTTTTTTTAAGAATTTATTTGTTTGTCTGTATAAGGGAATGGGTTTTTCTCTTGAATTTAGAGAATATAGATTTGATGAATAAATGAACCAAACTCTCTATAGTAAAGGAATGGCTCAAAATGTTTTTTTTTTTTTTTTGTACTTTTAGTCATCTCTTCCTGTAGTGTTTGTTACTGTGCAATTTCATTTTCTTTGCAATATAGCTTTGTTCAGATGTTTTAGCTGACAACGCAGGTGAAAGGGTGAAGACATGAATGCATTCAATGCTTTCAAAGCCCAAGTTTTATATAACCTTGGTAAGGGGCATTCCAGGAACTAGGAGACTTCACAGGCGTGCCGTAGAGGCATCGCGTCTTGGCAAGTGCAACCAGACTTTCATGCGGTGGAATACTCCCACAGTCAGGGATGATCCAGCAGGTATAGTATCAACTCGCAATGATTCATAGAATTTAGTTTATTATAAGGAAAAGATTTGTTCAAATATTTGCAATTTCTTCTACTTTTAGGGCATTGTGTTCTAATACATTATTTAATTTTCCATCGGGTGAAGAGGTTAGTTGTGGTTGAAATGGAAGAGATGTACAAGGCCCATAAACAAAAATGAGGTAAACCACCAAGCTGTTCTTGCCCCATTGGTCGTGGACCACTTGCCTGCCTCTGCAAGCGCTTCCTCTTAGAGCTGGCGTTCTTCTAATGCAAATCTTTTGAGGTCAGCTCTGTTTCTTAAAATGTGCATTTGTTGCTCAAGCTATCTGTTTTCAAGCAGTGAATTTACTAGAAGTATAGTTGATTTAGTAAACTGGAATTGCAGCTTTCCTTGGCCTATCTAGTTGGGCAGCGGATTATAGATCTCTTTTATGTGGTGTTTACTAAGGAACAAGAATTTCCAACGCAGCAATGTCATTCACGTTTTTTGAAACTTTGTAACTTGACAGTTGGTTTTGAATGGTTTAATCAGACATTGATGCCCAGTCTTAATTTGGCGGTGAAATCTTAATTTATAAGAGGCAAATCGTCTCAATTTCTCTTGTTTTCGGTGACTGCTCTGAAGAATGTGAATGCCACCCCCTTTATAAGTTGCAAGGGCTTGTTGCAATGTTTATTTAATGCATGAAGGGTAAATTTTCTGCAACTTATGATTTCTATATAAACCATTCCCAATTTTCTTCAAACAACTTGGTCTTGAACTTTCTGTTTGGAACACAGGGAAAGTGTGGCACAAGCTGCTGGTCTTCCAGTATTCGATTCTTATTTTACATGCTTCAATTATCTGACTTCACTATTCTATTAATCTGAGAATTGAAAACAAAAGTAGAAATTGTGCATCTGATAGAAAAATTGGAAAGCTATGTAGTGTGGGACTGAGACTTGCAATGTTAATATACAGTGGTATGAATATAATGAATTTGTGTGTACCTAATAGTCGTTTGTTGGATTGTGTTCTTGAATGGTTTGTCACACACGCACAAAGAGGATGTAAAGTTAAGGAGGCAAGTATGGGGGTCCCCTAATGCTGGTAAGTGCTTTGTTAGAGTGGAAATTTGTGCTTTTGCTAAATCTTTGTTTTGCATTATTATAATAAGCGTCATCATGAAAAGCTCTTAAAGCAAAAGGAAAAAAGATGCCCATGGAGCGTAAAGCACCTTGTGTTTAAGTGTTTTTGGTAACCAAACAGCAAAAGGAGACCTTTTTGTGGTGAAAAAAAAGTTGCTGGTCAAAAGGACTTGCATTAAAATTGGGTCTACTTTCAGCTCTTGAATTCCAGTGCATCTGTCAATTTTCTGTCCCAGATATTGTTGCATCAAGAGAGTTTCTGATTTTTGTGCATCCGCAAACTAGGCTACTCAATAAATGAGAATTCACAAATCTGAGAGCTCAAATAATGTTGTTTTGATTCATCAGATTATTCAATTCTTGTTCAATACTTGGCTGCTGTGAATGATTCCAGATTTTTGTGGTAGATGCTGGAATTAGGTCATTCTTTTAGTTGACGTTCTTGTTCACTTGTGTTCGTAATACATGTTCTTTGCTGTTTGTAATGCTCTTGTTGTAGGGTTATCTCTTCTACCTGGTAGCTTTGATAATGAAAACTTCATATACATATAAACCATCTCTATAAGGTTAGGTAAGACCCATACTTTATACCGGAATCGTTTTGCTTCCAATTTCAGTTCTTTTTGGCAAGTCAAACCGAAATATAGTTTAATGTATAAAATATTGCTAGAGAAAAAAAGAGTCGGATTATGCAGAAAATATAGTTAATTCAAGGTTAAAAAAAAATTGACATGGTTTTTAATTAATAATATAATTCTCTTGTCTTGGTAATGAATGCTAGTAATGTTTGAGAGTGAGTTTCAACATGTTTTTTGTTAAAATATTTTTTTTTTGTTTCAAATTAATATTTTTTTAGTGTTTTTGGATTGTTTTTACGTGGTAATGTTAAAAATGAATTTTAAAAAATAAAAAAAATATTATTTTCATGCTTTTCCGAGTAAAAAAACATTTTAAAAAACAACCACTATCATTTTAAAAGCCTTGGGACTTGTGGCCGTTGGAGCATAATGGTTTGAGAAGTAAATTGCTAGTATTTTCCCAATTTGTTCTTGTGAGAACTAAGAAGTGGGTATTATTATGCAGCAGTATTGCAATCTGATACTACTTTTTTTGTTTTTTCAGATTTCTCCGATGGAGTATTGTTAGATGAGAAGGCAATTACTACTTCAATAGCATACTATCTTTCATGCACCTGATATGGTATTTGATCCCAACTATGCATTCTACAGTCCAGCTTCAGTGCCCTCCAAGGCCTAAGCAGAGGACTCCAGAGCTGTTTTTCAGAGCAATGCCATGTATCTTTAATGTCATTTTCCCATTCTTTTTTCCATCTGTACCAGCTACCAAGCCAGTTGATTGATTATTGAGCTTTTAGTAAGAGATGGATTATTAGGATTTTGAAAAATTGCAAGTAGTTGATTAACTTTCACAAACATGGTAGTAGTCAAGCTATACAGTGTGCATCACTTCATGAGCTCCTTTTCCCCCTACTTTTTTTTGGTTCCCATGCCCACTCCTCCGCTCTTCTTTATGGCTCTGTTCAAAGCTTTAACAGGCCAACCTGTATTTCTTTCCATTTAAGCTTGGAATCGAACTGTGTATGGCAAACATTGATGAAGCTTCTCTCACCTCCTATCTTCCCCTTTTCCTCCAGTGGGAAACCAAAAGAAATATCCTTTAAACACCCTTGTCAAGATCATCATGCATCAACAAGTCCCGAATTTATTTATTTTTTATTCATTTCATTTTTAAGTGCTCCAAGACGAGTATCAAGTAGTTCCTTCCTTGAGCAATGATTAATAACGGCAATTTTTAATAGATTTCTTTTATTAACAAACGAGCATTCGACGCCATATATCTCCCATTGGATAATTTGCATATAATTAGAAGTCTTACTATTAAGAGATGAGAAAGTCTCAGAATAATATAAATTAGATTTTATCTAATAATTTATATTATTTCTAGAAACATGAAGGTATTTTAAGCTTGAAATTTATATAAATCTTTGAATAATGATTATACAATGATACTATGTCACAAGCCAATTCAACCCAATAGACAGGCGGGTGGGAGATAGCTTTTGGTATGCTTTCTGTTATTAGATGGATACCGACGCTAGAAACTGACAAAAAGCTCTTGTTTTGACCTCAATTTTGTACTAAACGCTGTAACGGGAGCCCGGTTATTATTATCAATCATTGACGAGTAGCCTCCATTTTCTCTACCAAACTACTTGTTTTTATTATTAATTCTCAATCCTTGACATATACACTCGAAATCCCTGTACTAATTTACAAAGGCGTTTCGAAATCCCTGCACTAATTTTGGGCTTGTTTGGTTGTGATGCAAGAACACGGCTGAAATGTTAAAAGCTGTACAGTTCAATCCCTGGACCTATAGGCAGTGAGGATTACAATTTGCGTGCAAGAAGCAAAGTGAATATTTGGGCACTCAAAGCAAACAAAGCCAAAGTTTCTTCTCCAACACTGTGTGAAAAGCATGATTAGAAGGGTGGGGGGGCAGCTGTAGAAATTGGGATTCCATGTCAATATATGACCCACAAAAAGATATAGTCTAGCTAACTCGTCCTCTGTTCTCACGTATATAAGGGCCCATGAATGCATGGCCAAATGTCAAACAGTCTCCTCTCTTTGATTGCTACACAGTTGAGGGGAATGCTGTCTGATTCGAGACCATTCACTTTAAGCACACATTCATCTTTCGAATGATCTCGGACCAGGCTTCATTCCCCCCAACTCAAAATCACGCGCTAATTAACCCTCAATCTCCCAACTTTAATCAATGGTTTGGTGTCCGAGCCGGCTCCACTGCAGTTCTCTCTCTCACAAGATTTGGCAATCTTGCATTATGTTTAGCATTTCAGTTTATGTCTCTTTTTCATTGTATTTGCAGCTCGCAAGAAAACCCTGGTGAAGATCAAGAAAGCACGTACATACATGAACAAAAAGATGCTTATTAAGGGATCGGATGTGATCAGCTAGAATCAAGATATCCAAACAGGTATGCCTGCCATGTTACTTATTTTATACTGCAACTTTTCCGGTGATGACTATATGTAGCTTCCATTGTGATTTTATCATTATTGATTGTAAAACTTGCTTGGAAATTGCAACCAAAAGGACATGATCTGATGCAGAGGCCAATCCTAGTTTAAAGCATGATAGATTAATCAAGGAAGTTGATCTACTGGTACTGCAATGGTGTGTCAGTACTTTGTGTTGAACCATGCAACTTGCCAAAATTATGTAGGGGTGCTGTGAATATGCAGTAACTAGCTAGTTAATTAAGAAAATCATGTCGACAAAGATAAATAATGTATCTCTCAGAAGAAATTTGAGGTGTGGAAAAATACCGTTGAAAATTGATGTTTTCTTGGAGTTCGGTTCCAGATGCCACCTCCTCTAGCCTGCACTACCTTTCTTTGTTTTTTTACAAATTCGTTGAAAAACAGAATCGGGTGTTTAGTGTGAAAATCTGACTGAAAAAGAGGGTTAAAAAAAAATACTACAAACAAAGTCGTGTTTCATCTTTTCGAGGTTGAAATTTTGGCAATTTGGCTTTGCTTGTAGAGAGCTGCAAAGAATATTGAAGCTTGATGTAGCTTTTCACTTTATTTGTTGCATGAGAGGAGTGAGTGTCTAGTATCAATATGCTTTGAACTTGCTCCTTTTCCACATTAAGACTGTCATCATAACCCAGCTCCTTACTCATTAGCCCATCCCTTCCTTTTTGATGCCAAGTGGGTCAGTCAAGTGCTATCCCACCATGTGGATCTGTTTCTCCTCATCCTGTTCTTAGCCCATAATCTGATACACGTACGCCATTAAACTACTTCGTGGCTCATATTCCATGCGGGTTTGCTCTGCATGAGAATTGAGCAAAGTAGCAAAGCCACCATGTGAATGAATTTAGGTCCTTGGCAAGTAGTCCTTGTTCATTACCATATGCTCTGTTGAACACTTGAACCAGTAATAATCTGTGAACTGCTAACCCTTTTGTCTCATTTATAGTGAGATCTGACCATGAGAATCAACTATCTACTTCACATGTTTGATTTTCTGACTCGAAGAGGTAATGGAGAATCCATATAAAATAGAGGCCAGCTGATGAAATTGATTGCATAAATGGGTGAAGGGACAAAACAAAGAATTGCATCGGATAGGGGATACGCTGTAAGAGTCACTATCAAGATGATTCATTCATCAAGAACATAGACTGGAGGGAATGGAAAATATAGTCTCTGCTAGTCCTTAATTTACTACATGAGATCACGATATCTTCTTTGCAAGTATTTTGAAGCCATGGCAGAGAAGAGTATCATTTTCGTACTCATATTTTCATTACATATATATGGTCGTCCGGTATCAGAATCTGGCAAAATTAACAGGCCATCTTCGGTGGAGGAAAATGCATACAAATCCATTCCATAAATGATCCATGGCTGTTATGAAGTTATGCTTGACAGTCTGGCTACACTTGTTGCTGGCAGCATTAGATTTTGGGAAAATTCTTCAATACAAGATTATTATGCAAATCAACACCCAGACAAATTAATCTGGGTTTCCCTTTCATGGGATCTTGAAACAACCCACGATTCATCCGTTACAGTATCGTAAATGACATCATTTTGTTGGCAAGAGAATCGTAGGAAATGACATCATTTTTGTACGATCCAATGGATATGGGTGGCCCTTTGTCCTTTACAAGCCAAAGATAGAGGAGTCAAAAGAGAACGAGAGACATCTTGAGTGGGTATGGCAAGGAAAAAAAAAAAAAAAGGGTATTCCCTATGCTCGATAAAGTCCATATTCGATACTTTTTACTGCTTTTATTTTTCTGTGACTTGACGACATGAAATTTGTTAAAAAAGCATTCAACAGCTAATTTGAAAAACACTTGAAAAAAGGCTGTTTGAAAAGAGAGAAAGTGAGATTTTGTTGGGCATAGGACTCACCAGATATTGTGCCCAAATATATTTTTCTTTTCCTTTTGAGATTAAAAATATATTATTTTAACATTTTAATATTAAAAATATATCAATAAAAATCATGACCTCACAATCTTTTTTACTTGCAAGATTATCGATGTGATGATGTATTCTATGAGTGAGAAAAAACCTGAAAAACTGATTAAACCAAGAAAATCAGAAAAAAAATAATCTAAAAAATCAAATCGTAAAAAAAACTCAATTAATCCGATTAAAATTTTGAAAAAACCGACCGGTTCGTTTCGGTTTTATAAGCCTGAAACCGAACCGAACCGAAAAAACCAAAAAAACCGAGCCAAACCAGTTTGAACCGGTTTTTTTTCCAAAAAACTGAACCGAAACCAGTCGGTTTGAACCGGTTTCGGTTTTTTTTTTTTAAATTCTGTTTGGTTGCTTTTTTTTTATAAAAACCGAACCAAACCGAAAATGATCATCCCTCTTGTATTCTATAAGTATATGTAGAGTATGATATATATTATTTTTAAAAAATATTTTTTTATTTAAAAATATATTAAAATAATTTTTATTTTATTTTTTTAATTTTATTTTTAAAATCATCACACCAAAATAATTTAAAATCAAATTAAAAACTAAAATAAATTCTAAAAAAATTAAAAATATGATTAAAAACACCACCTTGAACTGGGTGCCTGGGGCCTTTCCTTTTCTAATTCTATATTACACCCTTTTGAAGAGTGAATTAATTGAGTGAAGTACCCTAGACCTAGATAATAGATATGACGTATAAAATCAGAAGAAAATAATCTCAACAAATAATAAATTTCTAATTCTTATTTTTATAACGAGTGAAGAGAGTGTAAGAGAAAATTTCATTGAATAAACAAATTACAAGTAAATAATTTAATTGTGTAGATCTCGTCTTGTGATCGAGAGTATGTGAGAAAACTTTATTCGGTGAATTATAAGTTACTTCCTGTAATTTAAAAAATAATAAATTAATTCTTATGATTTTAGAAATTATATATTTAATTTCTATGTTTTTATATCTTTCGTGTCGTATTTTATTTTTCTTTTAAAAAAAAGAAACGGGACAAGGAAAAGAGAAGTAGGTAATAGGCAGAATTTTGACCGGAATTTCCAAAAACTTTGGGCGGGCAATGCTTTCAAAATAAATTAAGGGCCAGTCGCCCGGGCCTGCCACGACAGACCAACACACAAGCCCTGAAAAAATAGGGTAAGCGGATTGGCATGGCTTACTGAGCTTAATAGCACTTGATTTGTTTTTATTTTTTTTAATTTATGACTTTTTATATTTTTTCAATGTTTTACTTTATTTATATTTATATTAATATCACTTATTTTTTTAAAAGAGTCTCTTAAATGATGATTTAAGGTTTTTCTTATTCATCTATATTTTTTTTATCTCTTGTATAGATAAAATTTATTCTGGATTTGCAGATAATATTTCTAATATGTAGATGCTTGCATAATTTTTTTTTATTTCAATTAATTAATGTGTTTTTATTTATATTATCGTTTGATTGAATAAAAAAATTATTTTAATAAATAAATGTAGCAAACACAACTGAATAAATATCTCATTTTGCGAAATTAAATATCTTAATTTACATTTATCTCTTGATTTTTTTATTGTTATTTTTAATTATTATTTATTGTTTTTTTTTCATTTATTAACACACATAATGCTCGATTTATTTGATTATATATATATGAATAAATTTTTTAATTTGCACTTAGAACTTTTTTAACTATTAAAACATGATGAAAAATCTATGTATATAATTTTTTTTTTTGAAAAAAGGATATCTAACTCGTGGGGATGCGTGGGTCAAATATCTAGTATAAATCAAAATGGTCAACATCCATCAAGAGACTATTTAATTGTTTTTTATCTTATAAGGACTACTTAATTAATCGTGGTAGATTAGGGGGACTGAGTTATAATTAACTCAACTAGTTTACTGGAGAGAAAATTTGAACTCTAACAGTCTTAGCGACCCAACATGGTGGCAATTACATTAAAAAAAAAAAAAAAAGAAGAAGCAAGGAAGCGCGGTCAATTAAATTAGAGAGGGCAGATCCAAGATCGCAGCTTGTATATTATTTTTATTTAGAAATGAATTAAAATAATTTATTTTTTATTTTTAAAATTTATTTTTAATATATTAAAATAATTTAAAAATATTAAAAGAATTAATTTTAAACTATTTTTTTTTAAATTTTAAACAAACAATATTTCAATTACAGTGTGAAACATCATATCTAATCAAAGCCGTTTTGTTGTTATGTCCACAGAGGAGGATTCCGAGTTTTGTACATTATGGATAGAAGGAACAGCTAAGTTGATGTTTGTTTTTATATTTTAAAAATATTTTTAAAATTTTGAAAATTTTTTATATTTTTAGATCATTTTGATATGCTGATGTTAAAAATAATTTTTAAAAATAAAAAAAATTATTTTAATGCATTTTTAAATGAAAAATACTTTGAAAAGTAACTACCATCACACTCCCAAACAAGCTCACCGAGCATCCAATAAAATATTCAACTAATAAATTTAAATTTTTTATTTATAATAAATTTTAAAATTTTAAAATTTATTTAATCTGAGTTAGTCGGAATAGGTGGCTTCCTCAACTTGTTTAATTTTTTTTAGAAAATATTTTAAGCATGCGTGTGAAGGGTGGTATAAAAATATTAATTGATTATAAATCTATTTATATTGATTTAAAGATTTTCAAACATTAAATTTGGATAAATAATGATTTAACTTCTACTCCGATTTTAAATTTTCAAACAAACCGAAAAAAGAAGTATTTTTTTTCCATAATTGAGTTGAAAACTTTTAAATAGAAATCGAAATATAATTTTTCGAAGAATATTAGAAAACAAGCAGTAAAAGTAATGGTTACAAATATGGAGTTAATTTAATAAAATGTTAGGATGTCCTTTTCTTTAATACGTCGGCCTAAAAACAAAATGTTAGGATGTCCTCCCGCCCCAAAACCAAACCCCCCATCGACGGTTCAACCAATGCCACGTCATGTGACCGCAACAACGAAATCAACTGCCCCCTCCCTCATTCCTACCCTTCTCTCTCCCCTTAGAAGTTAGAACTACCAAAATCCAGAGACAGATGAAAGCAGAGAAAATATCAAGAATCGACAGACAATTAATTCATCCATGTAGATCGTCAACCCTCTCAATCTCATAAAAAAAACTCTACTTTTGTCGCAATGGACGAGACATTCTTCGATCTAATGGAGTTTTTAAAGAAACCTTCAATAACTGAAACATTCGTCGACATTTTGCTTTGTGCAGTACCGATATGGCTAGCCGTTATGATCGGCCTCGTTATTGGCTGGTCTTGGCGGCCTAGGTGGACCGGATTGGTCTTTCTTGGCTTGAGGGGCAAGTTTAGGTTCCTTTGGGCGCCTCCTGGATTCGGAGCTCGGCGTCTCTGGCTCGCTTTTACGGCTCTATCTGCTCTCTCTGTTTGCCGCACCATTTGGTCCAATTTTAAGGGTAAAGATGGAAAATCAGTACCCGCCGCTGCGGCTTCATCTTCGGGAGCGAATTCGGGGGAGAGACGTGACGGTTCTGTTAGGTTAGTGGCTTTTTTTTTCTTGCTATATTTTTCTTGTTGATTTTAAATAATATTTTTGCAGTGGCCTTTTTCTGATTAATTGCAAGTTTGAGTTTTGAAATGAAATTAATTGGTGTTTATTTGGAAACCCTATATGCGCCGCTCTAAAATCCTGAAAAGTTGAGGTACATTAGCAATAATGCATATTTATTAGCAGGTCGCATACAACGATGGGATGTGCTAGTTTGAGATCATTGAGGCCTATCGATTACAGTTGTGTAGTTGCGTAACAAGTTTTAAGGAATATGAGTGCTTTTAGCTACTTTTTTAAATTTGATAGGGAAATGTCATGTGATGGGGTAGAACAAGGTTGACTCAATAAACGGGTGTTAAACATGTATTTTGTGTATCCATTTCTTAAAGAGGTAATATCATAAATGATGAGTGTCTAAGTTCAGTTTCTAGTCCAGAAATTCAGTAGCGTCCAATATCCAGGGGCTTGAGACTTTGTACATTTCTTAGTTGTAATTACACCTACGTGCTAGATATATTCATGCCTTGTTTGGGAAACCAGTTATAGGGGTATGAAATGCCAGGTCCTGGTTATATTAACTGATTTCAAGTCACTGTTTTGAAGACTTAGAGCATCCGTCACTACCATTTTTTGATTGTTGAAGTTTTTAGTAGTAACTGGCGGTGTCTTGTGTTATAAGCATGGTGAATAATTAAACAGCATTTGTAATGCCAATGCTGTTTGGTTGCTTAAATGTTTTTATTGGGCACTGTCCTTTATTCCTTGCATGGTCAAAAAGTAGATTTTATAGGTTCTAGTGAAATGCCATGTATATCAGAAGAAAAACACAGGGATTTTGTGCTTCAAGAAAGATTCTGTATTCCTGCCATAGGTAATACATAGTGTATCATCCATCCACTGTGAATTATTTCATGAGAATGACTGTGTGCTTTAATTGAAAAGCAATAACATGCAGGTTCCAATGTACAAGAAGTTGATCCAAACATTCTCCGTGAATGAAAATATCCATTTTATTAGTGGAGTTTGTCGCTCTTTCAGATAATGGATGTTTGGAGTTCTTTCCGACCTCTCTGGATATTATGATATATGATAATTGCAGCTTTATCGCAAAAACAAAAATAGTCTTTCTGTTTGCCATTTTAAACTCTCAGGATCTTGTGATACATGTGACTTGTGCCTTCATCTCCAAAAAAGAAGGGGAAAAAAAACAAAGCCTCTCTTATGATATATGATAATTGTAGCTATTTTCTAGAGATGATCTCAGACTCTTTATTGAAACAGTAACTTCTGAGGTGTTGACAGACTCTCTCTCTCTCTCTCTCTCTCTCTCACACACACACACACACACACAAGATATGAATGGTTTGATTGGATTATTGTAGGGTGATAATAATTGATTTTTAGCTCGTCCCTGTTTGAGTTGTTTCCATATTAGATACCTTTGCTATCATTAATATGTTGTTTTGGAAATGGTGTACTGCTGGTTCACGTAGATGACTTGCTTTGTGGTATGCTACTTTCATGCAGCTCCACTGGTGAGCTGGAGGACAGGGAGGACATTGTGACAGAGAAAGACTTAGAACACCTATTGCATCTGCTGGAGGGGAAGGATGGACGGAAGGAGTGGCAATGTATGATGGAAAGGTCAACCTCGAACATGAGATACCAAGCCTGGCGCCATGAGCCTCAGGTAGATTCAAACTGTGTTTCACTGCTGAAACTGTCTGAGAGAAATAATTTTGTGGTTTTTATTCAACAACCATACTGTAACTACATATTTTTTGAGTATCATTGCTGTATGCTGGAATTGCTCATTATGGAGCTTATGGATATTGCAACTTAGTTCCCTTGGCATTTTCTGGATTTGGTTAGTTCCCTTGGCATTTTCTGGATTTGGTCTTGAGGTGTGTGTATGTTATTACATTTGTCACGTATTCAAATGGCTGGTTGTTTGGCCAAAATGCCTTGTGCTGCATGCCTAGCATGCATTTTCTAATATGTTTGTGTAACCCTTTAGTCTATGTTTGATAATGTTCCTTTTTGGCCTTAAATCTCTTCAAATTATGTGGCAAATAGCAATGCTAGATAATGATTTTGAGAGTAACACATTTGTACCTGGTGGTGAGTTTTTCTATCAGGAAGGCCCCACTGTTTACCGAAGTAGAACTGTCTTTGAGGATGCAACTCCAGAGTTGGTTAGAGATTTCTTCTGGGATGATGAGTTTCGACCTAAATGGGATCCGATGCTTGCTTACTTTAAAATACTTGAAGAGTGCCCTCATACTGGTAGAATGATTGTGCACTGGATAAAAAAGGTTTGTTGTATAAATTATGCACAAAGTTTTATTTATTGATATCCTGTTTCCACTTTCTTGTTCGAACATGTTTCATTGATTGAGAAGAGGTTTGCTTCTCCAATCTGCAGTTCCCATTTTTCTGTAGTGATCGAGAATATATCATTGGTCGAAGAATATGGGATGCTAGGAAGGCATCTTATTGTGTGACCAAGGTACTGATGGAGATATATCGTAATTGTTGTTTGCTGTTGCCTTTGTCCTCGTTTGTTTCTTTTTTATGCATTTCAAGAATAGGCCCCTGTCTGTTTATTAGGGAGGAAGAGTTTGATTGGAATTTTATGGTTAATTGAAGGATGAAATAAAGGCGTTTGGTAGCATAGTGGACTTCCTGATGATATATGAAAACTTAACGTGTTCTTTGTTGCCCCTGTCAATTCAATCATTACTGTACATGGTGGTTTATTGGCAATTAGATTGATATATCCCTTTTTAACCTGGATCTGAAACTTTTCTTCTTTGTTAATGACTTAATGTAGTTATCACGACTTGAATTCCGGGTCTGTGACCGGCAACGCTAGAGCGGTGCTGTGAGGACACTCCACCTACGCTAAACCACAAAACATACATATCATAAAACAAATTATACAAAATTCACAGTGTTTCGTAAACTTTCAAAATGCTCTTCAAAAACAATAAAAACCAATAGGAAAATCCAAACTTCAAATAAAACAGTGTAATAGTGGAGTGTCTAAAATATCAAATAAAAAATATAAGAAGAAAAGCCTTGCGAAAGCAAGCAAGGCATACCAATCAAAAGCAAAAAAGCAGTAACTCTTGATAGAGTCAACATGCTAATAGAAACTAAGAACCTAAAAAAATATATAATGAGGGGTGAGTTCAAACAATTCAGTAAAGGAATAACATTTAATATACATTTTAGATATTATAAATTTTAAGTCGTATATATATTGATATAAACATATATACATACTAAGCATATTAGCATATGGTAGTAGAATACATGTTAGATGAGATAACATATGAAACTCTAAGGTTTCCGGAACATAGCACTGTGGGATGATCAATTGTCTCTCTGACTAGCTAGGTATATAGATATGATGTGCGCAATGGTTAACTACTTTCTGATAGTATGGTATGGAGTTTTTGACAAATCCGATATCAAGATATAATAGATATTCGTTTAATTATCAAAGCGATTGGATGTGATATCGAATAGAATTTAATTCAATAGAATGTGAATACATATTTAAAAAATTGATGAGTGCTAAAAAATAAACATATATAAATATTCAAGAAATAACCAGTTGTGCTCATCTTCTAATCAATATATTCATATTTATATTACATGCATATTAAAGGTTATTTCACTCAACTGGAAAACAAAAGCAAAAGATAAACAAACATAGAACTGGAGATTACTGAAGTTTGTTAGGAGAAACGTCAACAGAACCTGTAATGAATACATAAAATACTTAAAAACGATTCAAAACTTGTAACATAAAAGATTCCAACTCTAATAGTAGAGACTGAAGCGTAATTATAAAACCAAAACAAATCCACCCGATCGATCTCGAACATGTCCTAAATTGACCGCACTTAAAAGAACCGATTGAACCCCATCGCTCGGTCGACCGCCACCACATGCCAACTGGTCGGCCAGTTCAGACCAACCGGTCGATCGGCACCATCAAGCCAACCGGTCAGCCGGTTCAACCAACTGGTTGATCGGGATTCTAGAATCTCGATTTGTCAGTCTTCCCCTCAAAACTCAAAATTTTAGTCCACAATCAGTTCAATTTAAGCCAAACTAATACCCTAAATATCTATTAAACATCTTAAATAATTCAAATTTTAAAATCAAACTTAACCAGCATATTCAAGCATAAAAAGAACATCAATATCTCACCTTAGAAGCCCTTAACTCTAAAATCAAACTTTCACTTCTTCTTCCCTTTCTTCATCCTTTTTCCATCTTCCCCTCTTCATCTTTCAGTTCTCTCTCTCTACAAATCTGATTCTCTCTCTCTCTCTCTCTCTCTCTCTCTTTTCTCTTGACCATATATATATATTTATCAAATCATATGAATTGTCTAATTTGCCCATCAATCATTAATACCCATAACAATGTACACAAGGGCACTCGTTAACTTTTCAATCCATTTTATTTTTATTTTTATTTTTATTTTTATTTGGGGCATTACAGTAGAATTACTATATCTAGCATTGGTTGTTACTATCGCAATCTTAGTTGACATTCAAATCTACAACATCGCAGGGGGTGCCTTATCCAGGCCTGCACAAGCGTGACAAGCCAAGGCGTGTTGACCTTTATTTCTCAAGTTGGGTGATTAGGGCTGGTAAGCATTGTTGTTGGTTGCACAATCTCTTTTTTCACAGTTTCACAGACTTTTTCTTGAAAAAGCAATGGCGCATTTTTTCTTGTGTCTTTGTTGCATGCATACAGTGGAATCTCGTAGAGGAGATGGACAGATGTCTGCATGTGAGGTTACCCTTTTACATTATGAGGACATGGGGATCCCCAAAGACGTCGCAAAGTTGGGGGTTCGACATGGGATGTGGGGAGCTGTCAAGAAGCTGCATTCTGGTATGAGAGCATACCAGAATGCAAGGAAATCAGAGGCTTCACTGTCCAGAAGCGCGCTAATGGCTAGAATTACAACAAAAATTTCTTTTGATGAAGGCATGGATTCTTCAGAACCAGTTACTGGTGGTGAAGAGGATAAAAGTCAAGCTGTAGATATCCAAAGACACAATGATCACGGAATTGATTGGAAATGGATAGCTATAGGTGGAACGGTAACACTGGTTTGCTGTCTTCACTCCGGTGCAATTGGGAAGGCATTGTTACTTGGAGCAGGCCAAAGAATTGCACGGAGGTGAGAATTTTCAGATCAACGATATCATGTACCTACCCAACCGTTTCAAGGATCTGTGAAATTTTAAACACTTGTTGAGTTTTTCAAGGATTTGTGAAATTTTATCCACTTGTTGAGTTATGGGCCAATATTTATCAAAGATCAATGATCAATATTTTTTTTCATGTTGTCTCTCTTTGTTAAGAATCGGGCGCCATTCCCCTCTAAACTTTCATATTGGATCATCACTAAGGTCATGTTTGTTTCCCGGAATTCACTTTCCAGAAAACCACTTTCCAAACTTTTTGTCATTAAGAAAGTTGGTCAACGGAAAACACTTTCCGGTCAACGGAAATACTTTCCGGTCAGAAAAATTTGGTTAGGTTTCCAGGAAAAATTTTTCCCTTTTGGCTGTGTTTGTTTTCCGGAAAGTGGTTTCCGGGAAACCACTTTCCAAACTTTCCTGTGTTTGTTTGCCATTAGAAAAGTTGGTCAATGGAAAACACTTTCCAGTCAAAGGAAAATTTGGCTTGGTTTTCAAGAAAGTGTTTTCCTGGAAAATTTGGGCGGAAAATACTTTCCGGAAGTTGTGAAAAATTTAGAAATGTCATTATTTGCTGATTATATCAAATTTAATCCTCAAACTTTTGATTGCTATATATAATTTGTTTTGAATATTTATTTTTCAATTCCATCTCTTAA
>Ga0307510_10002668_pt1 | contig 20406 bp, 28 predicted proteins | sample 12_EM_MG_FD_207224 | JGI IMG/M metagenome (GOLD analysis project Ga0307510, IMG submission 207224) | Populus trichocarpa ectomycorrhiza microbial communities from riparian zone in the Pacific Northwest, United States - 12_EM | ecosystem: Host-associated > Plants > Roots > Unclassified | place... | reverse complement strand
GTAGCACCAATGACCTGCCAAATATGTGGCTCCAGGACATAGGGCTGACTGTTATCCATTCCCTTGTAGTGACCAGACCAGAAGAGGACAAGGTTTGGGATGAGATTTTCCCAGATCAGATGCATAAAGTCATATGGAAACAACTGGGGAAACCTCAGGGACCCAAGATCACTGAGAAGTGGGACCCCTTTGATGCCAGACACCTTTGCAAGCTCCTCTCGTTGTGTTTCCGTGGGTGCAGACTCCACTGTTTTGGCCTGCACCATAAATCTGTTATGTGAGCACAGTGGTAACTCCTCTGGGTGATACTCAATAACATCAGTTGCTCGAGGATGACCGTGGTGGGACAGCAGCACGTAGAGCATTCTGTTTCACAAGTCTGGGATGCCAATACCTTTTATCTTACACATTCGACAGGGACTTGCGCCATTGTGTCCCTTCATGTTCATGAGCATGGAAACAGCAGGAATATCACCAAAGGCTGTGATAAGATAAGTGTGGAGGGCAAAGACGCTGCGAGAGAGGGCATCATATGCAGACACACTGACTGCAAGCTTGAGAAGTTCTTGCACAAGAGGATAGATGAACAAGTCTGCATCCCATGGCTTCTTTGGACCAGGTATGATCCCAACACAAAGAATGTTGTCTTGCTGGAAGCGTTGATCTGGAGGGAGATTGTAATTGAAGACAAGGAGGATCCACACGGTCTGCTTCTGCTTTTTGAAGGGATCAAAGCCGTTGGTGGTGAAGCAGAGCGCAACGTCACGATGATCCAAGAAGTAATGGTGGACTAGACGTTGGTCTCCAGCAACAACACGCTCTCCAAGAAGCAAGCGATAATGAAGTCTGTTGAAGATATCTGTTGTCATTCCATTTCGGCAGGTCTTGGCATGTTCATCAGCACGGTACTGGAGATGAGTGGCGTAGGCACGATTCGACATGAATGCGTGGAGACGAGGGATGAGGGGCATATAAGAGAATGTTTGCCTTGCTTCGCCAGACTCGTTCAGATGTGACGTTTTGCACCTTGGGCATTCATTAAGGCCGGTATGCAGACCAGTAAAGCATACACATGAATTGATGCAACACTCAAGTTTAATGGGCTCGAAGCGGGAGAGATACCAGGCATGGGATCGCATCTTGGCAAGAGTCTCCATGCCTGCATTGGAAAAGGTGTACAACATTTTGTCAAAGGACAAGGCAGTTAGATTGTTCCTGAGCATCATCACAAATGGACGCAGGATATCCAGATCGTGGTCCAAGATAGAAGACCTTGCTAGAGCACAAAAACGCTGGTAACTCACGGAGTATGCAATAAATAATATTTGGACTTACCAAGTTCCTCGGCCTCTGCGAGAAACTCTTCAACCAAAATATCTGAATCCAGGATGATGCCCTCATGCAGGTCCACCTCATCTTCCATGTCAACATCCTCTCCATTCCAGAGGCCATCAGTTCCAGGACCAGTGGGGTCAGTAGCCTCAGCTGCATCCCCATTGAGAGCATCTTCAGATTCATTATCACTTTCATCAATAGCTCAGCGTGTCCTAGTATGGAGATTTAGAGGGACATCATTGACAAATTGACTGGACAGTATAGAATGTGCATACCCTGGCAATTGAGGTAGATTCATTGAAGCCGCTGGTGGATCAAAAAATGGCAGGGAGGGATTGAACTTGGATGAGGGTGTGTGGAATTGGGGACGGCTGCTAGAGGAAGAGCTGGCATCTGCCTGAAGAGGGGCAATGCGACACCACTTGGGAGGTGGACAGGATTCGGATTCACCCCATGTCATAGTGGCAATGATGTGATCCCGCATTGTCTTGGGAAACACTAGACGATTGCATCTGCAATCGCACAGGACTTTCTTTGGCTTTTGCCTTTGGCATTTCTATGATGCTGGCATTGACAGGACAATCTAAGAGTCAGAGTGGGCCGAGACGAAGTCAGACTACGTGGATGTCCAGTTGGTGCAGAATGCGCAAAACTTACATAAAAAAAGAAAATCCGGCACAAGAGGGTTGTCAAAGACTTGAAATCGACAAAGACAATCGTCAGGGGAGGTGTGATGAAGTTGGGCAGCAGAATGCCAGTACTACCGCCATCTCAAGTTGGATGGCTCATAACCAGCAGCCCGAAGAAATTGCATAGAAACCCGAAAACCCACAATGGCATCAAGAATGTACTGGAGTTGTTCTGGCAGCTGGTAGCTTATTGTGTGACATGAAGGGTCAACATCGGCTCAGCATGAAAGGGTAGCGGTACCACAGGTCACGTGATATTTTCTGTGTTTTTTGGGCAACCAAACAAAGTTCAACTCACTTCAATGTGTTCTTCTGTCCTCAAGCTTGCGATCAATTGTCGATTTTCCGTCCTCCCATCAAAAGTTCAACTCAATGCAGTGGCAATTTGGACATTGTCAACAAGACAGTGCACATATCCTAAGAGTGGAATTTTTCATCCACTAGCTGGTGAGATGGGGTGTTATGATCCACCCCCATTTTTCGCCCCTTCATCGGACCCCCTCCTTGTCACTCTATCTAAACCACCACCCATGGCTAAGCAACCACTGCCATTGAACCCATCACCCCTACCAGAGTTGCCACCACTACTGCCCAGTGAACCATCCAAACCATCGTCACCCATTGATCAACCACCAGTCCTGCCCCTCGTCCCTGTCCCCTGGAACATCCATCGTCAGGACTACTTCTCAATGGAGATGTACCAAGAGCCACCCCCAGTAGGGAACCCACTGGAAGACCCAGACAGTCCCATGGAGGACGCGCCGCCCTTAGAACCAGAACCAGTCACCTACTATGAACCCAACATCCCTGAAGGTCACACAAAGACCCTGTCTTCTCAAGAGTCCCCTGTCGCAGCCTGGGAGGAATACCTCACTCAGCCCAACAGTCCTGTGTCCCGCAAACACTCCCTATCACCCACAAGTCCTTCTTCAGCACCCATACAACAACGTACTAGTCGTGAAGGCAGTTACCAGTCAATCACCCCTTCAGTCTCATCGCCCATAGCTAGCACCTCACCCCAGAGCCAAGGCTACCAGTCGACCTCTCCTGGAGGATCCGCAGACAATCCCTCATCCATGCAGAGCTCCGCAGATGACACGGATAGCAACATGGCCCTTAATTGGGTCACCATCAATACTGACTACCTTAAAGGGTAGCTGCTTACACTAGATGCCCATTAGACCAGAATGGGCATGCAGAGATCAGATCTCCTCGGATCACCCTCAAACCTCGTGGTCGTCCTCGCATCACGACGACGCTTCTCTTTTTGGAGCGCCCGCCACCATTGTTCTCCTGTTAAGGATTGATTAGACAATTCCCTGATCCCTCATTCACTCTCACTTATTCTCTATTGTTCGACTCATACAGACCGCAGCACTTGTCCGTGGATTACCATACAATACAGAAAGCCCCTTCTTGACCAGAAGTACCTACCTTAGTGACCATGGTCCGTGCATGGTCCCGCCTGTATATAAGTGCCCTGTATTTCAACAGTCAAGCCCTAAGCTTGACTTGATTAACAATATCAACGTTCTTGAAAGCTCCCCAAGTGCCTCCCCTTTCCTCATCTCTTATATAAGCCTCTCAGAGTTGTCTCTAGCAACACTAGAGACTTCTACCTCTTCAAGTACTTGCCACCAGTTCACCTCTTAGTACAAGTCGTACTATCAAGGCCCATTGAAGCCTTAACATGGGGGCTATATAAGGTCAGGCATTGGTGCATCATGGGTACCCATCTCATCATCACACATTGCACTCATCGGTGTGTTTTCCCCTCTTTCTCCATTCTGGCTTATGGTCTGACTGTTCAATAGAACATCTAATGCCTTGTGATACTGGAACCAGGTTGAAAAAACCTACAGAGAAGGCTCTTTTTGCTGAGCAGCAATTGGCCTGGAAGTTGTCATCTGCCACCTCTGGGAACCGCACCACTTCAGGTAAGAAGAACCCCCCTCCAGTGACAACATCAGCAAGTCCCTTGTCCCCCACACCTGCCTCAACCTCGGTGAGACACGTGCCCACAGGTGCCCCGCCCGTTGTCACCACCCCAGAAAATGGTATGCCCACTTGGTTACTACCACTCATGACTAATGCTCCAACAGATAATGGTGCCCCTGCAGCCACGGTTTCTGTGGCCCCTCAGGATCCAAGCCCTGCAAGGCCTGTTGTGGATCCTAATGTTGTTTCCAAAATGGTAAACTTGCATCGTGAGTACCTGTTTCCTTGTTTTGTGCACACGTCAAAAATCTTATTTTAATTTTAATTTTTTAGTTCAGCTTGCTGTTGCAAAGCAGGAGCTTGAACAAGCTAAACTGGTAGTAGCAGTTGGTGCTGGTTTGGTTCCCACTAAAGATCTTCAAATCAAATGTCCAGCCAAGATTGGCAACCTCCAATATGCAATGGGCCTTGAACATAACCATGGGAGGTACCTCAACTTTCGTGTAAGGGGGTTTTTTTTTTCTTGAAAAGCATACCATAACTGAAGCATGATTGTTATAGAACAATATCAGACACTATGCAGGAGTTGTACACATCAAGGCCAGCACCCCTTGGCCACATCAAGACACAGCCAAGATTGCTCATCTCTGTGACTTGGTGAGTAGTTTTCCTATCTGATTCTTGCAATGCTGACACATATTTTGTAGATGAGGTCAAAGTACTCGTATCTTAAGCTGTTTGTAGGTGACTGGGCCACCAAGGAATGTCTTAGAGATCATCTTAGTGGCAAGCGGAGCTATAGATGCCATAATGGTGCAGTTGAAGAGGATGACTCAAGTGACTTTGGCAATATAATAATAGGAAGTGAACCTGATGATGATGATGAAGGTGATGAGGGTGGGGAGGGGGATGAGGATGGCAACAGCAATGGCAACAGCAACAGCGATGAGGAGATTGAGTATAATTGATCTGTATCCATTCCCCTTCCCAATTAGGCAGACTTACCCTACTTGACTGAAATTCATAATTGTGATTGTCGAAATTTTCTGCTTGACAGAGTGCCAGACTGCCCCCATCCCCATTGCCACACTGCGCAAGTGGCCGTTTTTTTGCTTCTAACCACAAGCATTGCCCGGTGAGTGCTGCCACACTCACTTGCTTTCCCAGCTTGCAACCAGGTCAAATCACAACCTTTCACCACCCCCATCCCCGATGCCATGCTTGGCAGCTTACATGTTCTCCGGGTGCCATTCGAGCTTGCGTTGAGTTGCCCTCTTCAATTTCGAACGAGTGACGACTCACTTTTTTTTTTTGCTGACTAGCCACTCCACCCCATGGCAATGCACTCAACCCGCCCCATTCAGCCAGCACACCACCAGACAAAAATTCATTTCTGTCCTGACCTCACATGTGACATCACTCTCCCCAGGCTGTCCTCTCTTGCACAACTGGAATTCTTGCTTTCTGCCTGTGTGTGCTGAGCCCCCTCTCACTTTTGTGGGCCTGTCCTTGCTGTTGTGGTCAGTGACCTGAATTCTCGCTTTCTGTCTCTGTGTGCTGACATCCCTCCCAGGGGATTTTTTTTTTTCCCTTTCAGCTCCTGGTTGCCCCTGCCCGCTGTGTGTGGAGCTGCCTCTCACTCTTGCAGGCCTGTCCTTGCCATTGCAGTCAGTGACCCAAGTTCTCACTTTCTGTCTCTATGTGCTGACGTCCCTCCCAGGGGATTTTTTTTTTCCCTTTCAGCTCCCGGTCGCCCCTGCCCGCTGTATGCGGAACTGCCTCTCACTCTTGCAGGCCTGTCCTTGCCATTGCAGTCAGTGACCTGAGTTCTTGCTTTCTGTCTCTGTGTGCTGATGTCCCTCCTGGGGGGTTTTTTTTTTCCCTTTCAGCTCCAGGTTGCCCCATGCCTGCTCTTTCCCCCAGTGCCCTCTCTCGATCATCCCCATACAGTCTCACATTATTTCTCACTGTCGTGTCATCATCAAATTTTGCTGTGTGTGTGGCCACTCCTTCTCTCAATGTCGGCTCCCTCACATGTCGAATCTAGACCATCGCAGCTGCACCTGTCCCCATTGCTCCCTCCCTGTCGGTAGGGGACCTATATTTCTCACAGTTGTGTCAGTACTTTGTCGCTGCATTCTGGTGAGTGCCTCTCTTTTTGTCCCTGTCCCTGCCTATTGCTAACGATCGATGATCTCTGGCTCAATTTGCTTGATTCCCAGCTGTCCTGCCCCTCCACCTCACCTCATGACATTCTCTCGTGCACTACCTGCATCGCCCTCTCCATCCTCAGGCCTCTTTCATGTGTTCTGTCATGCTCGATCTCAGTATTTTGTTGCTGTGAAAACACATGTTGGGTCCCTCACAGGTTGAATCTTACCTTTATACCTGTGCCCATCCCCATTGGTTCCGCCTCTGTGGGAGACCGCTCGCTCCCTTACTGTGGGGAGTGGGCCCATATTTCTCATGCTTGCGTCACTACTTCGTTGCCGCATTCTGGTGAGTGCCTCTCTTTTTTCCCTCCCCCCCCCTTTAGCAGCACGATTTCATCACCTTGACTTGCTCAAATCCCTGGCCCCATCTGCTTGGATGGGCCATCTCCTCATGCTCACTGGTATATTTCTTTCATTTGCATATATTTTTTGCTGACTGGCCGCCACTGCTCCTCCACCCCATTCAGCTGCCACCAGCAACAACACCGATATCAACAACGACATTCCCCCTCGCACCCCTCAAGCTGTCGACATCGACATCAGCAACAGCAAGCGTTCTGAGACCCCCAACAACAATAGCAATGCCAATACCGCCCCCAAAAGCCCAACACAGAGACACTACTGGGTGTGTGTGCACGTGACCGCGCCTGCGCTGTAGTACACTTGTGAATAAGTACCAAAATTTAGTACAATTTTGATGAATATTACAAATTTTTTCACATTAAATGCATTGAAAATAAGTAAAAAAAAACAAAGAATAATGTATGATTTCAGGTGCTGAAAATCCATAGATTTCAAGTGCTGAAAATCCATGGATTTCAGGTGCTGGAAAAAGCACAGTTAAAGTACTGAAAATGCTTTATTAAAGTGCTGAAAAAGCAGGACTAAAATGGAAAAAGCATGGTTAAAGTACTTAAAAAGCAGAAAAAAAGTGCTGAAATGGCATCTAAATCTGGGATTTTTCCAGAGAATCTGCTGAAATTTCAGGCTTTTCATGGTGGAATTTCAGTAGTTTTAGGGGGTAAAATTTAGCATTTTTTCGCTGTTTCTATGTATGGAAAATCCATGTTTTTATTTTTACAGTGCCCCAGCCACCCTCAGTAGTGGCAGAGGATGGGACATATAATGCCTTCACTTTGAAGGACCCAAATTTACATTATCAGGCCCATCAGAGAATCAACAGTGAGGTTCTCCTCATTCCCAGTATGTTCATTGCTAATTTTATCAACCAGGAAAACCTTGTCAACACGATGGCAGCCATCTGATGCCCGGAGAGCAACAGCACCCACCACAACCCCTAGATGTAGACCCAACTGATTGGGGAGCGTTCAAGAGCAAGGAGGGGTTCGAAATCGCAGAGCTGGCATACCGCAAGGCTCACATGTCTGAAGGGAACATAGACAACCTCTTCAAGATATGTTCTGGTGGGCAAGTACCATTCTCCAACCATAATGAACTCTACATGGCAATTGATGGCATAACTGCTGGGGGGGTTCCCTGGCAAAGCTTCTTGATCAAATATAGAGGTGTGCACAGAAACAACAGCGATGTGCCTCAGCCAAAGTGGATGTCGGACGCCCACAAGATCTTCTATCATGATCCCCAGCTGATTGTTCACAAGATGCTAGCTAACCCAGACTTCAAGGATGGTATTCATAGATATCAGCATCTGATGAGTGGGGATTGGGCATGGGAACAGGTGGTAAGTTTCCCTACTTCTCCAAGCTATTGAACGTTTCAGCTCACACCTCTTTGGCTATAGGATGCAATAGCTCAGGATCCGAAGACACATGGGGTGACCTTTGTTCCTATCATTCTAGGAAGCAACAAGACGACAGTTTTGGTAGTGACAGGCCATATGGAAGCATATCTGTTATACTTATCAATTGGGAACCTTCACAACAATGTTCGCAGGGCTCATTGTGGCAGCGTCATAGTTATAGCATTCCTTGCTATAGCAAAAAGTAAGTGCTCTCCTATATTCCTATATGCATTGATGAACTCATCTGACAAAACCTGATTTTGTAGCTAAGAAGCAATAAACTGGCAATGCCAACTTTCGAAACTTTCGATGCCAGCTCTTTCACACTTCCCTTGCCCAGATCCTCTCCACCTTACGACTGGCAATGTCAGAGCCTGAGGTCGTCAAGTGTCCAGATGGATTACACCGACGCATGATGTATGGTGTCAGTCCATACATTGCTGATTATCTAGAACAGGTTCTTATTTCTGGAATCATTCAAGGTTGGTGCCCAAAGTATGTGTCTACCACCACTTTGCCCAAGTTACTGACCCAGTCCTTCCATGACATCGCAGATGTACCGCACCCAAGGATGACCTCAAAACTCCAGGAACCCCAAGATCAAAGGAGCATACAGATGCAATTAAAGAAGTACTCGAACTGGGGAGATTTGTGGGATGTATACAGAGTCATTGGTAAGGTTGAGGTGAGATACTGGCACTATGTTTGCCACCAGTTTTGAAACACCAGACTTACGATTATCTATAGTTATTCACGACTGATTTCCCTTGTGCCAGCATCTACGAACTTCTCTCCCCTGATCTGCTACACCAGCTCATCAAAGGGACATTCAAGGATCACCTTGTCAACTGGGTGATGAAGTATATATGTGAGCAGCACTCTGAAAAGAAAAGCAAAGTGATCCTGAGTGACATTGACTGGCAGTCAGGGAGCTGCACGGGTCTACCCGCAGAAACCCGTGGGCTTTCTAGCAAGCCCAGGATCACCACAATCGGCCCAGAAATGACTGAGATATGGTCAAAACAATGTTTGGACCATATCTCAGTCATTTCTGGGCCGATTTTGATGATCCTGGGCTCGCTAGAAAGCCCACGGGTTTCTGCGGGTAGACCCGTGCATTTCCCTGCCGGCAGTGAGGCCAATTTCACATCAATTGTACCAACAACTAATGTCTCTGTTCCAGCATTGGGGCAGCACCACCATTCACCGGTCTTCAAAGGTTTCTGGAAGGTCAGAACTTCAAGCAATGGACCAGGGATGATTCAAAGGCCCTGATGAAGGTACGCTTCTACTCTCCATTATCAAGTCATGCATATCTCATCCTAATTCTCAACAGGTGTATCTCTCTGCAATTGAAGGATGTGTACCCAACAAAATGCTCTATGCAATTCACATGTTCTTAGAATTCTGTTATATCACTCGGCATGACGTCATTACAGAGAGAACCCTTGTTGAGCTTGAAGATGCTCTTCATCACTTTCGTGAGTATCAGGTCATTTTCCAGAAGGAAGGTATCCAAGAAAAAGGGTTCTCCCTTCCGCGACAGCACGCTACCAACCATTACCCAGCAATGATCCGTCTCTTTGGGGCCCCAAATGGACTGTGTTCGTCCATTACAGAGGTGAAGCATATCAAGGCCATCAAAGAACCATGGCGCCGAAGCAACCATTACAAGCCTTTGAAGCAGATTCTTCTCACCAACCAACGTCTCAACAAATTGGCAGCCAGACGAATAGATTTTACACAGCACGGAATGCTGGAGCAGTCAGAGCTCAACAGCTCTTTGAAATTGATAGGTTTGTCCCTCATGTTCCCTTGTGCGCTGCGTGACTCTGACAAATTATGCAGAACTAATGCGAAGGCAATATAATGAGGAACTCAAAGGGGGCATGAATCATGAAGACCATCTTGCAATTGTGAACAATCTGAGCATCCTTGCTTGCACTAAACTGGGGAAGACCACCTGTAAGTGTGTGCCACTTGCATATAGTGATGTTGCTAACATGCTTTTCAGTCTACAGGGGCCTAATGACAGAGATTGTCAACTATACCAATAAACCAGAACTACCCAACCTTGTACGGTGGTTTCTCTATCACCAGCTGTCAAACGACTTGAATGCCTCTGACTCAGACGTCCCCATCTCTACCCTCCCAACCTTCAATGCGAAAATCTCCTTGCACGGTTCCGCATCCTCAGTGTTCTTCGCCCCTAGTGACCCATGCAGCTTACATGGCTTTTGCCAAGAGCAGATATGATCAACGTGGAAGTGGCAAGAAGGTCCTTCATGGCAGGACACGGTCTTGGTGAATACAGGCCAAGGAGGAAATACACAACTCCCAATGTCTGGCTATGTTGTCGCTTGGGTTCTCCTCTTTTTTTCGTTCACATACGCTGGCAATGATTATTGCATGGCACTGGTGTGGTGGTATACCCTCTCCAACGATGCCGGGCAAAGGGATGAGGCAACAGGGATATGGCCTGTCAAACGCGAATATCGGAATGAGCAACCACACTTAGCAGTGGTGCATGTGGACGCCATCCTCCATGTGGTCCATCTTCTACTGTTTTTTGGACAGGAACTTGCCAAACTAGATGTCACTCCGGACAACAGCCTTGATAGGCATGGCATGTTCTATGTGAATCAATATGTAGATCATCATTCCTTTGAGATTCTATGACAACTTTATCATCTGGTGTCAAACATGAAAGTATTTAATAATATTCAGCCAACTGCCCTACTAGTACAAATGACAAGCAATGAGATGGGCATGGAGGTGAAAAATGTCATTTCCATGGGTTCTGAGACAGACATAATTCTACCAATTACTAGAAGTGTATGAGGTACATTGGTATGTGATTGTTGAGCTACAAGATAGACATCATGATGGAGGTAAAAAATGTCATTTCCATGGGTTTCGAGACTGAGACATCATTCTACCAATTGCTAGAAGTGTATGAGGTACTACATTGGTAGTACGTGTTTGATGACTCAGAGCTACAAGATGGACACCAAGGTGAAAATTGTCATTTCCATGGGTTTCGAGATGAAGACATAATTCTACCAATTGCTAGAATTGTATGGGGTACATTGATATGTGATTGACAACTGCCAGTGGACACATACTAGACTATATACAACATGTGATGCTGGCACATCACTTTTTTCTTCTCACCATCCCCTTCCTCTGCTCTTGTCTCTTTCGGTGCTGTCCCTTTTCTTTCCCCAGCCCCATTTCCTCACATATATAGCAACTTACCTGGCTCAACATCTTGTATGGCACACCAACACATCGAACCCCTCAGACCTCATTTGGCATATTGCCGTCTCGAACCCCTCCAACTGGTTGTCAGAACAATAATGCTGAAGTCTGGTGAGAATTCATCCACTGACTGTAAATTACATAAATGAACCAGTCAGCACACTGTGCTCTCCCTATTATTTCAGGATACATCACCGATTCGCTGCCACATGGAGTTCAAGTTGCAACAAACTGCTCCCCTGGCAGACCAACTCCACCCACAAACACTGGAAGAAATTGTTGGCCAGATTCCCATCACGGTCCAAAATCACTGCTTTTTGATGGTGATGATGCCAGTGGTAGCCATCGCAGAGTCACAACCGAAAATGTCATTTTCTAAGGTCTATCCATGTGAGTGGCATTTCCTGTTTTTCCTCTCTCCAAATTGATAAACTCTCTTCTGAATTAGATGCGGCAAGACGATGGTCACATGAATACTTGGTGCCTTGTGTGCTGATGTGGGTGCTATCTTCAAGAAAGTGAGCATGACAATCACCATGGTGAGCCACCCCCAGCCAACTGACATTGGTCATGTCTGGAGTCTTTCCTGTGACCGAACCCTTCATTTGTGCACCTCAGCCAAAGCACTTCCCTTCATACCTTCTCCTGGGAGAGAGCTATCACCAGGCATGGCCACTTTGTCAAGTAAGCCAAGCATTCTTCTTGACCCATCACCACAAAACTCATAACCATCTACAATGGACCCAATGTCCTCGTCTTCATTCCAATGCCTTCCTCTTCCTCTGGGGGTTTCTTTCAATTGTTCAGCACTTCAAATGGCCACCTCCAACTAGTGGAAACTATTGATGCCTCCCACAAGAGTGCACACACCCATTTGCAAGACTCCACTGTTATCAATGGGCATCTCCACACATTATGGGATTGTCAGGGCCAGGCAGCCATTGAAATTCTTGACATATCCATGTTGGACGTCTCCAATGAACCTGAGGGTGTTGGTTGGTGCATCGTCCTCTATCCTTTCGAACCTGACCTGACCCCTGCCTACCTGGACAAGTTGTTCCTTTCCCCAAGCTCACTCATGGATACGTTTTTCTCTGCCATTATGTGTCCGGGCATCTTTTCCACTTACACCCTTTGCACCGCCATTGATCAATACACTGACACATGCTGATCACTTCCCAGTTCCCCACCCACACCACTCATTACATTGTATGTGTCCCTAGGGGAGCAAATACCTGCCATGGTTGGGTGTACTGTGACATTATCCCGCGATATACAAACAGGAGCCCTGCTGTATAACAAATACTGGATCTCCCTCAAGTGAGACTGGGAAGGTTTTATTGCATGCTGTTGTGCCGTCGAGCGCTCCATGTGCTGGTCACTTGCACTTGGCATGGGTCCTCGCGGAGAGGTCCTCATAGCCAAGCATAAATGTACAGGCGCACTTGCTGTCGAGGACTTGCCCTTGCAGTTGCACCACCACCTCCACGCTGACTTGGGTGCTGAACCTCAATTTGCAGTATGTGAAATCACATGGAATCTTCGCACGTGACTCAGGCTCCAAACACTTGAGGGACATGTGGTAGATCTCATGCAACAAGAAGTTGCATTTCCATACACAGATATCATTGCCAACATAGCTGTGTGTGGTACATTCCATGACTCCCTCAATGGTAGTATGGAGAGTTGGCTCATGGGATGCATTCAGAGTGTGGCCGACCTTGAAGCTTCGACCTGGCTCGTTTTGGACCTTGTTGGTGGCTTTGATCGCACTGTAAAGATGGAGGAGGATGAAGTCAAACTCTTGCTACTTCAACATGTCTCCACATACACATGCATGCTGACCGCATCATATACAATGCATTCAGTTCAAGCACGATACAACTTCATTTTGGCCCTTGTCATGCTCCTCTTTTTCTTTGCTGAAGATCTGGAAGACTGGGACCCCAGCCTACTCTCCAAAATATTCGCTGTTCTTCGTGGCATTGCCATGCTGCCAAGCAGCCCACATTTGACACAGCTCCTTTCACCACCATGGACAACATGGATGAGGTTGTGCATGCCTCCATACCCTTGCCACATCTCGCAGCACTCCAGCCGCATCTGCACTGACACCTGCCTTGTTCCTGTGTTGCTCAAGCAGATCAGTGGCACTGCAGTTGATGTGCCACTTGCTGTCACTGCACATGCATTCCTCAATATGAGTGGGTTGTGGCAAGCTACTTCAATGCCACATGCAGCGCGACTGGAGGTGCTGTGGTGCAAGTGTCTCCGCTCTCTGAAATTCCTGGATGTGGCCAGGGAGACATTGGAGTGGTTGCTGAGGACACCAGCTGTCATGTATGTTTGGGCAAGGCTATGGTTGGATATCGGAAGAGATGCAGAGGCGGCAGAAGCCTTGGACAACCTGGCTGGTAGTTTTGGTATGTTGTCGTTGTTTATTGCTCTGTCACTCACCCTGAACAATGTTTATTTGACAGGCCTGTACAGCACCCTATCCTTTGAGGATGCCGATGCCCTCGCGGTGGTCCTGCCTGAAGGCCAAATGAATGTCGTGGTCCATGAGAGACGCAGACTTGAACAACAAGGAAGCATGAAGGTAAAACCCAAACATCACCACCTGACTCCCACTGATGACTGGTGACAATGACAACCCATGACAACCCACAACCACCCATGACCTGACAACGACCCATGACCATTGATAACCCAACAACCACTGATGACGGATGGTGATGGACAGTAATGGACAGCGACAGACAGTGACAGATGGTAACAGACAGTGACGGACAGCGACAGACAGTGACGGACAGCAATGGACAGTGACAGACGGCAACAGACAGTGACAGACGGCAACAGACAGTGACAGACGGCGACAGACAGTGACAGATGGCAATGGACAGTGACGGATGGCAATGGACAGTGCCGGATGGCAACGGACAGTGACAGATGGCAACAGACAGTGATGGACGGCAACAGACAGTAATAGATGGCAACGGACAGTGATAGACGGCAATGGACAGTGATGGACGGCAACGGACAGTGATGGACGGCAATGGACAGTGATGGACGGCAACGGACAGTGATGGACAGCAACGGACAGTGATGGACAGCAATAGACAGTGATGGATGGCAACGGACAGTGACAGACGGCAACGGACAGTGACGGACGGCAACGGACAGTGACGGACGGCAACGGACAGTGATGGACGGCAACGGACAGTGACGGACGGCAACAGACAGTGACGGATGGCAACGGACAGTGACGGACGGCAACGGACAGTGACGGACGGCAACGGACAGTGACGGACGGCAACGGACAGTGACGGACGGCAACGGACAGTGACGGACGGCAACGGACAGTGACGGACGGCAACGGACAGTGATGGACAGCAACGGACAGTGATGGACAGCAACAGACAGTGACAGATGGCAACGGACAGTGATGGACAGCAACAGACAGTGACAGACGGCAACGGACAGTGACGGATGGCAATGGACAGTGACAGATGGCAACAGACAGTGACAGATGGCAACAGACAGTGACAGACGGCAACAGACAGTGACAGACGGCAACAGACAGTGACAGACAGCAACAGACAGTGACAGACGGCAACAGACAGTGACAGACGGCAATGGACAGTGACGGACGGCAATGGACAGTGACAGACGGCAATGGACAGTGACAGACGGCAACGGACAGTGACAGATGGCAACGGACAGTGACGGATGGCAACGGACAGTGACAGATGGCAACAGACAGTGACGGACGGCAACAGACAGTGACAGATGGCAACGGACAGTGACAGATGGCAACGGATAGTGACGGACGGCAACAGACAGTGACGGACAGCAACAGACAGTGATGGATGGCGACAGACAGTGACGGATGGCAATGGACAGTGACGGATGGCAATGGACAGTGACGGATGGCAATGGACAGTGACAGATGGCAATGGACAGTGACAGATGGCAATGGACAGTGACGGACAGCAACAGACAGTGATGGATGGCAACGGACAGTGACAGATGGCAACGGACAGTGACAGACAGCGATGGACAGTGACAGACGGCGACGGACAGTAACAGACGGCGACGGACAGTGACAGACAGTGACAGACAGTGACAGACGGTGATGGACAGTGATGGACGGTGACGGACAGTGACAGATGGCGATAGACAGTGACAGACAGCAACGGACAGTGATGGACAGTGACAGACAGTGATGGACAGTGATGGACAGTGACAGATGGTGACAGATGGTGATGGACAGTGAAGGACAGCAACAGACAGTGATGGACAGTGATGGACAGTGATGGACAGCAACAGACGGTGATGTGGTAATGGACAGTGATGATGACGCATGGCGAAGATGATCACTGACAATGCATGGTGATATAAGTTGCTTGCCAACTTCATTACTTTTTTACTTTTCACAAATACTAGTACTTCCATTTTACTTGCCAATCTCACACCTACTTGTCGTTTTTTGCCTGTACTTCCATAATATACATGTACTTTTATACTTTTGAAGGCAATATACTTTTTTGACCCCCTTGGAAAGCACTCTGGCAAGTGTAGCACTTGGCTTTTTCATGCTTTTTCTACTTTTTTCATAAAAAAGTAGAAAAAGCATGAAAAAGCACCAAAAAGCAAAAGAGGGGTCTTCCTGATGCTCTTTGTGTTCTATTTCTCTTTTCTCTTGCTTCACCAGCATCATTCAAGCAGCTCACACAGAGCCATTATTCACACACACACTCTCTCTCTCTCTCTCCCTTTCTCTCCTTCTCCTCTCCTCTTCCCCTTCAGATCTGAAGAACAAAACCTCGAACTTGCATGTAGACCAAGTGCCTACATTATATATACTTCACCTTGCATTTCTACTTTCCTCTTCATCACACACATGACCCAACCGCAGAATGTACGTTTGGATGCAATGAGAGCTGGCCTGGGGAGAACCGAGATGCGCGGGAGTAGATTAGCTAATCGAAACTCGTGACAAATGAGTGACCCATCACACTGCTTACCTGAGCTGTATTATGTGGCGTAGTTTAGACCCCCACACAACCTCTTATATCCATCCTTTTAGAAGCATACCTACCTCCTGGAAGTCATACTTATCAACAAGTACATTTCTGAGGCAAGTTTTCAAAAAAAATTCAAAGACCCCAGATGCGATCGTACTTCTACATATTACCATTTTTCACTCGCACCATACCATTGAGGATCCCATGAGGTCGTGTACTGTTACCTTACGGCAGTCCTTTCCATCGTTTTCCCACGAGCCAACGTTTTAGGGCTGCTTACCTGAGCTATGTGGCGCAGTTGGCATAACTTACTGCGACCTAGCGATTGGCTCGGCGCCGAACTTGCCAGTGATGTCAGCGCGTTCTCACAGACTCGCCCATTTGGGCTCAGACGCCAAACAGGTGGCGCCCAAAAGGAAAAAAGAGGTGCCCCCGAGCCCGTACAGGTACCTACCTGCATACCTTGAAGTCGCCGCTACTGTAACCTCTTCCCCTGCTGTCCTAGGGTATCGAGCTCAAGCGCCCAAGCTGGGACACAGCATCTAGCAGTTTGACCACCCCACAATCCAACCATGCCAATGTCCTCTCATACATCCTTCATGATTGGTGCATCGTGTTCTGGGCTCTTTGAATGTTTTGGTATTGCACTAGTTCTACATTCTACATCTGAAGGGTTTACTGAAACTAACGTTCGGTGCGGAAATTCCCGCATTCGTCACAAGTCACAAGTCACAACAAGAAGACAGAAAGCAGAAAGAGATGAAGAACGTTGAGGGCTTTGCGCTGAATAATCGTGTTCCGCCACTGGAAACCGGACGGAATGTGGCGTTCAGTGCGGACTCCATCAGGGACCGGTCTTGTCAAAATCTGGCGACTTGTTACCGCCTCAATGGCGGGAATTTATTGGCACTAGCACTCGGCGCATTTAACCAACAACTGGCAATAATTATTGTATGGACAGCCACGAGACGTGCGCACTATAAATTTCAGGTTGCACTACCCGCTCCCAGTCATTTCTTGTCTCTCATAAACCGAATTCCCCTGCCTGTATCGCCCCATGGGTTGCTGCCACAGCACTGCTAGTACACCCTCTCCGGATGTGGTGGGAGAGTGTATAACAGCGAGATCCGTCACCGTGGTGGCATTACATCCACTCGTCCCAGAGCATTCTTCAGGCGCCTCGTACCAACCCCGCGGTTGAGCACCGTCTACACACCACCCGACATGCTGTAGTACAGCGCGGCCATATCCAACTCCATGCAATAGGACACTATCTACGTCCCAGGAAATGAATCTCACAGGCTTGAGGTCGTTGATGAAGGCCCAGACGTCACTCAGGCCTAGCAAGGATAGCTGCTCCGGTCCCAAACACACGAACCTGGGTAAGAGTAATGCCTGGCTGAGTTATGAATGCCCAATGACTGCTTTATAATATGCAGGGACTCAGTCAGTCACTCCAATGGTGCGGCAAGTACTCTCTGAACATCCCAAGTATGTGACCCGATTCTGTCATATGTGAATTACATCCGTCTCATTGCATCCGTAGGTTCAGGATTCTTGTGGTGGGAAAGGTACGTTCACGTAACGCCTAACCAAATTGAAGTCAAATTGATACCACTCTTAATCGCAGAGAGGCTCAGGAAAATCCTTGCTCATCAATGCCGTCTTCAAAGTGAACATACTACTAGTTTGTTTTTCGTCATGCATTTGTGTTCCTGTCTTACTCTGTCGATGTAACGGAAAGCAGGCCACGCCAGGAAGACCAGATATCAATCTTGAGGGGGGCTCCTTGAACCGCGACCACCACCAGGCGCGATTTTCCCATGGTTGAAACCGGGGCAAGGAGAGGCGCAGTCCACATGTAAAAATGTCCCTCATGTAACCCACAGAACGCACACACAATAAACCACACACTGCACAAACCAGACAGTAGAGACAACATGACCAGTGACGCGAAAAACATGAGTAACATAAAGACAGACACAACGAAATCGCAACCAGCCACTCAGCATCCCATGCCCACCAGAAAGACAACAAACACAATACCACACACCAGACGTCCCACAACGAACCCGGAAAACCCTCCCAACCCACAAACAAGACACTGATGAGAAGGACGGAAGGACAGAACCGAGCCCGATGAACGCAATAAGGCACGGCTGAGAACCAGACACCATACCGCATTACAAACACATCCCCCCTGCCGGCAAATAATATAAAACAACAAACGAACCACACCCACCAAACTGGCCCAGTCAACCCACCACCAACATCATGGACCCGATAACCGTGTCCCCCTCTGACAAGACCAAAAGAAACAAAAGACGCAGAACCAGTAAGATCCCCCCTGAAAAACCACCTCCAAGCTAACACCCAACCAGAAACACTGCACGACAAGGACACAGACTCCCTTGTCGATGAATATGGTGCAACCCCTCCCATACCGCACACATGGAATGTACCACCCCCCCCCTCAACTCGTAACACCAGCAAAGCCACAGTACTCCCCACTTTGCCAATGCCAGTAATCGCCAGAGAACTCTCCCCCTCCCCCCCCATCTCACCGTCCCCAGCCCCAACCAGAAAAACCAGGTCGAGCACCTCTAATGTGAACCGCATGCTGGATATACAGAGGACCACCTCACCTCTCCCCCCCCCTGTCCCCGGACAAGAAACAATGCTGGAACGCCCCATGGCAACAACCATCACCCCACAACGCGAACTGACAGACCATGCAGAAGGCGCAGAATGCGACATTAGCCCCCCCACAAGACCAGCCAACAACCGACTCCCGCGTTTCAACCAAGTGATGGAAGTGGCCAGCCTACAACCCCAGAAAGCCCCCAGACGCGCCGAGCAGAGAGACCCACTAGACAAATACTCGAAAGGGATCACTGAGACCATCCATGACGCCCACCCCGGCTCCATGTATGCGCGCATCAAACAGGAAATCCTGGACGACTGGAGCACCATGGAGGGCGAGACCCTTCTTGCAATCCCCTTCGGCAGTGACGCGGAAACAGCAGAGCTCCACAACGACACGTGCGACTGCATTTTCGACGCAGTGGGCGAAATAACCCAGTCCAAAACCTATGGAGTGGCATCGCCAATGAAAAAAGAGGAGCTCCAAGCACTTATAACCAAACAGCGACTCCAGAACACAGGACAAAAACGAAAGACACCCGAGGAACGCCTTCCCGCCACCTTCCTTATCCACAGTCTGAGCCAGGTCCATTACCAAGTACTCATACAGCAAACCGTTTGGGCCTCCCAAACAATAACCTTCAGAGTCGCATCCCCAGAAATGAACTGCCCGACATTCCTCTTTGCCATCAAAGGCCTCCGCACCAACAGTGCAAAACAAGTCGAAGACTGCGTTCGAGACACTTGGAACGACGATATAACCACACAATTTATTCAAAACGGGATCGCCAGGATGGACAAAAACGAACGCGACAAAGCTAACCACTCGATTCAAAAGTTCAAAGAGTCCATGTGGATAAAAGCACTCGAAACAAAAGGCCAAGGTGGCACTAAGAAGCCGACCTTCAACGTACACGCGAATGGTGCCCTCATAAACGAGTCCAGCGCGTGGTCAAACATAAGGACCCATCTTGCCGGAAGAACCTACCACAGCAGTAAGTTCGGCCAAGGAAAGAACGTCGTTACACCAAACCATTGCGGACTATGCCATGGCATCGACCACCCGAGAGGGATGTGCCCCTTCCCGGAACTTGACGGCTGGATGGGCCCCGTAGAAACGGACATAACTCCCCAAAGGACGGACAGGTACTCTTGTAACTCAGGGCGCTTCCCCCCTGGCATGCGATACTAAAACGCGAACCTCACGTACCTAGAAACAAAGCTTGTAAATAGCCGAAAATCCCCGCTCAGTCACCCATAAATAAAACAGTACCTGTGAACCCAGTTTCCCCCCGACGCTGACCGTGCATCCCACATGCCAGAGAGTGTCCTGAACCCGACAAGGGCACGCGCCCGAGTCAATGCACCGAATGTGACCCATCGAGGTCCAGGAAACCAACCCGAACAAACACATCCCACACCAGGGAGCAGGCCCGAGAACCAGGGCAACCAACAAACAAACAGAACCCCAAAAAAGGCCAGACTAAGGGCCAACATACGAATTGCGTCCCAGAACGTGAACGGAGCAGCTGCGCCCT
>Ga0307510_10002667_pt1 | contig 20408 bp, 18 predicted proteins | sample 12_EM_MG_FD_207224 | JGI IMG/M metagenome (GOLD analysis project Ga0307510, IMG submission 207224) | Populus trichocarpa ectomycorrhiza microbial communities from riparian zone in the Pacific Northwest, United States - 12_EM | ecosystem: Host-associated > Plants > Roots > Unclassified | place... | reverse complement strand
CGTCTTTGACGGGGAAGAGATGGACGCTTCAAAGTTGAGAATCGGAAAGAAGAGGTTTTTCATTTTTTTTTCTCATCTGTCTACTGTATCATAACTTGCTCAATGATTCTAGTGACGATGCGATGACCATCCTCCGCGACCGCTCTTTCGTGGAGCAAATGAAGACCGACATTCTACGGCGCGTCGAAGCACCGAGCGACTCGGAAGACGAGGAGGTGAACATCTTTGGCGTCGCGGGCAAGAGCAAAACGCGCGAAGTCGCGTTCGACGACGAGCTCGACGACGTCGGCAGCGTGCGCGTCGCGGGTGATGGCGAGGAGAGCTCTGCGGACGGGAATGAGGATGAGGACGAAGAGGAGCCCGAGATGACGCCCCAGATGATCATCGAACTCGCGTATATCGCGAATCCCAAGGCGTTCGAGCGCGACGCCGCCACGCGGAGGAGCAAAGAACGCGCAGCGCTGCGTGCGCAGACAGGTGCGTCGCAACGGCACCCCTCCCTGCTCACTGGATGAGACATGTACATGAGCTGACTTGCACACACGCCCACTTTTCAAAGGCTGGGTGGACGAACAGATAGAAGGGTTCAGGATCATGCTCGATCGGGATGTACGTTCAAAAAGTCCCTCCCTCTCCATCACCTTGGAAATGCACACCTCACTTTCCTTTTTTTTTCCTAGCCAAAAATGAAGGAAAAGATGCTCGCGAAATACGAGTTTTCTGGCAACAGGCCCCTCGCCAGATCGTCCTGGTCCGGCCCGAGTGCTGCTCGCAGTCAAAGTCGGAATCGCAGCGAGACGCCGGATCCTCAGTCCGCACGCGGACGTGGGGAGGGCGGGCGTGGCAGACGTGGTCAGACTCGCGGTCACGGACATGGTCGCGGCCGCGGCCGCGGTCGTGGGCGCGGACAAGGAGGTGGAACGAGCGGAAGGGAAGCGGGAGACGGCGACGGGAGCGGCGATGGCGGGGACGCACGAGGTCGTGCGTGGAAGGACAAAAACAAGGCGCGACAGGCGAATCACGATCGGAAACGAGGACACGACAAAAAGATGGCCAAAATGGGAGGGCCAAGTAGTTGACGAAGTACTGTGATCGAAATTTTGTAGCAGAGGTATATTGATGATACATTACATGGGGCTAGCAACAACTGAGCACCAAACCGGACAAATGAGAATATTCCCTTTTTCTTCGTTAAGGTGGCGATCAGAAGAGCTTTCCTCTAAATCTGGGGTCAAAGGATAGGTTGATAGTCCTGTTGACAACGCTCAAGTCTAGGCGCATAGAACGGGTCAATGTCATCCTTGGAGGAGATTGCGCGGAGGCTGGACAGTACATACCTAGCTTTGAGCCCATATTTATACAGGCCATATATTTTATCGTCGACGCGTCGATGACCGATCCTATTATCTCAACAAAAGTATCTTTGACCTCATGGTTCAATGGAGGCTGAAGAGGAGTCACGGCGCGGAGCGGCGCATCAGCATGGCAAGAAGCGTGCTCTTGGACGTTGCTCAGAGACGTACCGGGGGAAGCAACACCTTTATGTGCCCTCCGTCAGGGGCCTCCATGGTAAAGTACGTTTCGTCGTTGGAGAACTATTGACGGGGGAGGGAAAGAGACGTGAGAAACATGGCACGGTGAAGTGGATTGGGGTTATGAGAGGACGCACGTTGAGCACTTTGCCTGTCATTCTGATGGGGTGGGACGCGCCCACGAAGTCTTTGAGGCGCGCGGCATTGACGCGAGGGGAAACGTCGTCGTCGGACATCGCGGTGGTCGCGTCTGGTAGTGATGGGTGCGCGGGGTAAAGGTGCAAGGCGTATCGTATCGACGCGTAGCAAGTAACGACGCAGAGCGTTCCACCACCATGACATCAGCATCACATCGTCACGGTCGAATGGTTTAGGCTCAGCATAATCACAGCTCGTAATACATAAGCACACCGGTTTTCCACCCGAATCGACCTCTCTCGATGGACACCCCTTGATCGAGCTTCAGATGCTGATGAAGCGAATGCGAACGCTGGTCATACGGTTGGCGTATCTTCACAAGTGCGCCACGTAAGGTGAGGTTGACCCTCAGGCCCAACAACTCTACGTTTTCCACGTGCGAGACGTCCTAACTGAACGATTGAGGATCCTGGAATGTCTGACAATTGTATGGGATTCCAGGTTAATGGCTCGCTACTATTGTAGTCCGCGTCCTCAAGGCGTATGTTTTAATTCTTACACTCCACCTGAATGACCTGATGGCACCAAACAAGACGTAAATGGCAGATCACATAGGCCCATGCATGAGAGAACAACATACCGTATCCCCTTGATCATTCTTGTCTTTTCTTCAAGGCAGGCGCAGAATACACAGGTGAGAAGGCCATCCTGCTTGACCCCGTGCATCCTACGTGTAGCGATTCGCCACGCCAATTGTGGCGCTTACACGTACCACGATGTTATATGCACAGTGAGATTTGTCGTATCTTCAGAATTAGCTATGGCCCGCCTGCACCAACTCAACGAAAGTGGTCTCATTGACGATAGAGGCATCTACCCAATAGTCTCGAAGGGTCTGCGTGCAGCGTAGGTCATCTCGTGGCACCCTTCAAGTTTTTCTCGGAATCCCGTGCCCGTGGTGCCCATACCGAATATCTTCACATTACTAATGGTCCTCTCTCCCCCATGTACTAATAGCAAACGTAACTGCGCGCCATCTCCAAGATGCTTTTTTATCCACGCGCTGTCGCTGTCGCAGTATTATGCCGATTCTATCACAGCTGAGGAGCAGTGCACTTGTGACGGCATAAATAGACCCCATGTTTGAGTCTGAAAGCTGAGTACCCTCTTGTCCTCGAAAACCCCCGCGCCTACCCCGTCTCTTTATTGATACATTACACCTTTGTGCCTCCTCCAACATAATACACATGCCTCTCATTTGCCTACATCAACCATTCGCTGATACCGGGGCGGATCATAGCATGTATTCAAACACGGGACTGGGTGCTCAGCACCTGATTGAAGTCGGGGTCTTCAAGCAATGTAACCAAGCAATAATAATTCTTGAAGATCCCGATTTCAAACAGAGGTTGATAATCCAGCAGTCTGCAGATTCCAGAGGTCGTCCTGGATTTCTCCCACCTCTTTATTTACCTCTCGCTCGTATTCAAGATCCTTTCGTGCTCTCGCTGAGTTCGTCGATGACGGTTGGCATCCCCCAACTTTATTGATGTTTGCCTTGTGGTGTATTTGTGAGCGTTCGCCAGACCATTATTGATGTTGTGGGAAAAGATAAGAAAGACTGGGCGATTCCATGATGCCCCAACAAATACGTGTCGCTGTGAGCAGTGCGCCTTTCAATTGGGCCTGATCCATATGATAGAATCCTACTCTTGAACTCCTGGGTGAGGTTGCACCGGTAAATTCCTGCGGCGTCGTCTGACTTTCGAAACCTGGAGCTGTCCGAGTCGTCAAAGTTGTATTGCGATTGGCAGCTAGATGTATGCCAGTTGGCGTTTCTTCATTTTTTATGTTGGTGAGTACGGTGAGTAGTAGAGTACTAATAGACACGTTCTTTCTGGAACATGAGGGGTCAGTACTGTCAGTACTCAGTACCGAGTTGAGCCTCTCTCTACGGCTAGGGCCACTGGCATGAGTCACCATAGGTGATATGTAGTGGGCGGATTTTGGGTCCAGAGAAGTTTATCTGAAGGTGCCACACCGTACAGGCAACCTGCAACAATATTATTTAACCACTGGTGTTGCATTGCATATTGCAACACGTCCACTGGGGGCGCTCAAGTATTTTCTTCCGCTCGGGTCACGGTCACGTGTCGGACTCGTATGCTGTGGCACCCTTGTTAAGTCGTCGTACAAATCGGGGTATGTGGGATGAACACAACGGTCTCCGTCGGTCGGCTCGGCGCGTCCACCTACTACATCCACCCTACGACCCATAACACTATTACTATCGGTTCGCTTGTTGTAGCTGCTGAACAGCAGAGAGGATGTCTACTGCCGCGTGGACAAAGTTCGACAGCCTTGTACTGGCGTGGCTGCAACGCATCGCACGCACCGTCGAATCTCACACCGCGGCCATTCTAGAAGAAAAACGGGTCCAATTTACTCCCCATGCCTCCCTTCACCGATGTTTTGTGAGGTTGGCGTACATGGACGCAGTCATTCAGAATATTTCACCCGAAAGACGACGGAAAATCCAGGCCGCTGCCGAAAGAGGCCTTTGCAGATACCTTTCGGATGTCGATCTAGAACTGGAAAGGCGTGTCCTTCCTAGTCTTGTCCCCTCTTTTCAGTCTGAACCCGCTGCATTTCCAGACTTTACGACGATTACTACGGACTGTGCATGATATATGAGAAGTTCTCGTTTTTCAAGCGCCATATCCCAGGCACGTATTTTCACAGGGAGCTCTTACATTTCGAAGATATTGTCAACGGATTTTTGAAGAATGTTTGGGTGAGCATTCTTATTCCTTGAGAGCCATCGTTCCTCAAATTCCTTCAGAAAACGACAGCACCAGGAGATCGGTCGATCAACTGGTCAATCATCTTCGACGCGGTACGTTGTCTCTTGTCGCCAATCAACGTTTATCTCACAGTGATATCATCTCCAGGACATGGACATTGATAGAATACTGCAGTGACATCATACTCTATCCACTAATCCCGTGAGGAGTTGCAATATGTATGTTGATAATGGGGAGCGGCACAGTGAATGGAACTCAAGTGGTCGATACATAATAGCACCCGTTGATAGGAAGGTGAAGAACAAGGGCTTTGAACGACACACTCATTATGAGGTCTACATCCTACAAGACGGGCACTGCGGGCGAGCAGATTGAACAATCAAACTGACCCATGTCATGACTGTAAACGCATTGAACATCATCTTAGAGCTGTATGTTCTTAGCAGTTACCTTCGAGTTCGGCAGCGAAAGACATCCGCCCAAATACTTTGGTAGATGGTCACAGATCAGGCTCTGATTCTTGTGACATGGCGACGTCCCAGGAATGCCCGAATTCGACTCGGAGACCTTGCCGGAGGGGGGAATTGGTAACAAGGACCATGGTTACTAGTACTAGTGGCAACAAAGTACCTTGAAAGTTAGCCGTCGGAGTATTACATTTTCTGGACAGCATAGGGAATTCACGCCGTGTCCTTGTAGTACAAATTTGGGTAATATGGTATTATACTAATCAAGGTACTTTTCCTGGGTCAGCGACTCGGAAGCGCGCCACATACTAGTACTACTTTCTCCTATCCTATCCAACGACTCATAGTACTGGCCACGTATTGTATCTGTCGAACAGCAGGTGGGATGACTTGGTGTAGATCAAGTTCGGCAGCATGATTGTACTGGCCTGGGCCGCGGTCATCGCACATTGCACGGGCCATCACTGCATCACGCATCATTAATTTCTCGCACTGCGGCTACCATATATCTTCCTATTTCTGCATAACAACCACCGAAATGCCTTGTATAAATGTATATTGTCAGAGAAGTCGTACGAAGGTTGGTGCGGTAGTGCCTGCCGAGTGGAGGTTGGATGTTCATCCGTCGGTCGCTGGCTTCAGTCAATCCAACTTCTGCTGCCAGTGCACTCAACTAACTAGGATACCGTGACAGTCGTCCTACCCATTCTTTAATTGATGCATCTATTCTTAACACGGGACCACGTTTACAGCAGGATGAACCAGGTGTGATCAAGCAATTCATTATACTGATGCAATCCCATCAAAATTATCCCGGTGAAACGGGAATGCGTAAATTGCGTAACTGGGAGCCGAGGGGTCCGAGTCAAACGTTAGTCAATTTCTTAGTATCATTTTACATGCTGGTGAATCCAATTTGAATGCCAATCTGTGGTGCTACTCTACAAAGGTCCACTGGTGCGCAAACTCCCAAATCAGACGTCAAATTGAGCCATCTCGGACATTCGGATCGATTTTCTGTGTTTTGTAATAGTGAGAAAGGTGCTGGATAGTTGAGGAGCGTTGCAACAGGTCAACGTACTATTAAAGGATGTCTCCCCAATTGATCGACCGGTCTCCGGGTTGTGTCGTTTTCTGGAGAACAATGAGGACAATTATGCGAGTATCGAGTCGGAGGATGCTTACCCAGACATCCCCAAAGAATACCATGATGGATTCCTCAAAATCTAATGTGTACCTATGCAGTATCGTGCCAGGGTAACGACCATAAAAATGGGATTCTTTATATAGCCTGCACAGACAACGGTACTCCTCGAAAAGTCTAACCGCACTCCAGGTTCAGAAACAGAAAGAGGAAATAAAATCACGTAGAACATACCTATCCAATTCAAACCCGATATCCCTTAGATGTTTGCAAGTACGTCTCTCAGCGGCCGCCTCAATTTTCCGCCGTCGTTGGTCCGAAATTCCATCAAGAAGCCCCTGCATATACTCCAACTTCTCCAGACACTGCTGGAGAACAGTTTGGGGCGATGAGTAGTTCCGGTATTCTATCATCGTTGAGAAGGGAGAAATGATCGCGTTTGCGACGCGTGACGGCGCTGCGACAATGTTGCTAAACGTGTTCTGCATGGACGAAAACATCTTCCTTGCTACCTAAAAAATGTCACCATATACGCTCTACTTCTGTAGGTTGCGAGATCAATGGAAGGGGTATGTGGGGGTGGGGAGAGCTGAGGGGAGGTGGCAGACAGCTCGACCCACATCCCAATTTGTACCGAGTACACTGCACTGCATGCATTGTCAACATGTACCGGTTTTTGCTCCTGGTAACGGTGAATAAACTGTAACTATTATTTATTTATTTTTCATAAGGTATAAAATTTTATGAATAAACCTGGATTTCGGGTCCCCGTGTCGGACTCGTATGCTATGCTGTGTTTGCACCATTGTCCAAATCGGGGCATGTGGGTATGATGAACAAAACGGTCTCCGTCGCCCAGCTGAACGCGTCCGCGGACTACATCCACCCATCCTACGACCTATAGCATTATTCCGATTTGCTCGTTGTAGCTGCTGATCAGCGGAGAGAATGTCTACTGCTGCGTGGACAAAGTTCGGCAGCCTTGCACTGGCGGCGTGGTCGCATCGCATCGCACGCACTGTCTTTTCTCACACCGCGGCAATCCTAGAAGAACAACGAGTTCTATTGACACCCCATTCCTCCCTCCACCGATGTTTTATGCGGTTGGAGCACATCGACGCCGTCATTCAGAATATTTCACCCGAAAGACGACGGAAAATCCAGGCCGCCGCCGAAAGAGGCCTTTGCAGATACCTTTCGGATGTTGATCTAGAACTGGAAAGGCGTGTCCTTCTTAATTATGTCGCCTCTTTTCAGTCTGAACCCACTGCATTGTCAGACTTTACGACGATTACTACGGACTGTGCACGATATATGGGAAGCTCTCGTTTTTCAGGAGTCATATTCCAGGCACGTATTTCCACCGGGAGATCTTACATTTCGAAAAGATTGTCATGAGATTTTTGAGGGATGTTTGGGTGAGCATGAGTCTTCGTTTAGAGCCATCATTCCTCAAATGTCCTTCAGAAAACGACAGCACCAGGAGATCGGTCGATCAACTGGTCAATCATCTTCGACGCGGTATGTTGTCCCTTGTCGCCAATCAACGTTTATCTCACAGTGCTATTATCTCTAGAATATGGACATTGATAGAATACTGCAGTGACATCATACTCTATCCACTAATCCCATGGGGGGTTGCAATGTATATGTTGACGATGGGGAGCGGCACAGTAAATGGAACTTACTCAAGCGGTCGATACTCTATAGCACTGTTTCATAGGAAGGCGAACAGCAAGGGCTTTGAACGACTCATTCACACAACACCTACCAGGACGGGTCCTACGGGGGTAGGTTGAACGTATCAAACTGACCCATGTCGTGGCCTGTAAGCGTAGGAGTTGTTAGGAAATTAGTACGGTAGGGACGGTAACAAGGACCATGGTTACTAGTACTACTATAGTGGCAACGAGAAGTTAGCCGTCAGAGTATTACAGTTTGTGGACATCCTAGGGAATTCACGCCGTGTCCTTGTAGTACAAATTTGGGTAATATGGTATGATCCACTTTTCCGAGTCCTGGGTCAGCGAAGCACGCCACATACTACGACAGTACTACTTCCTCCTATTCAACGACCCATAATACCGATCAAGCACTGCAAGCGTGCTTGTGGTGCCTCTCGAAGGGCATATGGGGTGGTGTTCTTTGGCGTGGATTAAGTTCGGCAGCATGACTGCACATCGCACATTCTCACATCGCAGGGGTTATCATTTCTCGCGCTGTGGCTGCCATAGACGAATATCGAGGCCGCCTGTTACTTTAGCCTAGTTTGGGCGTAAACCTGCCTCAAAAACATACGCGAAGAGGGCTCATAAATGGGATAAACGTTCACGTTGGACTTCCTTAGAGCCAGCACTATGGCCATGCGTTGATTGAAGTGCAGTACTTGACAATGTCTTGACTTCCTGGTCAAGGGTGTTCGCGATGTTCATTAGCCTCACGACGTTGCTCTGGAACTGCGGGTGCATAGAGGTAGCCTTGATCTGCTTCATTAACAGCGCACAAATGGTGCCTGGTAAATTGGGAAAGATTGTCTGTGCATTGGGCAACACAGCCAGGTCTTGCTTGTCTGCTGGGGCATCTGGCTCCTAGCCTCCTTGCGAGCAGGCAGACGCACAGTGTTGCCTTCCCAGTCCCGTTCTTGAAGTTGCCGAGTATATCATGCATACAAATGATCTCTTAATCGGTGACAGAACCCTCTTGGAACGTCGATTTGCAACTTCCAAGCGTCTTTGTCATGGCTGGGGCCGTAGGAGCAGTGTCACGGTCATGTTTGTTCGACCAGTATTTACTTTGCAGTTCCCACCATTTCGAAAGACAGGGACTCCTCACGGAAACGCAAGGTTTCAGTAGGGACGAAACCGTCCAGGAAAATATTGATGCCTGCATCGCGTCAACAATGGGTAGTGCGCGAGCTTCAATCGGAATAATACACGAAAACCCATGGGCGCGGATAAAAACGGAACAGAAAGATGACAAAAGACGGTTCAAGAAATGGAAATGGAAATGACCTCGGGCACACTGAAGGTGCACACCGAGGCGATACCATACCCGCGCTCGGGTATGTTAGCCTTCTGGGGCTATCTCTTTCTACCCCTTCTACCTTGGTTGGTCAAGGCTAAACTCGGGACTTGAACTTGAAATAGGGAACGTCATTCGAAGGTCCCATCCGCGTATGATTGGGTTGTAATTTGTATATAGACGACTTCTAGTGGCGCGGTACTTGGAACTACACAGTGGTTTCCTGATGTAGGTAGTCAACACGACATATGCTCGTTAATCCTCATTACGCGGCGCGCACCCGCCCGTAGACCTGATGAACGATACTTTCACGAACGAGTCTTTGGGAACGTATACGTCGTCTGGGACTGCTTCCGAGTTGAGTTGATGTGGACGTTGTCAAGCTAGGCAGTAGCATGATGTTACCTGGCAAACCAGTTACATTAGTATTAGGGTATCGTCTCATCTCAACTCGACATATAGTACACAATCGTAGTATAAACTAAGCAGAGAAATGGCGCAATCGTCCGCTGAAGGACAGCAATGTATGCCCGGTGTATGAGAAAATGTAGTAGATATCATTGGAGATGACATCAATAATTGATTCCTCTCTTTCTCTTGGCCTCCAATACCGATGTAAAAGTTTGACATGGGGTCTGATTGATTGCCAGTGTCCTAATGCCTGTTCCGCTGAAGGCCGGTCTGCAGGATCGTTCTGCATTATGGATTCGATGAGGGGCAGGAAAAAGTCGCAATTGGAATATTTCTAGGTGACAGTCAATCAGTGTAACGGGATCAACACTTTGACAAGCATACATCGCAAAACAATTGGCGAAGCTGATTGCCGATTGTGAATATATCAACCTTAAACGGATCATATGGCACCTCATCAGACAGCTCTGGCACGTCCTGGTCGCGTCCTTCAGTCCCAACGACGAGCCTTGCTTGCGATCCAGGAGGGAAATACGACGAGATCCCATAGTCCACAAAGTAGTACTTGACTTCGACCATCGCCCGTGGTATGATAGTCACAATAGTCGAAACGTCCTGAAGATACTCACTCTGTATAGGGTGAGATCCATACGGGTACATGTTGGTAGCGTCCATCAAAATGTTCTTCGCGGAACAGTCTCTAAGCTGAATGCATCAGAGATGTCCTCCGCGAGCATATGGATAAAGTACCTATGCGCAACGCCGTTTGAGTGCATAAAAACGAGACCCTGAAGAAATTCGAGGTCAGATGGGTTAAACTTAGGACGACGGGACAAATGTGGTCACTTCAAGAATTTGATCGGTAAAGTTCAATATCTCCTCGATCGCATAGAACGGCGGATCGTCCACTGGTCGCATGAACGGCATGACTATATAAGATATCGAATCGTCTTGTGTGTCGACGAAAATGTCCAGAATTGGAACGGAGTGGTTGGTTGGGTCTTCGTAAGAACTAAGCATGAGTGCGATGCGGGATTCCCGGACATTCGTCTCGACTTGTTTGATGTATACAAGCTTGCCGTCTGATATACGGGTTGCATCTACCAGCAATGGGCGAAGCTAGGTCGGAGAAAATGAGAGGCGTTATGGAGGGGATCATTTCTACATACTGGGAGCGGCACAGAGTCTTCCGCACGTCGCCAATAGGTACCAGTTTTCAACCACGAGGGTTCCCATCCTGGTCGAAGACGGGGACGAAGCATGTAGCCCTTTGAGTCTAAAAACGGCTGGCGATCCCTCCATCTTATTTCATGTTCATAGAGAGTCTGATAAGGACCAGCAGATCGAGAAGTGGACCAGCTTTGCGCCTCGGGGAGTGGTGTGGCCATTCGAGTGGGGTCGAGGAGGAGTAGAAGATACACTAGTTAGGATTCGGTGTAACCTGCACCGTGACAGTGTATAAATATGGGTTAACTGTAAAAGAACAATAGGACGATGAAGAAGACGTCGCCATGTTGAAAAGTGCAATACGTGCGAAAAGCGCCACACGCACGTCCCGTGGGTTCGGAACCAGCCGTTCTGCTTCACACTCAGCACTCATCAGATTGAGTAACCTACGCTAGCTCGTGACCGACCATTTTACAATGTCCGACAGAGCTCCGACAGAAATAAAGATCGTTTACGCCCAGCTGCCAGCTGAAAAGCCTGAAATACATCAAATTGACGCGGCGCCACTCACTGACGGTGCACGGACCCTGGGCACTTCCGAGTCATGAACCCTATTAGTATTGTACCGTACCGCCCTTGTCTGTTGTCCCCTAACTGGCAGGCTGGAGCTATTGTTTCGCATTAATGAAAGCCTGTAAATCTTCTGGGGTTACCATAGCCGGAGATCGTATAAGACCCTTTGCTTATTATCCATAACCTGATCTTTCAGGATCGAAAATACGGACTTGGGAACCAGTCTCCACCATTAACATCGACACCCTTCGCTTTCTGTTTGTCCAGTCGTGAGTACCTTCCCTGATGTATCGTTCATAGAAACAGTCTCACGAATACGCTTGCCGTTTGCAGATGAGCTCGAAGGTTTGGGATATTGTGGGGGACATTTCCAGTGTCCAGGCAGTGTTTGCATTAGCAGCCACAGGCGTCGCAACGCTCTATATCCAAACCCTGCCCCACAATATTCTTTCACAGCTCATGCAGTTCAAGGCGGAGCTCGAAGATACCGGGGTGCGCATCAAAAGTCTTTCTCCTGACCGGCGAGAATGCCTTCGTATCTCGGCTCAGCAAGGGAGATGGTCGAGTCTCGAAACGCTCGAACGCAGATGGCAGGGATACGTATCTCTGCATATAGTGTATGTCCATAATGAACATTAATATTCATCTTTGACCTTCAGTTTGTTTGATGAACACTTCGATCTGGTCCATCGTGTTGACCATTCCAATTTCTTGGAGCGAATTTTGCCCGCGAAGCTCTCGCAACTGTGGACGGATATCAACGGATTGAAAAAAGCGATTAAGGCGCTTCGGGATGATGCATGGGTTTGTGTCCAAATACGGACTTGATGGTTTTTCAAATATTTCTGTTTAGAGATCTACAACTATCTACCGAACAGAAGACAGAGCCCAAGCTGGCGTTCTTCCAATGCATGTCACCATATACCCGCAAGCACGGCCGCATCATTATACGTCTAGCAGTGAGCTCATCACATTCGGAGGGTACCCTTCAAGGCTGCGCCAACTCCACTCGAGGCGGCACTCGGGACAGCACTCAGGACAGCACTCGTCCACACACGCTCATGCACGAAGCGGGGATTCTACTGGCCCCAATCTTAGCATCCGGCCCAACTTCTGGTAGGAATGGCATGAGTAGAAGTGGGACTCAGTGTAACATACGGATTCAGGGGGCTGTGATGCCATTACGCTATGTTGACCGCCGACTAATACTTCCTTCTCAATATACCAGTGACTCATGGACTACGACTCACAAGTCAGATTTCTCGCATACCCATCTCCGCCTACTTGAGCACCCGGATATAAGCACGAACGAACGGGTTGTCAGAATCTCGGAGGATGCCTATGTGCTCGAGATGCCCAGGTATGGGTGGGGAAGAGAGGAAGAGACACGGGCCTTCGGTCAAGTTGCAGCACCGCAGTGAGCAAACCGGGAACATACACCGTGCGCCTCGTGGCACGTGGCGCCAATTCCCGGCCCGTTTGGTTCCTGGCGTAGCCCGACTGTCCGGGGTTCTAGCATGCTGTCTCCGCCCAACATCTAGTCACTAGGTTCTGCTCAAGCTCCAGCTTTGAAAGTGAAGTTCACCTAAGCACTTATCCCGTCTGGCGGAATGGTTTGTGGGTACTGACTGTCAAGAGCTTGCCAGTGAGCCCGGGAATCGGCGGGAACTACTCTACCATGATGAGATGAGTTCGGTCCTCGCTGCTGCCTGTGGCTGCCAGTGGCAGTGAGCCCCTGATACACCGTACTGACCCGATTTTTTCGACCCACTGCGCACAGCCCCAAAAACGTGGATGCAAAACAACAAAAACGCTGACTCTCACGCCTCACTGCCTGGGCGATAGGCATGGTTGGTCACCTTGTTGCCCGGGCTTGAGGTTTTCTTCTGGATAACAAGCGACAATACGACGATACAAAACATTCACAACCATAGCACTCAGGCCGAGCAAACGTCACCATTGTGAATCAGAAGCCTGAGGACGAATATGTCAACTCAGCCTACTAGCGATTCACTACCGCTACCAATATAAGAGAATCAACTACGGCCGGACGACCCTTCAATTTCTTGTGGTTGTATCAACCCGTGCAATCAACCTGTACAATGTTCACCTATTCCCATAACACACTAACCGAATACCTTGTATTCCGAACCGTTCCTTTGTGGACATCGGAGGGGCATAGGGGTCCCAATCTCAGGTTCAGCTGCAATCCACCTTGTCTGGGTTTAGAACCACAAGCGTAAGTATCAGCATATGATGGCCGCTTTGTAACCGTCTGAGAACACGTGCGTGGCGCAACCACTGCAAGCCATTATTCGACTGAATACGGATCAAGGATCATAATGGGCCCGGGTCGTTGCCCACATAACCATCAGTTCTAAGACCTAAGGCCGTGACACTCCGACATAGTTTGCCAGTGCCAGTAATAGATGATAGGTAATAGGCAGGGTGCCTTTATTGTGGTAACCCTGACCGTAGAACATTGGAACGCCATATGTCAACGTTGATATTGGATATCGCGTCTTGGACGTCGATTCATGATGGACGTCACTGGTCTAATGTGGTCTCTTGGCCATGACAACCGTATTGTACTGCAAGTGGGTCCACACGCAGAAGCGGAACTAGACCCTAACGCGGGCGTTCCACCACCCTGAGAGGTTGCTGTACTTTACATCGACGCCTGATGGCTTTCATGGTGAATCCCACTGTGGCAACTCAGTAGCTGGTGCATTCAATTGGGGCACAAATCAGAGAGGGCTGCGCTGATTGATTTATCGCTGACCTCGACGTATTATTTTCAGCTCCGACAAGCCGGGCTTTCCCCAGCTCGAGAATGATTTCGACTCGGTCTTATAAAAGTCATAATGCTACAGCTCAGTTAAGTTACGTGCCGCACTATCCACCCATTACCGCCACACCAGCCCCGGCCCTGATGACCAAATTCTATGGGTGAGGCGTCACCAGCGCGCTCCGCGGTGCGGTGCATCCGAGTCCACCATACGGTCGCCCAACAACGCAGGGAGACAAACGGGATTCACACCTCGAGGAAGAAGTAATTCCCCGAAGCTGGACAAAACACCGTTAAACTGCGCTCGCAAAACGTGAATTGAACACGTACATTTCTGCTCTTGTCCTTGACCGAACTATGTTAGTTCACACGTGGGCGGAAGTTGGCCGGGTCGCGGCGGAACGTTATTTCCAATGATTGGAGGAATTGTTCGTCCCCGTGAGTAGCAATTGTGGTTTGCAGTGATACGAACCCAATCGAACCTTTTACTATGGATTAAACAAGGACAACAAAAAACGTACGATGTGGCGGTGGCAGCGACAGGGGTGGTGCCCCCGAAGACAATGACGTGGTCGGCGAGGTAAGTCGCCATTATGAAATCGGGTTCGATAACAAAAGCCGTCTTCTTCGCATGTAGGATGAAACGCTTGATGCCCTTTGCCGCAATGATGTGCTGGTCCGGGTCCAAGAATCTGAAATTCCTCAATTCGGGCGCAAAGATGCTCCAAAAAAACACGCACGAACTTGAAGAGGGCTCGTTGATGAGGTAAACGTTCCGGTTGGGCTTTCCCAGTGCCAGCACTATGGCCACGCGCCGAAGCTCACCACCTGACGTCTTGACTTCCTGATCGAGGGTGTTCTCGATGTTCACCGGCTTCACCACGTCACGGTCGCTCTGAAACTGTGCATGCATAAGGGCAGCCTTGATCTGCATCAACAATAGCACGCGGACGGTGCCTTCCGAACTTGGGCGAGATTGTCTGTGGCTTGAGCGACACGGCCACGCTTTGCCTGCCTGATGGTTCGTCCGGCTCCTCGCCAACAAGCAGACGCACAAAGGTTGCCTTTCCAGTCCCGTTCTCGCCGAGCATAACAATGGTTTCAGAATCGGTGACAAAACCCTCTTGAAACGTCAATTTGAAATTTCCGACGTTTTTGTCATGGCGGGTGAGAGTAGTGTCGTGTTCTATCGACTAGCGTTTTCTCTGCAGTTTCCACTCTTTGGAAAGAGGGACTCCTCGCGGAAACGCAAGTTTCCAGTAGGGACGAAACCGTCCAGGAAGATATTGGTGCCTGCATCACGTCAACAATGGGTAGCGGGCGAGCTTCAATCGGAATGATGCACGAAAACCCATGGGCGCGGGTCAAGACGGAACAGAAAGATGACAAGAGACGGTTCAGGAAATAGAAATGAGCTTGGGCGCACTGATGGCGCACATCGAGGCGATACCATAGCCACGCTCGGGTATGTCAGCCTTCCTCCTACGGTGGGGCTACTGTATCTCTTTCTATCCCTTCACCTTGGCTGTTCAAGCTTCAAGCTTCAAGGCTTAACTCGGGACTTGAGTTAGGGAACGTCCGCGACAAGGCATTCAAAGGTGCCACCACCGTATGATTGGGTTGCAATTTGTATACCGACGACCGCTAGTGGTGCGGTCCTTGGAACTGCACAGAGGTTTCCCGATGTAGGTGGTCAACACGACGGAGCGCTCGTTGGGAGGAAGTTTTTCAAGCCTCGAGGCACCCTCATTACGTGCCCTGCCCCTGACACGGGTCGGTTGCGTGGGATCAGATTGAGTGAATCAAGAGACGTGCCCGTAGGGCTGGTTAATTGCTAGTGTTCTAATGCTTGTTCCGCTGAAGGCCGGTCTGCAGGATCGTTCTGCATCGTGGATTCGATAAGGGGTAGGAAAAATTCGCAATTGGAATATTTCTGGGTGACGGTCAATCAGTGTCATGGGATCGAGGACCTTGACGGCATACGTCGCAAAACAATTGGCGAAGCATATTGCCGATTGTGGATACATCGACCTTGGGTCGATCGCACGGTACATCATCGGACAGTTCTGGCACGTATCGCGTCCGACAAGCCTTGCTTGCGACCCGGGAGGGAAATACGAGGAGATCCCATAGTCCACAGAGTAGTATTTGACTTCGACCACCGTCCATGGGATGGTGGTCACAATAATTGAAACGTCCTGAAGATGCCCACTCCGTATAGCGTGGGATCCATCATGATACGGATACATGTTGGTCGCGTCCATCAAAATGTTCATCGCGGAACAGTCTCTAAGCTGAATGCACCAGAAATGTCCTCCACGGGTATATGGATAAGGTGCCTATGCGCAACGCCCTTTGGGTGCATAAACGAGACCCGAAGAAATTCGAGGTCGGATGGGTTAAACTTGGGACAACGGGATAAATGTGGCCACTTCAAGAATCGGCAAAGTTTAATATCTCTTCAATCGCATAGAACGGCGTAACTATATAAGGTATTGAATCGTCTTGTGCATCAGCGGAAATATCCAGAGTTGGAACGGCGTAGTTGGCCGGTCTTGGTAAGAGCTAAGCATACGCGCGATACAGGATTCCTGGTCATTCGTTTTGAGGTGTTTCAAGTATACAAGCTTGCAGTCTGATATACGGGTTGCATCTACCAGCAATGGGCAACTCTAAATCTAAATTGGAGAAAATGAGAGGTGTTATGGGTGAGGTCATTTCTACTTGCGAGGAGTGGCGCGGGGTCTTCCGTACGTAGCAAATAGGTACTATTTCTCAACCACAAGGGTGTCCATCGGGGACGAAATATGTAGTCCTCTGACTCTAAAAGCGGCTGGCAATCTCTCCAAGTTATTTTGTGTTCATAGAGAGTCTGATGAGGACCAGCAGATTGAGAGGTGGGCTGGGTTTGCGCCTGAGAGTGGAGTCGCCAATTTGAGTGGGGCTGAGGCGGAGTAGAAGATACACTAGTTGGGATGCGGTGCGGCCTGCGCCGTGACAGCGTGTAAATATGATTCAATTTTGCCAGTTATCAGGGGTAGAGTAGAACAATAGGGCGCTGATAAAGAAGTCGAAATGTGTAAAGTGCAACTGCAATACGTGCGAAAAGTGCCACACGCGCGTCCTGTACAGCTGTTCTACTTCACACTCAGATTAAGTCCGCTAGCAGTGAAACAGAACTTGAGTCGAGTCGTCGACAGATCTCCGACAGAAATCCACGTTCGAACACCTGGCTCGCGAACGTTGAGATAAATTAAATTGACGCGGCGCCACTCACTGACGGGGTGTGGCACCCCAACGCTGTCACTGTACTGTACCACCCAGTTACCGCGACGCCCCATGTATACGCTAACTGAATTCTCATTCTTCCTTGTCTGATGTTGTCTAACTGGCAGCCTGGAGCTATTGCTTTGCATCAACGAAAGCCTGTAGATCTTCCGGGGTTGCCATAGCCTGTCACTGGCAGGTGTTCTTATGGATCAACGTGAGTCCACAGCTTGGTGTGCAACTTGAAGACAGCGCTGGACGAATCAGGACGATAAAAGGCTGTGATTGTCATTCCGTGGAACGTCCGATCTTATGTACGTTTCCCATTCCTCGGAATACTCTGTAACTAAGTGTGGCACCTATTAGTCCGATTACTCGGTGTACGCCACTTGCTGAAGTGCCACATGCCGGAGATCATATAAGACCCTTCGCACACTATCCATAGCCTGATCTTTCAGAAAATCGAATATACGGACTGGGAACTGGTCTCCGCTACTAACACAAACATCATTCACTTTCTGTTTGTCAAGACGTGAGTACCTTTCTCAATGCATCGTTCATAGAAACTGTCCCACAAACACGCTGACCATTCGCAGATGAGCTCCAAGGCCTGGTCTATTGTCGAGACATTGGCCGCAGCAACGGCTGCAGGCATTATGGTGCACATTTGGCACACCCTTCCCGACAATATTTGTTCGCTGCTCCGGCAGTACAGGGAGGAATTGAACAATATCAAGGCACGCATTAATGAGCTCTCTCCTGACCTGCGCGAATGCATTTGGATCGCTGCTCAGCAAGGGAAATGCTCGAGTCTCGAACAGCTTGAACGCAAATTGCAGTGGTAAGTATCTCTGCATGTATTGTATGTTCATAATGAACATTGGCACTCAACTTTGACCTTCAGTTTGCTTGATGACCACTTTGATTTGGCCCATTGGGTTGGCCATTCCAATTTCTTGGAGCGCATTTTACCTGCGAGACTCTCGAAACTGTGGCCCGATTTCAACAGATTGGGAGACGCGATTAAGGCACTTCGGGGCGATACATGGGTTTGTGTCAAAAAAACGGACTTGATAGTTTTTCAGATGTTGACAAGTCCTGTTAGAAATCTACAACCATCCTAAGAGAAGGTAGAGTCCAAGCTGGCATTCTTCCAATGTGTGTCAGCATAGACCCACAAGCATGGACGCATCCTTATACGTCTTCCAGTGAGCTTATCACATTTGGAGGACATCCTTCAGGGTTGTCCCAATGCCAGTCGGGGCACCAATCACTGAGTACTGGCCTGAGTACTGGCCCGGCAGGACAGTAATCAGGGCAGTACCCAGGCCAGCCCCAGGCAGTCTACACACGTTCATACCCAAAGCAGGAATAATGCAGATTCTACTAGCCTCAATCTCAGTATCCGGCCCAAATCCTGGTAGGAATGGCCTGAGTAGAAGTGGGGCTCAGTGCAACGTACAGATTCAGGGGGCACTGACGCATTCGTACTGCCTGCCATTACATTACGTTGATCGCCGACTTATACTTCCTTTTCATTATAACAGTAACTCATAGACTATGGCTGACCAGTCGGATATCTCGTATATCATAAGCCAACATATCAGCTATCCAAACAGAGATGCCCTTCGTGCGCTACAGGCCATCACAAAAGAACGATATTACCAGATATAACAATATATCTGCCTACTTGAGCACCCGGATGTAAACATGAACGAAAATGTCGTCAGAATCTCGGAGGATGCCTATGTGCTTGAGATTCCCAGGTATGGGTGAAGAAGAAAGTAAGAGACAGGGACCCGCAGTGAGCAAACAGGGCCATCCTGGTCGAAGACGGGGACGAACTTTGCGCCTGAGTGTGGAATCACCATCCGTGTGGGGCTGAATAGAAGATACACTAGTTAGGATGCGGTGCAACCTGCACCGCGACGGTGTATAAATACGATTCAGTTTTACTGGTTATGAGGGGTAAATGTAAAATGTAAAGAACAATAGGGCAGGGCAATGACAAAGATTATGTCGAAATGTTGAGAGTGTGGCCTGGGGTAACTCGTGCGAAAAGTGCCACGCGCGTCCCGCAGGCTCGGAACCAGCCGTTCTTCATACAGGTACTGACTCAGACCTCCGAGTCGCAACAGTGTCGCAACTTGCATGTGGCGTCCCAACGCTGTTGCTGTACTGTACTGCCCAGTTCCCGCGACGGCCCCATGTATCCGTTAACTACATTATCATCCTTCCTTGTGGTGTTCTCTAACTGGCAGGCTGGAGCTATTGTTTCGCATCAATGAAAGCCTGTAGATCTTCAGGGCCCGGTTACCATAGCCTGTCAGGTGTTCTTATGGATCAACGTGAGTCCACAGCGCAAGACGGTGCTGGACGATAAAAGGCTGTGATTGTCATTCCGTGGAACATCCGATCTTATGTACGTTACCCATTCCTCGGAACACTCTGTAACTAATTGTGGCACCTATTAGGCCGATTAGTCGGAGTACGCCACTTGCTGAAGTGCCACATGCTGGAGATCATATAAGATCCTTCGCGCACTATCCATAACCTGATCTTTCAGAATCGAATATACAGACTTGGGAACTGGTCTCTGCTATTAACACAAACGTCATTCACTTTCTGTTTGTCAAGTTGTGAGTACCTTTCTCGATGCATCGTTCATAGAAGCTGTCCCACAAACACGCTGACCATTGGCAGATGAACTGCAAGGCCTGGTTTATTATCGAGACGTTGGCTCCAGCAACGGTTGCAGGCATCGCAATGTACATTTGGTACACCCTTCCCAACAATATTCGTTCACTGCTCCAGCAGTACAAGGACGAATTGGGATTTATCAGGAGATACACCAATCGGCTCTTGCCTGACGAGCGCGAATGCCTTTGTATCGCCGCTCAGCAAGGCAAATGCACGAGTCTCGAACAGCTTGAACGCAAATTGCAGAGGTGAGTATCTCTGCATGTATTGTGTATTCATAATGAACATTGGTATTCAACTTTGACCTTTGACCTGTAGTTTGCTTGATGACCAATTTGATTTGGTCCATCATGTTGACCATTCCAATTTCTTGGAGCGCATTTTGCCTGCGAGACA
>Ga0307510_10002666_pt1 | contig 20416 bp, 18 predicted proteins | sample 12_EM_MG_FD_207224 | JGI IMG/M metagenome (GOLD analysis project Ga0307510, IMG submission 207224) | Populus trichocarpa ectomycorrhiza microbial communities from riparian zone in the Pacific Northwest, United States - 12_EM | ecosystem: Host-associated > Plants > Roots > Unclassified | place... | reverse complement strand
GCCGTCGCCCAGCGGCCTCGAATCAACTCGAAGACATCGGGGTTGCGCTTCTGCGGCATGATTGACGAGCCGGTGGTGAAGGCTTCCGGCAACTGCAGGAACGCAAATTCCTGTGTGTAGAACAGCAGCACGTCGGCAGCGAAGCGTCCGAGATCCTGCACGAGCAGGGCAATCTCAAACAACAGGTGCGACTCGGCCTTGCCGCGCGAGAGCTGCACGGCCGTCACCGGCTCCTGCGTGACCGCAAACCCAAGCGCCGCCCGGGTCGCCGCTCTGTCCAGTGGTAATCCCGGTGTCCCATATCCAGCAGCCGACCCGAGAGGGTTCTGTCCGACTCGCCGCTGCACTTGCCGCAGGCCTTCCGCGTCGTCCCGGATCTCTGCCGCGAACCCACCGGCCCACAAAGCGGCAGAGCTGGGCATGGCCTGTTGCATGTGTGTGTAGCCAGGCAATACGGTAGCTGCTTCGCGAGCAGCAAGCTGGTCCAACGCATCTACAACATGCTCGGCACCGGTTGCCAGTTCCTCAATCGCGTCGCGCAAGTAGAGTCGGATGGCCGTCAACACCTGGTCGTTGCGTGAGCGCCCCAAGTGCACGCGCCCACCGGCGGCCCCGATTCTCTCGGTCAAACGCTTTTCCAGGGCGGTCTGACCATCCTCATCTTCCAGCGTTATATGCCACTCGCCGCGAGCGTGTTCCTCGCCGAGTGTCGTGAGGCCCAGGCGAATCGCACTGAGGTCTTCGGCTGAAAGGAGCTTCTGCGCGTGGAGCATTTCGACGTGAGCGAGCGAGGCCGCAACGTCGTAGCGAACGAGCCGCTCATCCAGCGCATAGTCCTCCCCGGCCGTGTACTGCAATACACGGCCGTCGAGAGGGGCGCCTTTATCCCACAACCGGCTCATCACGCACCGGCAGACTGCTGTTCAGCGGGGCTCAAGGCGTTGACGTCAGCAACAATCAACGTTCCGGTTCCCTCGTTCGTAAACACCTCACCGAGGATTCCTTCGGGGGACTTGTACGATACGACGTGAACCCGCCGAACGCCGCCATGGATGGCGCTCTCGATCGCCTTGGCCTTCGGCAACATGCCGTCCGCAATCCGGCCTTCCTCGCGCAAGCGTTTGAGGCCGCGCAGATCTGTGTATGAAATGAGCGAGGTGGGATCTTCGACACGCTCCAGGATGCCCGGGGCGCCGGTACACAGAATCAGTTTCTCGGCTCCGAGAGCGGCGCCGATCGCTGCCGCCACGGTGTCGGCATTGATGTTGAGCAACACGCCCTGTTCGTCAGCCGACAGCGGGCTCACAACCGGCATCAAACCATTGTCGAGCAGCTTGCGGATCACGGTCGTGTCGATGTCGTCGATGTCGCCGACGAACCCATAGTCGACTGTCTCGCCCGAACCCACTTTCACCGGCGCACGGCGGTGAGCCCGCACGAGGCCGGCATCGACACCGCTGATTCCAACTGCATCGATGTTGAGATCCCGGCAGATCCCCAGGATGCGCGTGTTGATGAGGCCGTTGAGCACCATCGAGGCGACATCAATCGCCTTCTCGTCGGTGACCCGGCGGCCCTCGACCATGCGAGTCGGCACTCCCAGTGCCTCGGAGATTTCGGTCGTCTGAGGACCTCCACCATGCACCATGACGACCCGCACACCGAAGTAGTGGAGGATCGCGACCTGCTCGAGCAGCACCCGGGGGGACTCGGTGTCGGCGAACACCCCTCCACCGGCCTTCACTATGAAGGACTTTCCCTTGTACATGCGGATATAGGGAGCGGCGCTCTTGAGCGCCCGGATGGCCAGTGTCTGTTCGCCGCGATGCATGATCATTAGATTTACCTCACACTCCTTTGAGCATTTGATAGAGGACGGCCGTTTGTACGACCAGTCGGTTGAATGCCTCGCGCTGCACGATGCTGCGCGGGCTGTCGAGAACTTCGTCCGCGACCGCAGTATTGCGTCTCACGGGTAGACAATGCATGAGCCGGCATTCGGCTGCCGTTTTTGCAAACCAGTCGTTCCTGACACACCAGCTCAGAAGCTCGGCACGCAGCCGGGCGTCGCCGGCAGCGTCACCGTAGCAACTCGTCGAGCCCCACTCCTTGGCATAAATGATGTCAGCGCCCTGGAGCGCGTCCTGCAGATCCGCAGTCTCCCGCACAGAGCCACCTGACTTGGCCGCTGCTGTGCGCGCCCTGTCCATGACAACCGGCGGTAGGGCAAACCCTTCAGGCCGGGCCACGATCACCTCCATCCCGCGCATCGCAGCCATGTGCACAGCCGCTGACGGCACAGCCAGCGGTAGCGGGCGCGGATGGTAGGCCCAGGACAGAACAAACCGACCGCCCCGCGGGACCTCGAGGTCGTCCATGGTCTTCCAGTCGGCAAGGGCCTGACAGGGATGGTTGGTCGCCGACTCCAGGTTGATGAGCGGCTTGTCTACCAGCTCAGCCATGGACATGAAGTTGGCCTCGGAGAGGTCGTAGGCGAGGTCCTTGCCGTCCGCGAAGGCCCGGATGCCGAGGGCGTCACAGTAGGATGCAAGGACTGGGATTCCTTCGCGTACGTGTTCCGCGGCCGCGCCGTTCATTACGGCACCGAGCTTCGTCTCGAGCTGCCACGTCCCCTGGCCTGGAGTGATTACGAAGGAAGTGCCTCCCAACCTGGCCATTCCCGCCTGCATGGAGGCGAGGGTGCGCAGCGAGGGATTGAAGAACAGCAGTCCCAGGATCTTGCCGGCGAGCGCATTCGGCTCCGGGCTCCTTTCGAGCCGGCGCGCGAGCTCCAACAGAGCGCAAATCTCATCGCGCTCGAAATCGGCAAGATCCAGGAAGCGCTTCATGCAGGCAGGTCCGCCAGCGTGTCCCGCAGCATATCCACCTGTTCCTCCTGCAGGATGAACGGCGGCAACAGCCGCAGGATGTTGGGATCGGTAGCGGTTCCCGCGAGAATGCCGCACTCCAACAGCTCGGCCTGGATCTCCTTGGCTGGGCGCGTGGTGCGCAGTCCCGTCAGGAAGCCCGCACCCTGATGAGCGGTGACCGGTCCCACGATACAGGTCTGGCGGATGTAACCGCTCACGCGCCGGACGCGCTCCAACAGGTTCTCCGTCTCGATCGCGTCAATGACCGCCTCGATCACGGCACAGGCCATGGGGCCGCCGCCGAACGTCGTGCCCAGCAGGTCGAGCTTGAATGCCGACGTCACTTTCGCATTGGTGAGCAACGCCGCGCAGGGGTACCCGTTGCCCAACGCCTTGGCTGTCGTGATCATGTCGGGCATCACTTCGTACATGTTGGCCGCGAACGGGTAACCAACGCGACCCATGCCACACTGCACTTCGTCGAAAATCAGCAGCGCGCCAACTTCATCACAGCGCTTGCGCAGTGCCTGCAGGAATTCCTTGCTGAGATCAACCGCGCCAGCGAGGCCCTGCACGGGCTCAACAATGACCGAAGCAGTTTCCCTGGTCACGAAATTGGGAATGGCATCGATGTTGCCGCGAGGGATGAAGCTGACATCAAACGGTGTACGCGGGTAGCTGTACCACTTCTGTTGCGCACCCCACGTTACGGCGCCTGCACCGGCCGTACGACCATGGAAGCTGCCAACCACTGCGCAAACCTGCGCGCGGCCGGTCATTTTGAATCCGAGCTTCAGAGCGTTCTCATTGGCCTCGGCGCCGCTGTTGATGAAAAACACACTGGTGATCGGCAGTCGTGAGAAGCGGACCAACCGTTCGGCCGCACGATTGCGGACCTGCATGGCGACGGCATTCGACTGGAAGTTGCAGGTCTCGGCCTGCCTGTCCAGAGCACGCGTGAAACCGGCATGTCCATAGCCGAGAGCGGCGACCGCATGGCCGCCATAGAGATCGAGTACGCGCTCCCCGCGATTGTTGGTGAGCCAGACACCCTGTCCGGACACCACTTCGAGGGGGTACTGTGCAAAAACAGGCGCAAGAAAATCAGTGCCGGGCGATGCCGGCCGCAATGCAGGTGAATTCATGGTTCTCGCTTCAGGTCCATCCGGGCGCCGGAGTCGTGAGACCCGAGGTCTCGGCCAGGCCGAACATCCGGTTCATCCACTGTACAGCGCCGCCTGCTGCACCCTTATTCAAGTTGTCGACTACACACATGACAGCGACCGTTCGACCGTTCGCTACAGCGGACAGATGTGCGTAGTTGCTCGTAGCAACTTCCTTCACGCGCGGCGCCTGATCGGTCACCCGGATGAAAGGACAGTTTGCATAAAATTCGCGCAGGGCCCCCAGGACCTTCGACGTATCGATGGACGTCTTCAGCGCCGCCTGCACGGTAACATGAATGCCGCGTGCGAACGGACCTGAATGGGGAACGAAGGCGAAGTCAGCTTCAACACCGGAAGCGGCCTTGGCGCAGGCGGCGATTTCCGGTGCGTGACGATGCGAGAGTGCGTTGTAGGAATAGAGGTCGCTGTGCCGAACAGGGTGATGGGTACCCTCAATCGGCTTACGTCCGGCTCCGGTGCTGCCTGTTACACCGGACACAAACAATGTAGGCGACGTAACACCCAATGACAGCAATGGAACGCTGGCGAGCAGAGTGGCGGTCGCGAAGCACCCTGGATGAGCAACGTGAGTTGTTTCCAACTTTTTGAGGTGCTCGGGTACCGCGCAGGTGAATTCGGCGATTCTCTTCGGGGCTCCATGAGGATGTTTGTACACGGCCTCATACGCCGCAGCCGATGAGTAACGGAAGTCGGCTGAGATATCGACAACCCGCGGGCGTGTGCCGGCTTGCGCGGCCACGCCCAGCAATGAATCAATCAGCGCGGCCGACACACCATGGGGTGCGGCCGAAAACATCGCAGCCTGCGGGTTTTCGGCAAGCAGCCTTTCAATGTCCGTCTGGGACTTGAAGCGCGTGTCGGCATACACACTCGCGAGGTGTGGAAATGCCTTGGACACGCTCTCGCCCGGCTGACTGTCCGACATGACGGCAGCCAGCTCGAACTGCGGATGACCGGCGATGAGGCGCAGCAGCTCGCCCGCAACATAGCCGGTTCCGCCCAGAACAATGGTGGGGATCCGTGCGGTCATTGCGGAGCCTTCACGCCAATCGCCTCAATGACGCGATCGCCCAGGGCAGCGCCGTTCGTCATGGCATTGAAGGCGGAGACGCCGAGCTGATCCGTGATGATATCAACACCAACCTGATTGTCTGTTGAGGGCCCGGTCACGACGCACGGCTCGATGCCGAAGCGCTCGCGCAGCAGCTTGACTCCACCCCAGGCGGCCACGGGGTCATTCGCCGACAGAATGACGCCCGTCAGCGCGGTGCGGATATCCGGGCATTCCAGAATTGCGTCGACTCCGTAAGTCCCGAGTATGCCGTCACCCAGCTCAAACACGATCGCATCGGGTTTGCCTGCGGACAGCTCGGTCAACATGGTGCGAGTGAGCGCCGGGCCGTTGATCTTCGTGGTCGTCACGACACCCATGTCGGTGAAGATCATCGAATTGCGAGCGCCCGCGTCCGCCATGGCGAGGATATCGCGTCGCAGCGATACACCCGTAGCCTTGAATGCGTCGATGACCAGCCCGCGGTGACGCATTCTGCTGATAACTGCACAGGCGGCAGCGGTCTTTCCGGCTTCCATGCAGGTTCCCGCCAGCGCCACAACAGGCACACCCCGGGTATCGAGCTTCGCATCGAAATCCAACCGCTTGAGGCCGACGCGCGCCGGAACGCCGATGCGCTCGCCGAGATAAGGAAAATGCAGAACACCGCCGATCACGCGGCAGTCGAACGGCCTGCCCTTGTCGGGATTGACCGAGTCGCAAATGCCGAGGACACCTCCGATGTTGAGCATCTGGATTATGTCGCCGGGCTGTACGGACGGCGGTATGTGGCCGGAGTAGCCGAACAACGCCTTGCGATGTCCCAACGCCCCGACGACGATGTCGCCCTTGCCGACCTTGGCCATGCGGCCGCTGGTCAGCTCGAGGGTGTTGTAGGTCGACTTGTTGGTCAGCACCTCAACTGCGACAACAACGCCTTCTTCCGCCGGAATTTCCGGCGATACACGCACTTCATGCGATAACCCGCAAGCTTGCGTAACCGAGGCAATCTTGTCGACGACAATACTTCGCATCCCAGTAATCATCCCATTGGCCATGTTCAAGCGTCCTTGGCGCGTTCGGCTGCACGCCGTGCGAACACGCCCGTCAGCGAGACAATTTTAGAGAATCCCAGGGCATCCGTCGGCGTCCACTCGCCCACCGCCTCGCCATACACGCCCTTGGAGGCGGCCATCAGCGAGAAGGGTGACTCGACACCTTCAATAAACAGACTTCCTGGCCGGAACAGCACGTGCACGTCACCGGTCACGCGCTCCTGTGACGACACCAGCAGTGCTTCGATGTCGCGGCAGACTGGGTCCAGGAGCTGGCCTTCATGCACGAGGTCGCCATAGGGCTGCGCGACCAACTCCTTGATGCGTTGCTGACGGCCGGTCAGGACGAGCTTTTCCAACTCGCGATGGGCGGTCAGCAACGTTTCGGCCGCCGGCGCCTCGAAAGCGACGCGGCCCTTGGTACCGATGATGGTATCGCCGAGATGAATTCCACGACCGATGCCAAACGGCGCGGCGAGGGATTCGAGGGTCTCGATGACCTGCACGGGTGACATCTTCTTGCCATCGATTCCCGCGGGCCGGCCCTTTGCAAACGAAATGACATGCTTCTCGGGCGCACGCGGCTTCGTAAACGCATCGCGTGACAACACCCAGGCACTGTCAGGAATGCTGCCGGCCGATGTCAGTGTCTCCGTTCCGCCAATCGTGACACCCCACAGACCCCGATTGATCGAGTAGGCGGCGCCATGCGGTGGTACCGGCAGGTTCCGCTTCTGCAGGTAGTCGAGCTCTTCCTGGCGTTTGAAAGCCTTGTCGCGAACGGGGGCGAACACCTCGAGCTCCGGGGCCAGCGTGCGCAGAGCCACTTCAAATCGGACTTGATCATTGCCCGCTGCGGTGCAGCCGTGCGCAATCATGTTGGTGCCAAGCTCGCGTGCCATTCGTGCGATGGTCTGTGCCTGCATAACGCGTTCCGCGCCGACGCAGAGCGGGTAAAGTTGGCCGCGCTTCACGTTGCCCATGATGAGGAAGCGCAGCACCTGCTCAAAATAGTCAGCACGCGCGTCAATTTGATGATGCTCGATGGCGCCCAGGGCTTTCGCGCGTTCCGCCAGCGTTCGCGCTGTCGCTTCGTCGATGCCGCCCGTGTCGACGGTTACGGTAATGACGGGGCGACCCGTGTTCTCGGCGACCCAGGGGACGAGGAATGAGGTGTCGAGCCCACCGGAGTAGGCAAGAACAATGGGCTTTGAGCCCGCGTGAGCAGCGGATTGCGGCATGGCGTTTCTTCAGGTCAGTCGGAAAATCGAGTGCAGGCGGCCGAGAAGCTCGTCCTGTGCACGGGAATTGGCGGTGGCAATGAAAATGGTGTCATCACCGGAGATGGTGCCGGCTACTTCGGGCCATTCGGCCTTGTCGATGGCGACGGCAACGCTTTGAGCAGCGCCCACCGTCGTCCGCAGCACCGTGAGCGAGGGGCCGGCGCGCTTCAAGCCGCGCACGAATTGCGCAAGCGAGCCGAAATCCCCATTGGCGCGCACCAGGTCGTCGGGCGGCAAAACATAGCGCCCGCTCGCTTTCAACACGCCCATGTCGCGCAAATCGCGGCTCACGGATGACTGCGTGACCTCGTGCCCTTCCTTCTTCAACAAGCGCACGAGATCCTCCTGTTTGCGGACAAAGCCCGCTCGCAGGATGCGCACAATGGCGCTACGTCGTTCGTGTTGATGGGTATCGGTCAGCACGCTGCATAATCAAGCGCATAAAAGGCGATGTATTGTGCATATTCATGCATGCAAGGTCAAGGGCCACGAGTCTCCACTGCTGCGGTGCGATCTGGCAGATACTGCGCGCCAGTTAAAAAAGGGGGAGATGGCCATGCCACGCCAGATCATTTCAGCCGCCGTGCTGCTGCTTGCTGCCAGTGTGAGTCTGGCGGCGGGTGCGATTGATGCGGTGTCGTCAAAAGATGCGGCCGGGGGCATGCGAGCCGCAATTTCCCAGGGTATCGACAAGGCCATTGCCCAACTCGGCGCTCCCAACGGCTTTCTCAACAACCCGAAATACACGATCCCGCTGCCGTCGGGCCTGGAGAAAGCGGATCGCGCCTTGCGCATGATCGGTATGTCAGGTGATGCGGACCAACTGAAGGCCGCGATGAATCACGCTGCGGAAATGGCAGTGGCCGATGCCAAGCCCGTTTTCAAGCAGGCGGCGCAGCGCATGAGCGTCGCGGATGCCAAGGGAATTCTGACCGGCGGTGAGACGTCGGCCACCGACTACTTTCGCAAGGCCACGACCGAACAGCTCACGGCCCGATTCAAACCCATCGTGACCAGGCAGACCGAGAAACTCAAACTGCGCACACTGTATGATCAGTATGCAGGCAAAGCGGCGCAGGTGGGCCTGATCAAGTCCGAGGATGCCAACCTCAACGACTACGTGACCGCCCGTGCGCTGGACGGCCTGTTCGGCGAGATCGCCGAGGAAGAGCGCGCCATCCGCAAGGATCCCATGGGGCAGGCCAGCTCACTGATCAAGAAAGTGTTCAGCTCTTTGAAATGAGGTTCACATGAAAGAAGACGCGGCTGCAGTCACGCCCAGTGCCCAACACGATTGGTTCATCCAGTCGCTGGTCAATGTCGCCAACGTTGCTCCCCTGAGCTTTGGTGTTACGTTGCAGGTGAGCGGATTGTTGGTCTCGGGCTACCTCGTGAGCGGCAAGGCCTACTTCGAGGCCACCGGCCAACAGGTCGTGGGCGGCCTGGCAAAGACGCCCGAGCTGGCGGACCAGATAGCTAAGATGTTTGCCACGTTTGAATCGGCCTACCCCAACGACCCGAACCAGAAGGATCGCCCGGTCCCCCAGTTTGTCCACCTGCAGAATGCGCGCTTCTACAGCACTGACGGCAAGCCGGTGCCCAGCAATGCGGGGGTGTGGTGGCGCGGTCGGATCTCGGAGATCAGTGGGATTGTGATTGGGATTTTGGGCGTGGGGGAGTAGGGATAGCGGCGCTCGTTTTCGGGCGGCTGAGTGACACGGTGTGTGGGTTTTTTCGAAAATTGCCGGTTCAGGCCGGCGTGTCTGAGTTTGATTATTGGTTTTTTGAGGCACGGCTCGCATTTTTGAGTGTGCTGACAGCGCTTTCGTGGCTGATACCGGCTCCCACTTCGCACAGAAGTCGCTTTGGTCGAGTCCTTCCGCACGCAGCAGACCGCCCGCCCGTGGGCCCAGGCGGGGCCCGTACATTAGTTTACATAATCTGCGTCTCCCGCATCGATTCCAGCGATCCGGCGCCACCAACTAAACATAATGAGCGCCAAAGGGAATCACCGCGCCAACCCCAGCTCCTTCGATCGCTCCAGCGCCTTCAGCTCCATTGCCAGCAACTGCACTCCATGCAGGCGCGCCCTCTCCAGCTCATCGGGAGCGCCGGAGATCCCTGCCTCCAGGAGCTGCCGCCAAATCTTCGGGCGCCCAGGCCAGCGGGGCCGCAACCAACCCGCGTGCTGCTCGGCGAGATCCGTCAGCTGCATCATCGAACAGGTGCGCAACAGCGCCACGCAATGCCCGGGCATTCCCAAGAACAGTGGCGCCCCCAACGGCTGAGTCTGCGCGATGTGCCAGGAATGCGTGAACACCTGCCTCGCCACGTGGACCAGGCTGGGTGCCGTGAAAAACTTGCCGAAGATGAGCGGTGCCCGCTGGGTGTCTGCTACCCCGGAGCGGGCGCTTGCATGTTGGTCGCTCAGCCACTTCCAGCGATACGGATCGCCGAACCCCGCATCCATCAGCAGGTACGGACAGGCCGCCGCCCGTCGCCGCGAAGCAGGATCCAGTTGACCCCATAAGTCCACCAACTCTCTGAACATCGGCGGCGTCGGCGGGGTCGGCCGCAGCGCCTGCTCCGCCAGCAGCGCCAGACACTGCTCATTCAACTCCGTGAGCATCCCGAAGATGTCATCGCCAGCCAGGGGCCTCGACCCGATGTTGAGTTTGCCGTCGGGGCCTCGAGTTTCTTCATTGTTTTGCCACATCACACGCATCCCTTCATTTTTTCCCTTCCGCTGTGAATGTAGTCGAGAGCGCGGAAATTTGTACCTACCGTTTTTGGGAAAATTTTCCCAAAAATGCGATGTCCTGCGGTGGCACAAAAACTGTGCGGACCCTGGTACAGCGTGCTTTGCGGCGCGTTTTGGGGGAAAGGCCCGAATTTACAGCAGTGGTATTTTGGGAAAATTTTCCCAAAACTAAGGGTTGTTAACCCCCGGCAGCACACAGGAAGTGCCATGCGAATATCGGACGACCGCTACAGCCGCGAGCGACGCGGGCTCTTTCCGCCCTCGCCCGAGACTCGGTTAGTCCTTCACGCTAATGCATCAGCTGCACTGGTGCATTAATTGCACTACTCTATGCATGCCCACCCGTTTCCCGCTTCCCCAATGGGTGGAGCTTCGCCGATGGCTGGAGTATTCGGAGCAAGAGTGATGAGTGATAACACCACGGTTCGTCTTGCAGGTGTACAGCCGCTTGACGGCTACGTTCTCCAATTGAAGTGGCAGAACGGCCGCAGGCTGCCCGGTGATCTCGATATGGGGGCCGCTCGACTATGGGAGCTCTCGCTCGAGCAGAACGGGCATGCCAGTGCGGCAGAGTTTATTCGCTGGCGGTGGCGTCATGGTCTCAGCCTATCGGCAGCGGCCGAAGCACTTGGGATCTCACGCAGGCAGGTTGCCTATTACGCGAGCGGTGAGGAAGATGTCCCGCGATATATTCTGCTTGCGTGCAAAGGCTGGGAGGCTCAGCACGACACAGCAGCATGAGCGTCGAGCCCGGATCACGGACGGATCGGTACGTACGTGAGGTTCAACTTCGCCGCGACAGAGTCGAGTCTTTCGAGGCCTATCCTTTCTCGTTGCCGGCGGTGCGTAATCTGGAAGGGATTCCGCTACACCCGGCAGTAACGTTTCTCATTGGCGAGAACGGCAGCGGCAAATCTACGCTGATGGAAGCGATCGCGGTTGCATGGGGGTTCAACCCCGAGGGCGGCACGAAAAACTTCCGGTTTGGTACTCGCGCTTCACATTCGGTGCTACACCAATATATACGGCTCGTCAAAGGAGTCACTCGTCCTCGCGATGGCTTCTTTCTGCGTGCCGAGAGCTTCTTCAATGTTGCCACTGAAATCGAGCATCTCGATGCGAACGTGGACGAACACGGTCCTCTCACTATAAATTCCCCTCCTGTCGTCAACTACTACGGCGGCCGATCTTTGCATGAGCAGTCCCATGGCGAGTCATTCTTCGCTTTGATGCTCGAGCGCTTCGGCGGCAACGGCCTTTACGTTCTGGATGAACCAGAAGCTGCTTTGTCGCCATCGCGACAATTGGCAATGATCGCTCGCATACACCAACTCGTCGAAAAGCGATCGCAGTTCATCATCGCGACCCACTCGCCGATACTGATGGCATATCCCAACGCCTGGATCTATCAGATTGGCAGCGGAGGTCTGGCGCGTGCCGCCCTCGAGGAAACTGAGCACTTCGTCGTCGCTAAGCGATTCCTGAACGATCCACACGGGCAGATTGCGAGGTTGCTGGAATAAGCAGGGCGCCACGAAGCTCGACAAACAGCTATTTTTGCCGAAAGAGACCAATTTAGCGCAGTTGCCTTTTGGGAAAAAATTCCCAAAACTGTCCGTGTCACCTGGCAGCACATAGGAAGTGCCATGCGTATCTCGGACGACCGCTACAACCGCGAGCGATTGAGTCTGGACTTAGCGCTCAGATTCCTGCGCCACGAAGCGCGCACCCAAACCATTCGCGCATGGACCGGTCTGACCGACGACCGCATCCGGAATCTCTATCGCTCCTACATGAGTCGCGGCGGCAACTTCGTCCCACGCCATCGCGGCAAGTCGCCGCATCAGGTGGCCTACTTCATGCGGTCGCATCGCGTGCAATGGGAGAGTGCTCAACTCGCGAGCCTGCTGAGTTTGTTCGGCGTGATCCCCGTGCAGCCGAGCCCGGAGCTGGCGGTCGCGCTACCCACGGTCGCCCGCGGCGAAAAGCTCTGCAGCGCATTTGAGCTGTTTCGAACGACGATTCCTGCCTCGCAAATCTCGTTCGAACACTCGGTATTTCTCGCTACGGCATTGACGCGCGGCGAGCAGCTCAAACTCGGTGTATGCCGGGAGTGTGGCGGCTTGCTCGTAATGGAACGGCTACCGATTCGCGAGCGGCGGTGCCAATACTGTACCTCTGCAACCGCTTAACTTCGATTTCGGGCTCTCTACGCGAAGGCCGGAGTGAGCGGTGCACGGCCTCAAAGCAGGCGCATGCCGCCGTCGCATTCGATGACCGCTCCGGTCATGAATGAGTTCTCGACCAAAAACCGGATGGCATGCGCGATATCCTGTGGTTGACCAACACGTCCCGCGGGTAGCGTTTCCCGCTGCTGGCGGAAGACTCTTTCCTTGAAGTCAGCCGGAACCTGATTCCACCAGGGCGTATCGATTACACCGGGAGATACGGCATTCACCCGTGTCGGCTGCAACTCGCGGGCGAGGGTACCCAACATTGCTTCAATTGCGCCGTTGATGGCACCGAGGCCCGCCGTTCCCGGATTGGCTATCCGGGCTGAGATGGCCGTAACGAAGGTGATACTGCCGCCACGGCGAAGCGTCCCGAGACTCGCTTGCGCGGCTTCGATCTGCGGCCAGAATTTGGCGTCGAAACCGTGCCGCAGCGCCTGCAGGTCGAGCTTCGCAAACTCGCCGGCGCCTGCGCCGCCGCTTGCGGCAAGCACGAGGTGATCGAAGCGGCCCACCCGCCGGAAAAAGGCATCCGCGACCGTCCTGTCACCACAATCGAAGACCTCTCCTGTAACCCGCTCTCCCAGGCCAGCCACGGCTTTCTCGAGTTTCGCGACATCCCGTCCCGTGGCAATGACGCGTGCGCCGGCGGCGGCAAGCGCCTGCACGGTTGCCAACCCAATACCCGATGAGCCGCCCACCACCACAGCCAGCTGATTTTCCAAATCCATGATTCAACTCCGCAAAGCTTCGCACCACGGAGCTGAGCGTTTTTGCCAGCCCCCTCGCGTAGTGTGCGTGGTAGCCTGATATCACTCAAATCGTTTGTTCTCATCATGAATATCATTGAAAGTGATTTCAGGGGGCTCGACCTCAATCTGCTGCCCGTGTTTCATGCCCTGTTGCTGGAGCGGAGTGTCACGCGGGCGGCCGGCCGGCTTTTCATGGGACAACCTGCGGTAAGCGGCGCTCTAAAGCGTTTGCGTGCCGCCTTCGCTGACGAGCTGTTCGTGCGCACTTCACATGGCATGAGGCCAACACCGCGTGCGCTGGAGCTCGCCCGCGCGATCGATCCGCTGCTCCTGTCACTGCAACAGGCGCTGCGGAACCAATCGAGCTTTGAGCCTTCGACCTCGACACGCGTATTCCGTATTGGGTTGACCGATGCACTGGAAGTCGCGCTGATGCCGCAGATCATGCTGAAACTCTCGAAAATCGCACCTGGCGTAGGACTGATTTCGCGAAGTACCGACGCCCCCCGCGTCATCGGCATGTTGGACAGCAGTGAAATAGAGATTGCGCTCGGTGTTTTTCCGGAGCGCCCGTCGTGGCAGCAGCGACGCGACTTGTTTCGTTGGAGGTTTGTGTGCGTCTTCAACCCGCAGCTGGTGAAAATCGGCGGCAAGAAACTCTCGATGGCGCAGTATCTGCGCTATCCGCACGTCATCACGTCCTTCAGTGGTGGTCTGCGGGGGTTCATTGATGAGGAGCTCGAGAAGAGAAAGCTTCACCGGCGCGTCGTTTTTTCCAGCCCCAATTTCGCCACGAGCCCGTTCATTGTGCAGCGAATGCCGGCGCTGACCACGGTGCCGACATTCATTGCAGCTGCCTGGTTCGATGCTCTGGGCCTCGAAGTGCGGCCACTTCCATTTCCGGTGCCGGAATTCCAGGTCAGTCTGCTGTGGACGGCCGCGAATGAAGCGGATGCCGGGCTGCGCTGGTTGCGATCCTTATTGGCCGATGTTTTCTCGCCCGCCGAACATTTCACGGAAAAAGAGCGCATTTAGCGTACCAACACTACGGGCGATGAGCCTGTCTCCCGCAGCGGACATGTCAGCTTTTGCAGTCATCCGCGTGCACCGGAATTGAACACGCCTCACCCGAAAGAGTTGTCCGGCGTTACCCCTCTTCAACCCTCAACAAACTCTTAACACCGTTCCCGCGTTCCTCAGGGTATAAGTGCCGGCCGTATCGAGGGAGGCAAGAGCAGCAATCATGTCGATTCAGAAGCGATGGTTGAAAACCATGGGCGTCGCCATTTTGACCGTGGCGTCGATTTCGAGCCGGGCACAGGTCAATGTGACCACCTGGCACAACGATCTGGCGCGTACCGGCGTGAACACCCAGGAAATGATCCTCACGACCACGAACGTCAACGTGAGTCAATTCGGCAGGCTGTTTCAGATACAGGTCGACGGTCAGGTATATGCGCAGCCGCTCGTCCTGACTGGTGTTGAGATCGCCGGCGGCACGCACGATGTGGTGTATGTCGCCACGGAGCACGACAGCGTTTACGCGCTGGACGCCGATAACGGCACGATCTACGCGCAGGTGAGCTTGATACCTTCCGGGGGAACCACGGTCAACGCAAACTCCGACCTGGTCCCCGCATGCGGTGATATCACTCCGGAAGTGGGCATCACCGGAACTCCGGTCATCGATCCTGCAAGCAATACCCTGTACGTTGTTGCAAAATCGAAAGTCAACGGCAGCATCGTTCAACACCTGCACGCATTGAACACGGCGACGCTGGCGGAGAACTTCGGCAGTCCGGTGGAAATTCAGGCGACGGTGCCGGGTTCGGCGAACGACGGTGACGGCGCGCATGTAACATTCAATCCAACCACGGAACTGCAGCGCCCGGCCCTCGCCCTGGACAAGGGACACGTATTGATCGCATGGGCCTCTCACTGCGATCACACGCCCTACCACGGTTGGGTGATCTCCTACAACGCGCAGAGTCTCGCCCAGGAGGCCGCCTGGAACGCCACGCCGAACGGCGATCCCAAGGGTACGCTCTCATTGGGGGGCATCTGGATGTCCGGCGCTGCCCCTGCCGTCGATACGGATGGCAGTTTCTACGTGGTCACCGGAAATGGTTACGAAAACGGCACTTCCGATTTCGGTAACAGTGTCGTCAAGCTCGGGCTGCCTGCGAATGGCACATTGCCGGTCCTCGACTACTTCAATCCATTCAATCAGTCCGGTACCAACACCATAGGCGACCAGGACCTGGGATCGGGTGGCGTCCTGCTGTTGCCGACCGCAGCCAATGGTGCTCAATTGCTGGCCCAGGCAGGCAAGGCGGGAAATCTGCGGCTGTTGGATCGCAACAACCTCGGCAAGAACTGCATCCTGTTGAGCACGCCCTGCACCAGCAACGACACGCAGATTCCGCAGGAACTGCTGGGAGCCGGCGGCCTGGTTTTCAGCACCCCCAACGTCTGGAACGGCCGCATTTTCTGGATTTCCCAAGGTGCATCCGTCAAAGCGTACTCCCTCGATGCCAACGGGTTGATGTCCACCACGCCGGTGTCACAAACAGCGGACACGTTCAGTCTCAGAGACGCGGCATCGATCTCGGCCAACAATTCGAGCAATGGCATTTTCTGGATCATGCACAATACCGGCGAGCTCTCCGCCTACGATGCAACTGACCTGACGAAGGTGCTGTGGCGCAGCGGGCAGGCGGGCAACCGCGATGCGAACGGCGGGGCATCGAAGTTTGCGGCTCCGACCATTGCCAATGGCAAGGTGTATATCGGGAATACCGAAAACAGCCCGAATGTGGGCTCGCTGGTGGCTTACGGGCTGTTGACTACCAAGGCAACCACACCCACATTCTCTCCGGGGGCGGGGACCTACTCGGGTCCGCAGACCGTAACGATTTCGGACACCACGCCGGGCGCGACATTCTTCTTCACCACCAACGGCACCACGCCGACAACCGCCTCCACCCAGTACACGGGGCCGATCACGGTGAGCGCCAGCGAGACTGTCGAGGCCATCGCTACGGCCAGCGGGCTAGACAACAGCGACGTGGGCTCTGCGTCCTACAACATCACGACGTCTGGCGGTGGCGGTACTCCAACCACCGCAACGCCTACCTTCTCACCGGCGGCAGGGACGTACACTGGGACGCAGTTGGTGACGATCTCGGATCCGACTTCCGGTGCGACAATTTACTTCACGACCAACGGCTCGACGCCGACGACGGCATCGACGGTTTACACGGGGCCCATCAGTGTAAGTGCGAGCGAGACACTGCAGGCGATTGCCGTTGCTTCGGGCGCTAACCCCAGCGCAGTTGCCGCGGCCACCTATACGATCAACACAGGTGGTGGTGGCGGGACGAATCCGCCGGCAGTGAACGATCCGAATGGCTTTGCGGACGGCACAGGCTTCACATTCCTGAATGGCGCGACGGTCGCCGGCGGCGCGCTGCAGTTGTCGGACGGTGGCAATTTTGAAAATCGGGTGGTGTGGTACACGACCCCGGTCAACGTTCAAAGCTTTACGACTGACTTCTCGTTCCAGATCACACCGGCCAGCCCCAATGCGTCTGATGGATTCACTTTCGCGATCCAGAACATGGGCCTGAACGCCAACGGCGGTATTGGCGGGGCGTTGGGTTATCAGGGTATCAAGCCGAGCGTTGCGGTGAAGTTTGACACCTTCAACAATGATGGCGAGGGAGTCAATTCGACCGGCTTCTACACAAACGGAGTTGCTCCAACCGTCCCGTCACTGGACCTGACTCCGTCAGGGGTCAATCTGCACAGCGGCGACATCATGCATGCGCACCTGACCTACGACGGTGCGACTCTGACGTTGACACTGACCGACACGGTGACCGGCGCTTCGTTCAACGCATCCCAAGCAATCAACATTCCGGGCACAGTCGGTGGGAATACTGCGTTCGTCGGCTTCACAGCAGGCACGGGTGGCACAGTGTCCACTCAGAACATCCTCAACTGGACCTACACACCGGCTCCGCCGCCGCCCACTACCGCTCAGCCGGCCTTCTCACCTGCCGCAGGGACGTACACCGGTGCTCAATCGGTGACAATCTCCGATTCGGCTGCCGGTGCGACGATCTACTTCACGACTGACGGGTCGGCACCTACGACGGCTTCGGCTGTGTACTCGGGACCGGTGACTGTAAGTGCGAGCGAGACACTGAGGGCGATTGCGGTCGCCCCCGGCGATGCACCGAGCGCGATTGTCTCGGCTGCCTACACGATCAACGCGGCGAGTAGCGGCGGTGGAACAGTGCTGGTGAATTACGCGAGCGGCTTTGCCAGCGGCACAGGTTTCACCTTCCTGGGTGGCCCGACGATTGCCGGCGGTGTGCTGCTGTTGACGGATGGAGGCAACTTTGAGAATCGGGCGGCGTGGTACGGAACTCCGGTGAGCGTTCGTAACTTCACGACAGACTTCACGTTCCAGATCACGCCGGCCAGTGCCAAGACTTCCGATGGATTTACCTTCACGATGCAGAATATGGGCCTGAATGCCGACGGCGGTATTGGTGGAGCACTCGCTTATCAAAGCATTACGAAGAGCGTCGCCGTGAAGTTCGACACCTTCAGCAACGCGGGTGAGGGTGTCAATTCGACCGGCTTCTATACAAACGGCGCCGCACCGACGGTCCCAGCACTGGATCTGACTCCCTCGGGCGTCAACCTGCACAGTGGTGATGTGATGCATGCGCACCTTGCCTACGATGGCGCGACTTTGACATTGACACTGACCGACACGGTGACCGGCGCTGTGTTTGTAGGCTCGCAAGCCATCGATATTCCCGGCACGGTAGGTGGGAACACGGCCTTCGTCGGCTTTACTGCCGGTACGGGAGGCACGGTCTCCACCCAGAGCATCCTCAATTGGACGTATGCGGCCAACTAACCTGACCCCGGCGGCCGTCCTTCGGGCGGCCGCCGGCAGCCTGGTGTTGGCTGTTGCTTGTGCGTTGCTTCCGGCGACTGAGATTCGAGCCAAGGCGCCGGCTCGCGCATGCCGGAGCTCTCGGTACACGGTGGTGGAGCTGCCGTTCCTTCCGAGGGTTATCTCTGCCTCCGGGATCGTGGCGGGTATTACTGACGCGCATCGGGCCGCTGTCTGGCGCCGAGAATCCGGCATGCGGGAGCTGGCCGTCCCGGAAGGATTTCGTTATACGGAGCCGGTGGCGATCACGAAGTCGGGCGATATCGTGGTCAATGCATTCGATGCTCAAACCCGTGTACGCCGCGCTTTCATCTATTCAAACAGCTCTGTTACAGCGCTGGCCGGAATTCAAACCCTCGCGCACGGTGTCGGCCCCTCGGGTCTCATTGTCGGGGAGTGGGTCACCGATGGCAAAACGAAAACCGACGCTGTCTATTGGAATAACAGTGGGCCGCACTCGATCGGACTTTGTTGCGGTGGAATTCTCAAGGCGGCCAACGAGGCCGGAGACGTCATAGGAGATGCTTATGACGTGCAAGGCCGGTATCACGCATTTGTCTGGAATCCGTCGCACGGTCAACGAATGGTTGGGCCGCCAGAGGGCTATAGCTCCGCAGTCGCGATCAATGATGCGGGGCATATTCTGGTTCAGGTGGGTAGCGAGGGTTATCTGGATCAGGCAGGCAGTCTGCAGCGCCTCGAGTTGTCCTCGAAGCTCTATAACAGTGTGCGGGCCATGAACAATTGCGATGTTGTGGCCGGAGGCTATGGCCCTGATTCCGACCATGAGCGCGCGTTCGTGTGGGCGGCCACGGGCGGATTCCATGACTTGAACTCGCTCATTCCCAGCGATTCAGGTTGGACGCTGGAGTCCGCCACCGCCATCAACGACCGCGGTGAGATCGTGGGGCGCGGAGATTTTCATCGGGCCGCGCAAGGCCACGACGACGATCGCGGGTTTCTGCTGATCCCCCGGTAGCCGTAAGATCGTCCAACCGCGATAATCCGCGGATGGACAGAGTGCGTTGGCTGATGGTCACGAATTCATCACTCATTACAGGGGCTTGCATCAGCCGGACGGTCGCTTCATGATGTGGGTAAGGGAAGTACGGAAACAAACTCAACAAGCACATCCAGGGAAGTCACGTGCGCCTCATCCAAAGCCAACGCTCATCAGCATTTCTGCTCACACTGGTTGCAGCGCTGCTCCTGGCCGCATCGAGCGGCAGGGTCCATGCCCAATCCAGATCCTTTCAGATGGGATTGTGGGTAAGCCCCGACAACGCCATCCCCACGGTCAAGGTTGACACCGACATACAGGCGTTCTACGAGGGGGAGAATCAACCGCCCGGCCGTTCCATCATGTTGTTTTTGAACTGGACGAGCAGCGCCCCGCTGGCCGGCCGGTACCCTTACGACTGGTCGCGGATCGTGGCCGTCGAGATCGATGAGCCCTATAGTTACACCATGGGGACCGCCAATCCTTGCCCGAGCAACATGGCGCAGTTCAACTTCTACGAAGCCATTATTGCTGACAAAGCGGCGCAACTGAAGGCCATTGCCCCCAAGGCGCGCTTTTGGGTGAATTTCACCCCGGCCGAGATGGGTTGGCAGATGAGTACCTCGTGCCCGGTGCAGATCAACAGAGACTATATCGACGTCATTTCAGTTGATAACTACGATGTCGATTTCAGTCCGACCGTCAACAATTATTACGTTTGGCTCACCAATCCCATCCACAGCGTATCCGCATCACAGCAGATCGCGTTGCTTCCCCCCACACATCTCAAAATCGGGATCACTGACCCAACCACTCAGGCGAACGTGGTTCAGCACTACTTCGATTACGCGAACACCCAAAATCAGAGCTGCAATCTCAATCTCGGACCGCGAGGGAAAACCGGGAGCTACGACGGATGTCGGGTATGGATCGTCCTGGGATTCCTCGCCGGAGATGCGACGGTCAATGGCGTTGAATATGCGGGCATGCTCGATCCGCGTGTGCAAAACACGCAGCTCGACACCGCGTGGCACCAGGAGCTCAACCTGCCTCTGCGGCCCGGACTGGCGAACCAACTGACGCCAGGGCAGATTCTCGAGACCATCCTGCCCCGATTGTCGGATAACTGAGTTGGAAAGCAGCGCTGGCACGGATCGACCAGCGCTGCACGAGGTCGGGTAACCGTTTCAGCTCTGCACGCTCCAAACGAGACAGGCGTGCGTTGTCTGCCCCGTCCAGAAGACTGCCGTG
>Ga0307510_10002665_pt1 | contig 20419 bp, 10 predicted proteins | sample 12_EM_MG_FD_207224 | JGI IMG/M metagenome (GOLD analysis project Ga0307510, IMG submission 207224) | Populus trichocarpa ectomycorrhiza microbial communities from riparian zone in the Pacific Northwest, United States - 12_EM | ecosystem: Host-associated > Plants > Roots > Unclassified | place... | reverse complement strand
GTTTTGCTTTTATTTGATGTTTTTTTTGTTAGCACTACCAAACTCTGTTCATCCTAAAATTTTAACCAGATTTTATTCAATATATTTTAAGATCTCTCGTAAAAGTTTAGCTCAATCTGATGGTCGGATTGAAAATTACACCCAATAACGTAAACCTGGTTAAATTGTGATTTTTTATCAAATTTTTGAATTTCTTCAAAAATTATAAAATTTTAAACCAAGTTAAAACATTATATTAGAAAGCTTCACGTAGATTTTCAGAATTTTTTAATATTTTAATTAAGAATTATAAATTTTTCTTACATAAAACTAGTAAAACAATACTATAAAATCTTAAACTGGACTAGAGCCCACCCGAGCCCATTCATGCCTCCGCCCTTGTCTCCACTCTTCTTTTCTTTGGGAAAGTTTTGGACTTTTTTGAAACTCTTTGATATCTTGCATTACGTTAGCAAAAATGTGTTCTTGAATTCACTCACGCCTTGTGTTGAATCTTGATTTTAGAGCTCTACGTATATTTGCAGAAATGGGAGAAGAGACGTGCAAGGAATGCAGGAGCTGGGAAGAGAAAATATATTGGACCCATTTCCAGTGCGTACAGTTCTCTCAGTTCCTCCATTCTGGATTTGATCAACGCCTGGTATGCTGCTTTGCTTCAGTCTTTCCGGATTGTGCTTTGTTTCGTAACTAAAGGGTGATCTCATAATCTTGTCTACATTGCAAGCTACTCTATAAATTATACCTCTTTGATTTGGTGAAACTAGTTCCACTAACAATCATAATCAAACTTTTATTTTAGACTTCCCCCCTTTTCTTCTGGACTTTTTAACTTCCATGTAGATCAAGAGATATATACTTATGCTCATAAAAATTTGATTTGCATTTATTTATCAAGGTGTTTTAAAATGATGCATAATGAATTGATAGATTATTGGAAGAACCAGAATCGACAATGCAACCAACTTATAGATTTAATATTTTTTTTTTTGGTGGTTGAGAGATTGAAATCAGCTCGCATATTTCTGTTACTTTGCATCCATCAATTTTTCCTTAAAGGTGGAGGTTCTAATTGTTTATGGAATTGTAGGCTATCCCTGAAATATTTGCTAGACATCTGAGAAAGAAGTTGCCTGATACTGTGAATCTTAAAGGTCCTAGTGGGGCTGCATGGGAAGTTGGACTAACAACCTACAATAATACCCTATTCTTCAATCATGGTTGGCAAGAATTTGTCAAGGACCATGCTCTTGAAGAGAATGATTTCTTGATCTTTAAGTACAATGGGGAGTCGGACTTCGATGTCTTAATGTTCGATATGCAGAGCATGTGTGAGAAGGTTGCTCCATACTTCGTCAAAAAATATGAATCTGCAGAACGTGGCAATGGCTGTCGAACAAAAAGAAAAACTGTTAAAAGTTCTGTTGGAGTTGTTTATGCCTCTCCTAAGGGTGTAGTTGGAGGTTCTCAACCTGAGGAATTTAAAGACAATGATACTGATGCAATACCAGTTGGGCAACCCATTGTCTCCCGAGTTACTGACAAGAAAATCTGTAGGGGAATCAAGTCAACTGAGGGCACTGAAGAGGATGTTGTTGGAGGTTCCCAACAGGAGGAGTGTACATATAATGGTTCTGACACGATACCACCACTAAGGCAGCCTATTATCTCCCCAATTGGTAAGAAGAAAATTACGAGGGAAATTAAGTCAATCAAGCCTGTTCAATACTGGCGTGTTGTCAAAAGTAGAGGACCTTCTACTCGTGAGGAAATAGAGGCTGAACCTGGTAGGTTTCTTTACATTTTTGTTCTTAAGAAGATTGCTTGTACTATATCTTCTACTTTAGAGCTCCCCTCTAGGCCTCTTTCATTCTGTCTTCTGCAGAGCATGTTCGAGGTCAATCTATTTGCTTATTTGTATTGTCATTTGATGGAAACATTCTGGTCCATCTTGTTATTTATTTTCAGGGTGTGTGTCCACTAACATGTGGTCCTAACGTGCTTAATGAAGTGTACTGCTGCTAGATGCACGAAAGTGTTAGATTGATGAGTTTTTATTGTTCCAATAGTTCCAATTCATGAATATTTCAGATGTTCAGTCCCTAGGCCAACCAGTGGATACTGTGCACCATGCAAGGAAAGGAAGGGAAGTAACAGAGGAAGAGAAAAGGAATGCAGTGCAATTGGCTGCAAGAGCCGTAACCGAGAATGGTTTCCTTGTACTCATGAAGCCCACACATGTGTATGGGAGATTCTTTGTGGTAAACATTTCTTTCTTGACTTGTATCCTACCTTCTACCATGTATTGCCTTTTTTTTTCCTTTGTAATTCATATGCTCTTTTTTTTCCTTCTATGTTTTGAGTCTCATAATGCTAATTGCTGCAACAGTTGGCATTGCATAGAAAACGCAGAATTTTGATCTTGTTTATTATATTTTGTGTTGCTTCATGCAGGCAATTCCTTCAGCATGGCTAGCTACACATCTTCCCATTAAAGGAAATCAAGATGTGATTCTACGTTTTAAAGATCGAGCATGGCACACCAGATTCTTCTATCACAAGTCTCGTAATAACGGAGGGCTGACTGCTGGGTGGAAGAAATTTGCCTTGGACAACAATTTGCATGAATTTGATGTGTGCGTATTTGAACCTCTGGACCTGGTAAACTACCCAATTATCCTGAATGTCAGCATCTTTCGTGTCGTCGAAGAAGCAAGTCCAATTACCTCACAAGAGGACGAGAAAAAATCGCAGGGCCATGCATGATCGCACAATTCGTTTGGACTGTTTTATGCTAACTGTTTTCTTATCAACTTAAGTATTCCAGACTAATGGATTTAGCTTTGGCAGTTGAAAGTTTTCTGTATGAACTTGAGTAGATGAGTTTGTGATATATTGTATGTAAATACAAATGGTGATGTTTTCTTAATGTTTAATTTGGTGGATTCCATGCTTGTATTGCAGTGGCTGGCTTGCTTTCTCCATCAATGAAGGCCCCGGCTCTGTAATACAGAGCCAATTTCAGGCTGGAAGTCAACAAACGGACCTGGGGATCAAGTGGGCTAATCGGAGGCCACGTTTATGGCCCTTTTCTTTATTTATTTTTCTCTATCTCTTTCTTTTTTCAATGGCCACGTTTATTAATTTTGTATAGTATTTGACAATACAATTTACCATCGGAAAAACTATAATGATAGAGCACAAACGGAAAATAAACCCTCGAAAAATTTATAGCTGGGTTAATTTCCTAGAAAGGATCGGATCATTATCGATAAATAAATTATTTTTAAAATATAATTTGTAGCATTTAAAAAAATAAAAACTGAAATATTACATAATACAACTAAAAGACTTGAAAAACATTATAGTGATTTCGTCCAAAACTAAAAGAATTGAAAAATATAATGTTAATTGTTTTTAGATAGGCAAAATTGATTAAGTCGTATCAAGTCAACTTTCATTCAATTTAATTTTAAACCTAGGTTAGACAAGGAGTCAAGTTGAGAGGTTTATTTCCTGTTAATTTTATCCTCTTTTTTTTCATTTTCATCCTCAGAATTGTTTTTATCGAGCGATGGGGTTGCCTTTAAACTGGTTAAGTCAACTGTGTTATATTGGAACAACTTTCACATGATTTAATTTTAAATTTGAGTTAGGTAAAAAGTTAGGTCGAGTGGTTTTTTATGTCAATTTTATTTTTTTTCTCAATTTTATTCTTAGACTTTTTTTACCAGTCGAACGGATTGTATTTAAATTCATTAAGTCGACTAGATCACGTTAGGTCAACTCTTATATAATTTAAGTTTAAACTCGAGTTAGAAAAGAAATCCAGAAGGTTTGAAAATTGACATGTTAAGCCAGATTTAATAACAATATTAAATAGTTTTTTTATAACCTATATATTTTTTATCATGGTAAAAAAAAATAATCTGCAACATATTACAAGCTTGTGAAATACTTTTTTTTAAAAAAAAATCTTACACGATCATGATTCTCAATTAATTAGAATGGAAATCATGTTTCTCATCGTGATATCAAGAAATTATATTAGAGAAACGAAAAAACTCTCGCAGTTCCACAAATCCCTCAAAATAAAAGATTCAGAATGTAAGATTAATACTATTTATTATGATTAAAATTTATTGAATTCTACATTGACGTGAAAGGTATAAAATATTTCCATTTAAAAGCTTGCCAAAAAATTATGTAGGAGTTTTTTAAGAAAAGATAAATATTTTTTAGTTAATTCTATTTTATTTTTATTTTTCTATTATTTATTATAATTTTTTTTCTATTTGAAGAAATATTTTTCCTAATTTATTTTTTATATTCAATATTACAACGGTTTTTCAGTTTTTTCTATATAAAATATTGTAATAGTCTTTTGGCAAGTAAAGACATGAATAATTACAAATTAAATATTTTGAGTGTTTCCTTATAGAGATGACAATTTAATCTGAATTCGATGGATATAGACTTAATTTGACCTGAATAGGTGAATATTTTTTTAGATAGTTACCTTACTATATGGATAATGGATATGATATTGATATTATCGAACCTTAACCTGAAACCCGCCCCCTAACCAGAATATATATTTATATCATATAAATATATTTGTAGATCATTTAGATTGTTATTAATAGATAATAGGTTAATCTAAATCTTTTTTTTGTTATTTTTTTTTAGTTTCACCATTCAATATTGGATTGTTTGATAGTTGAGCTTCATATTTTATTCAACTCGCTTTTGTTAATGACTTTTTTTACCTATTATTGGCATGGATAATCATTTGATTAAATAAAATAATTATTCTAAAAAGCAGTTATTAAACAAAACCGAGTACATGGACCATGTTGTGAGATTAAATATCTTAATATTAGTTATCTCTTTATTAAATTTTGATATATTTAATTGGATGCGTGCATAAGCATTTCAATTTATGATAATTTTTTTTATCCAAAACACATGTTAAAAAAGCTTGCTTTTTATTTTTCTTATTAAAAATAAAAATTTTCAACCCATGGCAAAGCATCAATCAGATAACTAATTTACTATACAATATGTGAGACCTAACTTGATTAAGTTCCAAGCAAGCAAGATAAAAGCTAATAGGAGTTGCCCTACTTCAACTCTTGGATTTAAAACATAGAGATCCTAAAGCGATGACATTTTTAAAACAAAAAATGTCAGTGTAGAGTGTGTTTGGTAATGCAATAAAATGTGTCTTTCAAAAGTTATTTTTAATTAAAATACATTAAAATAATATTTTTATATTTTTATATTAGCACGTCTAAAACTATTAAAAGACAGTTAAAAATATCAATTTAATAATTTTTAAGAAAACAATTCTTTGAAAAATAGGAGTCTTTTGGGTACTTAGCATAATTAAAAAATAATTTTAGTAAAATAAAATATGCAAAAAATATTTAGGGATTAAGCACGCTTGATCGAGTTGCACATAGCATCTCCGACTCTCGAGTCACAGAAAGGATCTGAGACGCTTCTAACAGACTCATCCTGAAAAAATCTCTTTTACCATTAAATCCTTACCCCAAGAAAAACAACAATTTGCACAATTCAAATAACCAGTTTTTCAGTATCAAAACACAATTCACATAAGCAACACAAAACATCTTCAATCATAAATAATAAAATTAGACTGACAATTAACATAACATAATATTTTATCAAAATTAAACTAACTGATCTATTTATAATTCTCATAACATATAATAACATGTAACTATATCTACTAATCATTTCAGCTCGAAGAAGAGTTTGAAGCACTCGTGAACAAGTCCGGAGCATCATCAAAACTCGTCCAACTAGAGGACAAATCTGTAATATCCATGTAAATGTGAGGCGTATCAATATCACCCTAGCTCATTGATGGACCTAGGACTCTTATGGATGGGCCTAAGACGACGCTCAATGATGAGCCTGGGACGCTCGTGGACTGGTCTGGAATGCTTGTGGATGGACCAACATCCCCAACACTCCCACAATAAGCAATCTCATTTTCTGCTAATGCCACTTCAAAATGCTTAAGCTCCTCATCCTCTTGAAGTCCATCACGACACAAATTGAGCGTAGTGTTAACCATAATACATCTTATCTCATCGACACATTCACAAATAATCTTTGTTGCTTTTTAAGCCTTTTATACTAAGTAATGAAAATATTTGCATACATTAAAAAACAATTAGTAGTCATCATCTATAATAAAATTAAAATTGTATTTAATAAATATTGTATGTAAAATAATATTACCTACCAATCAATTTTGTCTAGAATATCATCAGATTGCATGGACACCTCGGGAAACATGATCACGTAGGGGTAATGAAATGACACGTAATGGGTAGATACCATCTCATGTAGGTATCTACATCAATCATTGAATGTTGCTCCTTAAAAACTTTGTGTTGTACTTACCATAAAGGTGAATATCGTCAATACTAATTAGAGGACGCAAATATTGAAAACCATCAATTGAAGCACTAAATGCCTAAAATGCTCTCCTAAATATTGTTTTATTTCCATAAATCATTTTATGATCCCAAGTGATAATTGTTCTTGGATTTGAATCTTTAAATGCCAGTAACGTTCTAGATAGGTTTTGAAATGACTCTTTATATGTACCAAATAATCGCTCCAATATTTTCTGTTTAACCATCCATGCCTTCCAATAGGTGATTTCATGCCCATAATCCCTCTCTATAGTACCTTGAATAATTGCAATACTCATACTTAACTCTCTTTTTATAATTGTCAACATAAACTTAGTAATTAGATTTGAGTCAATCTAACGATGGCGTTGCAAAACAAGAGGATTCCAATATATGTGTGGCTCTTTTAATTTTGAAATTTCCCATGAATTAAACCTTTGATAATATCATCTACGCAAATATCATCTACAAACTGGTTCTTAAACTGCATTAACACATTCAGACTTGTCTTTGAATTTTTTTTCCCAACTTCTAATTCATCAACTATTCAAATAGAGCTCCAATTTATTAATCTCATTAATCCTCGCAAACCCAAACATTGAGTTCACACTCTTAATTAATGTAACGGCCTGGCCCAACATGTTGTATATTGTCTGCTTTGGACCTCCAGTCCACCCATGTCCAGGGCTTCCACTTAGGTCCCCCTCATGGTTTTGTTTTTGGTAGCCACGCATGACCCCAAAACGCGTACAACATGTTAGAAACCAACACCACTTATAAGGCCCTGGCTCTGGACGCTCGCTTTCGATGTGGGATATCACAATTAACATTGATTTCCCATCACTACAGATTGGTACACCGATATTACAAACTTGACTGATCTCAGTTTGCAACATTCTCCAAGTAATTTCAACTTTTATTTCACATACATTCCAGTCAAGTCAATCACATATGATTCTAGATAACTCGTTAAGGGACATATCTAATGTAGTTATTAGAAATTCATATGATTCTAGATGACTTGTTAAAAGACATATCTAATGTAGTTATTAGAAATTCATGGCTTCCTCCATTATAAGTGATACCATTGTCGGTATTGACAATGATACTACCATGAAAGCATAATATTCCTAAATTACTAGACATTTTTATCAAAAAAACACAACAAAAATACAATTCTAATTTATTAATATCTTAGAGTTAATCAAAGTGCATAATTTATCAACAAAACCATAACAGTAACTTGAATTCATCAAATTAATCAGCAAACACCTAAATTCATCAAATTTCACTACCATAACAAAGTTATCAATCAAATTCATGTATTTCATTTCTATTATTATTATTTTATATGTAATTCGGTATAATCTATAATTTAACCTAAATCAACATTGACTTTTTCAAAATAATTTTATTAATTCACAATCAATAACTACCCAAAATCATTGACTATTTAACAAAATAACCTAATTAACAACTTAAATTATATTTAATGAACTTAATCTCTAATTCAAAACCCTAACATTCAATAAAATCAAATCAACATAAATTAAGCATAAATTACATCAAATTTATAGAGGGGAAATGTTCAATATACCTCTAAATATAGAATATGGGTGGTGATGGTGACCAGTGGTGGTTGTTTTGGCTGGAAAAAAGATGAGTTGCCATGATGGAGATAGAGAGAGATGGCTGATAATCTGGGGCTAAAGAGAGAGATGGGTGATCTCGTGCTATTATGAGTGTGTTTTGCGATGGGAAGAGAGAGAGAGAGAGGAAGGTTGCTGATGGCAGGGATAAAGGAGGGTCGTGTTACTGTACGGAGAGAAAAAAAGAAGGAAAGAAGAAAATAAAAGGAAAGACCGAGGCTCTCTAGGTTTTAATTTTGAATCAAGGGGTGTTTTGGAGCGTGGTTAAAAAATTTTGAATTTTTTTGTGCTTCAAATTAATTTTTGTGGTACTTTTAAATTATTTTGATATGCCGATATTAAAAATAGATTTAAAAAAATATATTATTTTAATATATTTTTAAATAAAAAATATTTAAAAAAACAACCTTTATTATTATTTCAAATAGCCTCTAAATAACAGATGCCATCTACATCTCATGTTGCACATTACAACCACGAAATACGACTAACAAATAATACATAGGACTCACGTGTTGTAAATTGTATTTACAACTCATGAAACTTGCTAGACCTCCAAAATTTTTTTTTCTCAAATGTTATTTATTATTTTTTTTTCCCTTAACTTTGCTAAGAAAACAAAAACAAAAGTCGAAAAACAGGTCGGAAAAAAAACACATTGAAATTAATAAAGAGACAGGCAGGGATTCCGAACGAATAATCCAAGGCCCAAGGATCCGAGCGAGAAACACGTGTTGGCTCTTCGTTTCATGTCCCTGTCTTGTCAATGCAACTCTCTCTCTCTCTCTCTGCACTGACTTCTCGTTCGGTTAGTTCTTACAAAATTTTGTCCCCTTCGCTGTCCATCTTTCTCACACTTTCTCCCTCCTATCTTTTATTGAAAAGTAATTTATCTTTTTACCCAAAATTATCGAAAGCATTTATCACGAAAGACAGTAGTAGTGGTGGTTGTTGTGTAACCGTAAAAAGTCCCATAATGTTGTTTGTTTGCAGTAAAAGAAAGTAATTATGAATAAATTTACAGCCTCTCTTAATTTTGAAGATTTGTTTGGCTCATTCTAGTCACTTTCTGATATCCAGAACAGCGGTAAGTTCAGCAAGTGGGAATGGGAGAAGAAACATGTGAAGATTGCAGAAGCTGGGAAGAGGAACTGTATTGGACCCATTTCCAGTGCACCCATTTTTCGCAGATTCTCGATGCTGGTTTTGGTCATCATCTTGTAAGTTTTCTTAGCTACGAGCCTATGGGTTTAGGGTTTCAGGTGTTTGTCTGATTTCCTATCATGGTTTTGTTTTAGGCTTTCAGGGGTTTGTCTTTTTCTTTAGTTAATTGTGGTTTTGTCACGATGCGATAATAGCCCATTATTAAACGAATTTTCAGGGTTTATCTGGTTTTGTCTCGTAACATTTGCATGAAAATGAGTTGGGAAAAGTGGCTAATTTCACTAATGCTGGCAAAGTTTCTTGTCTATATATATATATATATAGTGATGTTAAGTTTATAAATGAGTAACATATTCTGCTCTTGCCGTTGAAATGTGCTCAACCGAACTAAATTTTACTCCCTAAAAGTTTGATGCATTAAAGGATTGAATAAAATAACTTTCTTCCTTTTCTTAATTTCGCGGCCCCTTGCCAAAAACTAGCAATCCTGCTTGTTGAAATGCGTAACGTGATTCATATCTAGGTCCTTGCTGTCCCTTGTTTGAATCATTTTGTGGATACTCTTTTCCTTCTAGTCTCCTTACTGTTTTCTGAGCTACCTTTTACGTTTCATATGCATCTGGATTCTAGCAATTGGATCCTTGGACTATTCTATTTTGGCCTCAATAAATTTGATGTTCTAGAAACTTAAATGTTTATGTGACATTATTTTATAACTAATATTTTGAACTTTCACCAAGGATATGGAATGATATGTAATCATGGCTGATATATTTTTTATTCATGATGCTAAATCATAGTTGGCCATATTGCCACTCTGTGTTTAAATTGCAGCCGATCCCTGAAAAATTTTCTAATCATTTGAAAAAGAAATTGCCCGAAAATGTAATTCTTAAAGGTCCTAGTGGCGGTACTTGGCAAGTTGAACTGACCACAGATGATGACACCATGTTCTTCAAAAATGGCTGGGAAGAATTTGTAAAGGACCATTTTCTGGAAAAAGATTTGTTGATCTTCAAGTACAACCGGGAGTCATGTTTTGAAGTTCTAATTTTTGATGGACAAAGCTTGTGTGAGAAGGCAGCTTCATATTTTGTCAGAAAATGTGGGCACCGAGAACGTGACAGTTTTGTCCATGCAAAGAGGAAAACTGTAGAAGATTCTGCTGAAGTTACTATTGCCTGCCCCCAGGATAGTCTTGGAGGCACTGCAGAGAAATCTGCAAATGATTATATTTACAAAACACCTGTAGAAAACACTGTTATCTCAGAAGCTATTAATAAAAAGACTCGGAGGGAAATCAAGTTTAGTAAGCCGACCCAAACTAGGCAGAGTGTGAGATATGAAGAACCTTCTTCTACTGATGAGGAAACAGAAACTAAACCTGGTAAGTACTCGTAATTTTGTTATTTAGAATGTTTCTACATGTAATGAATGAATAATGGCTCACCGCCGGTGGGCATTAACTAGACTTGTTCTGGTAGCTATCTATCGGTGTTCTCGGTGTAGGAAATATCACTGGTTAATCCAGCGCCTTGCTAAGCATCCATCTTCTAAGCTTGCCTTCCTAATGGAAAATCACACAAGTTGCTTGCTCGCGTTCACTTTTTTTCTTCTGTATGTGTTTCTCCTAATATTGTTTAACTGACACCGGCAGTTTTTGTATTTTGAAATATTTTTCTTCGGTATTTTCAAGGTTTCTTTATCGTTTATTTTGAAGTTTGTTTCTATTTATTTTATCAATAAACCTCCTCATTCATTTTCGCCATTTTACCAGTTATAATGTTATCAAGTCCTTTGTTTATTCTTTAATAGATGTTAGATGTATGGTTAATGAATGAAGTGTCTCTGTGTTGCTAGATGCGTAGAATTGGGTGGTTGATGGAATATCTTGCCTCTTAAATTTTTATGGTTTATAAACGAGTCAGATGTTGAGCATATACCTATCAACGCGCCATATGTATCAAGTAGAAGGATGGTAACAGAGGAAGACAAACTCAATGCATTGCGGTTAGCACAAACAGCACAATCCAACGAGGGCTTCGTAGTGGTTATGAAACCAACACATGTATACAGGAAATTTTACATGGTACAAATATCTTCCTTTGTTATCATGTATTTGAATTTCTTGCTATTTCATCTCAATGTCCCTGTTTTCTTTTTATCCAGAGGTAACTGTAAATTGTTTCCAGTGTCAGGATTGATAGGCAGCTTTGAAGTTAGGTCTTATTATACTTACGATGCTACTTCATTCAGGTAATCCCTTCAGGATGGGCGAATAGATATTTCAGAACTCTGGAAAAGAAAGACGTGATTCTTCGCATGAAAGAAAATACGCGGAACACCAAATTTTTATATTGTAAATCTAAGAACAGCGGAGGGCTTTCTTCTGGGTGGAGGAATTTTGCTTTGGATAACAAATTACAGGAGTTTGATGTGTGCCTTTTTGAACCTAGCAGCGCAGTGAACAATTCTATTGTCTTCGATGTTAGTATCTTTCGTGTTCTCTAGCGACCTTGAAGGTCATTTGTGAATCATCAAGGGATGAAGCTAGGCACACTGGTCATCTACCCAAATCTTTTTATGATTTGAGTTGTTGACTAATGTAGAGATTTAGCTAAACTTCCGAGTGTTGTAAGCTATAACAATTGCTGACTTGTCTCCGAGTTGGCGTAAGGCTATTACAACTCATCGCTGTCTGCCATGCCTACTCGGTTCTTTCTATGATCTATGACCATTGACATAGATCGATCGCTTTTGTTCTGTTGAATCCATGTAGGACCTTTGATGACCAATATGTTCAGCGTATGATGGGGGGAAAGGTAACTTTGCCTTCTGGTTAGATTCCCGTTCAGGTGTTATCCAGTAATTAGGGGGGGGGGGTGTGGAAGAACATCTGGTTAGCTTTGCCACGCTCTTCTTTCATTCTAATGCACAATTGACACGTATTTTTGCCCAGGTATCAGTTGAGCTCAGTCACGATAGCTTGATAAGAAAGAATGATGGGTTGCATGGGCCCTTGTCCATGTTCACTATGGTGTATTGCAAGTTTATATACTGAGTTTAGGGGAAAGGGGCCAAGGGCTCCTTATTTAAACAAAAAATGGTGCCCAGTGACGAGCTCTTTCTTGGGCTTGTGTGGTCTATAGTATACAAACGTTAGCATTTGCTTTGCCTCTTTATGGCTCTGGTTTCACTTTCTCCTCGTGGCTCCTATCCATAGTATTTCTCACCTTATCTAAATTCATCCCTTTACAAAAACGCTCCTTCTTGACTCTCTCTTCTTGCTTGCAAGCTTCTCCAATCCAAGATATAGGCAATCCCATTAACCCCCTCCTTCAATTTCAACATTTTATCTGGCAATTCTGATTCAATGCAGTTAGCTTATTAAATTCGAAAGCTATGTAACTTCCAAACTTGTGCTCGTTTCAGACATGGCAACAGCAGCAGCTGCCTTTGCTCCTGCAACGATAACCCGTGCAGTCATGAACTTTGGCAGCAAGATTCCCAGGAGAACGAACAAGGTGGTTGACATTGTAGGAACGAATCCCTATGGAGGTCTAAAAGCCAGCAACAGTGTCCTTGCTCTGAGCATGCCGGTCTCCACCGAGCAGTGCTTTGCAAAAGTGGTTGGCTCGTTGAGAGCAGCATCAAATACGCACGGAAGAGTTGGAGGTGCACTCTCCTCTAAATGCAGTGATGTGGGTGAGATATTCAGGATTGCTGCAATCATGAACGGCCTTGTTTTGGGGTTGCTGTTGGATTTGTACTCCTCCGAACTGAAGCGTGGGTCGAGGGAAATGAGTGAGTGTATTGTTTAAGATGTGTATCAAACCACTCCTTTACCCGAGATAAAAAAAAAAAAAGGTGCAACTTGTCGGGTTAGGAACAAGTAACAAGCTTACAAAAGACAATCAATTACCCGATAATGCAAGTTTTGTTATCATTCTGAACGCTTGTCAAGGCGAAAGTTCAATTTCACCGTTTTGAGCTAGTGAAATAAATGAATGCCAAGGCTTCAAACCTTCCTGTTGAGTCATTAGGACAAGCAAGTCTCAGGACAATATAGAGAGCAACTAATTCCGTGGTGTTAGGAATCACTCTTGAGTCAGATGGCAGGAGGAAAAAGACCAAGTCCAGTGCAAGTCAAAATTGTTTCTCAATAATTTCTAAAGGTTATATAGAAGAGACTGCAATTTAAAAGCAACACAACAGCCTCTTGAGGCAACAATTGGCAGTGATAATTAACAGCAATATGATCAGCGAATTCTTTCAATATGCTTCAAGAGCTTTTTCTTCAGCCAATTATCTGCTGTTAGAGAAGCTACTGGACTGCCTCAAGAAGAGGGTCTTTGACATGCAGAAAAGAGCTGCCAGCTAATAAAAGCCATCATCAGAGAGGTGAACAGTTCAAAGCCTACCACCTTAGGAAAATGCCACCCCAATCCTCTTCTCAAGTAGCTGCAAAAGCCATAATTTAGCAAGACGGATGAAAGAATAAGCTCAGTGCAAGTTGTTATTCTAGACACAGAAGAATGAAACCATAAACATACAAAATTCATGATGCTCTTTTTGCTATCATCTTTGGGGTTGTAATGAAATGCAATTTCATTACACATGCAAAGAGAACACAGTTTCCAAGAACAAATTTTACAAGGTTTTAAGAAACAATTGACACAAACACCTAGTGTTCAGCCTCTCTGATTTTTGATACCCTCCAATCATAGGGTAACTGTTGAATCTAATGCATTTTTCTAAATTGCTATATAGCTCAAATATCGCGTGCACACACAAACATGACCTTTTGACATTATGCAAAGAACGAAGGATGAGTAGCAAACCTTGTGATGGATGGCATGGTTGCCACAATTCCCGCACATGCATATATGATGGGAATCAAAGTCTTGGGTTTATTTTTCCGAAGCCACATCAGAGATCCCAAAGCAGCAAGAGATATACTCAACACCTGAAATTCACAGATGAGAAGAAAAATCCACTACAAATATCATACAGAAAAATCCACTGCAAATATCATACATGTATAATCCCAATTTTTTTTATCTTTTGAAGTTTCAAATTAATCTAAGCAAATTATCTGACGAGCAGTAACAGAGATTAGCAAGAAAACAAACATACCAAGTTTGCGTTTGCTTCAAGGCCTTGCAGAATGTAATCCCATGTGAATTCTAGTCCTCTAGATCCCACCCATAGAGGTGCCAGTCTATGTAAAACAGAATCAGCAAAAGCCCATCCTGCAAATGGGGAAATAATGTTGTAAAGCTTATGAAGATTAAGCTCGCATAACTAAGGCCAAGTGAAAAGAAAACCATGAGGATGGATTTATGAGATCACAACTCCTTTTTGCATGCGGGCATGAATAGAAGAGATTATGAAGATTTGCAACATGTATAAATACAATACCGTTAATTTTCTTCTTTATCATTTACAGCAGCACAAACCAGTTGTAGTTTCTATATTTTTCATGTAAAAAAAAAACACAGTGGTTTGAAAAATTTCCGAAGGATCAGGATCAACAAGAGGAAAAGGGTCAAGAAAAGGACAAATGTCCATGAAGAAATGAGGGAAACAGTTGAAACTAACACACAGTAATAATAAAAAAAAGCGCCCTAACTCAACTGCTATTTTTTGAACTATGGTTTTCTGCACCCTTTTTTCTTAAGGAAGTATACCACAAGTTGAGGCCATAAGTTTCTGAAGAAATTATAAAAGAATCTGTTGCAAGATTCTGGAGAAGCAATTCAGTATCAATTCAAAGCAGTAACTCAGCTTAATTTTGAAGGGAAAAGAATGTTGCCATTCAAATGATATGACTTAGACAAGTTAAACTCACCAAGTCCAACAGCTTGAAATTTATGATTTTGGGAGATGTTCCTATGAGTCAATTGAGTCAAGGCAAAGTACAGCCCAGCAACATCGATAAATCCAATTAGTGCTTTCAGTAGTTCCTGCATATAGGCGGTGTTAGCGACAGGTGATTCCCAAATCAGAATACAAGTCTTATCAGAAAGCAGGAGAAACTTTAAGAGCAAGCAGTCAAGCACAACTAGCGTGAAAAGAAAATAAGTTTGCATGTTACTCCTCTCAAGAGCGAAATTTAACGATATGATGAATTTAAAACAAGAAATTATAAAAGAAGGCCAGTAAAAAGATATTAAATGCTACATCATTCTCCTTTCACTGTTTTTTTTATCATCGCTCCAGGAAAGTTTTTATTTTTCATACACAAAACTTGATAAGCAGCCTCACAAGCATATCTTTGGTGATCGTACAACACAATCAGTTTTCATTACCTTCATGTCTAAGCATTTTATTTCCTCTTTAACACTCTCTAGCCTTCTTATACATCAAAATTCAGCTAATCAAAGACAAATATAAATTGCTCCATCTCAACTTCAAAATTGTCAAAAATTAATCTTTACATAAAAAAAGAGCACCTGATACGGATCAAAGCTATCATTCTCAGACACCTTAAGAAAGGTTGCCAAGCAAACCAGCTGCCAACATACATAAAAAGAAATCTTAGCTAAGAGATCCCACCAATGAATTAAAATTAATAAAATCCATAATTAAAGGACTCTACAAACCTTAACTAAAGCAGTTCCAAGATAAACAAGAGCAGCTTTAACAGAAGTACCAAGTGTGTCGTACTCAGACCTGTAAACATTTAATTTTACCAGAAAATTATTTAAAATAAATCAGAAATTATAATGGGTTTTCTGCAAGATGATTATTGGAATTTAAAAAGACTATTTTGAGAGGGGAGAGTACAAGGGAGTGGCGGAGTAATAGACGGCGTGAGGGCCGAAGGTGAGAATCGCGCAGTTGAAGAAGTGAAACAGTGTCATCTCTCTATCAACTTCTGTCTCTCTTCGTCTTCGGGTTGTGAGATCCAAAAAAGGAATCGAAATCTGGAACAGAGGAGGAAGAGCATGAAAATACCACTCAGAGCCCGGCTTAGTTGAGGTAGAAAGGAAAGGGCCTAATTGTTGGGCTTTTTTATTCGACTGATGTTGGGCCTGGATTTTTCTTCAAGGAAGAAAGCTGCCCTTAAGTCTTATTAACACCAAAAAAGAAAAGCCGGCCTTTCTTGAATTATGCGTGTGAAAACTAAGGAGGTGTTTGTCAGCATTTTCAAGAAAAACAAATTATTTAAAAACATATTCTGTATCATAATTCAAAACACTCTTTAAAGATTTTAGCTGAAATTTATCTATGTATTTGAATATTAAAAACACATGAGCTACAACTTCATATTTTTTTCTTTCATCTTTAAGATGATGGATGATGTATGAAAAATTATTCAATTTGTTTATATTTTCTTATTATTTCAAAAGTTTGTTTTGTGTTGCTCATACCAGCTATTTTTTATTTTTTTCTCTCTCATTAATTTTTATATATATTTGTTTAAAAACCAAATTGTTTCTTATCTAACCTGACAATAACAAAAAGAAATCTATGTGAAAATACAAAATAGCCTCTTGAAGTTAATTAATTTTAAATTTTTAGCTTTTTGTTTTTTTATATGTTAATTTAATAATGAATAATGATTATTTTTAAAAGATTTAAATAGTGAGTTTTAATTTTTTATTTTCATGGGAAAAACAAAACTGTAAAAAAACACTGTTTTAATGTTTTCATTCACATTCTAGAGTAAAAATCCCTCGTGTTAATTCTGCAATCCCCAACAACTGATTGCAGTACTCACATGATCTACTCTGAATGTGGGTCCTGTGAAATTAATTAGGTGCAATATATTTCAGTTTGCAGTGATATCGATCCAAAACTTCATCAATAGGGTTGCTGAATTTATAGAAGCTATATTAAATCCCGATCGTACACCACCAATAATTAATTATGTTAATAGTGGTAAGAGTTTGAAATTAAAAGATTTATTTTTTTATAATTTTAGATTTTAATTTTGTAATTACTAATATAATAAATATTAAAAATTTATATAATTATTAATTTTATAACCCGTATAATGATTTGAGGTGTAGACTAATTCACACAGCGAATTATGCACCAGACATAACCTCTCAACACTTTGTTTTTTTAGAGATTGGCTCCTTGACTCTTACAGCATACGGCCCTCTCTGATTAAATATTCATGGCTCCAGTGCTCTCAGTTCCTGGGGGGAAAAAGAACTGTACATGTACCATCTTCTTCCAACAAATTGATGTCAGAGAGAGAAGGGACTGGTCTGGTCTGGTTAATAATGTTAATTTGCAGGAGGACTTCGGGACTTAATAATGTTTGCAGGAGTTCGGGACTGGTGACTTCGGGACTGGTCTGGTTAATAATGTTTGCAGGAGTTCGGGACTGGTGAGTTCGGGACTGGTCTGGTTAATAATGTTTGCAGGAGTTCGGGACCTATCCGTCACCTTCAGTTCACTCAGCACGGTGAGGATATGTAGCTAGGGGCTAGCCTTCAACGTAGTCAATGTCTTGTGGCAGTGAGAATGTAAAATTTGCCCGTTGTTCCCATCTCTCCAACGATATTTCATTTTCATTTATGCACAAAGAAAAAAAGGAATTTCCTCTCTATGCTCTCGGTGCCAGCTAAGATCCGATATGCATTAATTGGCCTGACCGATCTTTTAGCTGCTGCATGTAGACTTTCATTTGAAGCAGAAGGGCATTCAATCTGTGGCTAACAAGGACAATGTTGATTGGATTGGGGAATACGATTAATTGAAGATATTTTATACATGCTGATTTCACCTTCGATTATTCTTTTCTTTTGTTTTCCCCGCTCCTTTTATATAACCGGTCAATTTAGTTCATGCAGATATCTAATTACATCATTCGCCATGTTACAGTCCGGGTTAAATTGTTTTTTTTTTTAATGTAAAAAAAATATTAAAATTTTACTAATATTTTTTTATAAAAAAATAAAAAAAATTATGTGGAGGCTAATTCAATATGATATGGTCAACTTGACGAGTCTAAAAGCAATTTGAATACTGGTAAATACGTAATTTGTCTCAAAATAAATATTCAAGATGAAATTTTTTGTATAACTACCCAGACGACAACATATTGAATCGATTAAGGTCAGCTCGGGTTAACTAACTAATTCGCATGTTGGGTCATAAGACCATGATAATTCTATAAAAAAAATAAAACAAAACATATCATGAGACTATGATAATCTTACAAAAAACTTAATGTTGAAAGATAAAATTGAAAAATAAATTCAATTTAACAAAGGACCCAAAAAAAATTATCCGAATTAACTAAGGTTAATCTGTGAAATTTTTAATTCTTCATTTGCTATTTTAAAACCTCAATTGGACATTCTGTAATTTAAAGAAATCGAATCTTATTGTATTTTTTTCCTTTGATAAAAAATTTAATTGTTAGATCAGCTCTTTAATTTGAGATTAATTTATTTTTATTCTTTTTTATTTGGTGTTTGACCTCTTTTAGTAATTAACTAGTCTATTGACACAAGCTTCGCCGTGGGTCAAATAATTTTTAAAAAATATTAAAAGCATGAAGATTTTGTTGATTGTGTTATTAAACTTGACTTAATGGCTCACTCTTGAAATTTCATAACCTAACTCTTTGTCTAACTCGAGTTTCAAACTAAATCACGCTAGAGTTATCCCAAATTAAATTAATTTATTTCATGGATCAAAATGCAATCTTAATGACCGGTAAAAACATGACTTAACTTTTAACAAAATTTCAAGATAATATTTTTTCCATTAAAACTATTGAGATAATGACATCTTAAATCGATCTTAGTTCCAAAGCAAATTATGTCATTGACTCCATTGAGTTTAATAATTTATTTTTTTAGATTACTTGTTTAATTATATAATAAAAATATATGGTGACAAAATTAAACACCAACCTAAAAATAAAAACTTATTTGAGATAGTGATAACCCTAAATAGAAAAAAAAAACTAGTGTAGTTTATTTCCCAACCAATCCAATATTGAAGGATAAAATAAAAAAAACTATTAAAAACAATCAACGGACCAAAAACCAAAAAATAATATCTGGCTAGTAGGTGAACTCGTCAAACCTATGAACCGGGTAACCCAGGCTAGCATGTCAAACCTGTGAACCAGGTTATAGACTCCGGTGAGAATATTTTGTTTTTCCAAAACTATTTTTTATTTAACTACATGATAAAAAAATATACGATCGCAAAATAAAAACATCAACCTATACTGAGATGCTGTAAAAAATTAAACAAAAAATAAAATTGAAAAAAATCAATTAAAAAAAATAAAAAATGACTCGAATAAACCTATGTTAATTTGTCAAACTTGTGGCCCGAGTCATAAAACTGAGATAACCTTATAGAAAGCAATCCAAAATAAATCACGAATCCTAATTCCCAATCAACCCAATGATGAATGATGAAATTGAAAAAAAAATCAATTAGAAAAAGAAAAAAAACTTGAGTCCACTGAGTTAACTTATCAAACTAGTGGTTCGGATCATGAAATTATAAGAACCTCATAAAAAGTAAATTAAAAAAAAATCTTGAAGCTCAATCCCAATAAACTAATGTCAAATGATGAAATTGAAATATTGACTAAAAAAAGAACACAAAAAGGGTTCGAGTCAACTTGAGTTAATAAAAACATGACCCGAGTCATGAAATGGGGATGACCCTATAGAAAACAAACTAAAACAAATTAAAAAGACTAATTCTCAATCAACTCAATATTAAAGGATGAAATTGAGAGAGAAAATCAATTAGAAAAATAGAAAAAAAACTCGAGTTAACCCGTTAAACTATCAGTTCGGGTCATGAGATTAGGATAACTTTATAAAAAGTAAATTAGAAAAATTATGAAATTCAATTTTCAATAAATTTAATATTAAATGATAAAATTAAAATTAAAAAAGAAAAACATAGATTATAAAAAAGAAAAAAAAGCATAAAAACACAAAACAAAATTTTATTATAGTAGAAAGTATTTTGCGAGGAGAGGACACAATAAAACCCTACTTTTTTTGAGTTGTTTTTTTTTTTTTTTTGTTAAGTACTAACAATATATTTCCTTGGAAACTAGCTAATTAATTTATTGCGACTGAATATTCGAAGTCGAGACAAATATACTTGATAGACAAATATATACAGTTGTATTTATGTCCTTGGTTAGTAAAAGGA
>Ga0307510_10002664_pt1 | contig 20420 bp, 24 predicted proteins | sample 12_EM_MG_FD_207224 | JGI IMG/M metagenome (GOLD analysis project Ga0307510, IMG submission 207224) | Populus trichocarpa ectomycorrhiza microbial communities from riparian zone in the Pacific Northwest, United States - 12_EM | ecosystem: Host-associated > Plants > Roots > Unclassified | place... | reverse complement strand
TTCGATAAGGTAGAAACTGCAATAAAAAGGCTTGTCGGATAAATCGATGTCTCCTAAAATTATTAGTATAATCCTTCTTTTTATTATATTTGTGTTATGCTTATCGAAAATATAGATAATAATAAGATCACAATAACTGTATCCGCGTCCGTGGATAAGTTCGGTTTTCAGCGCCTTATTGATTATCTTAAATATCTAGAGGCAACTGCCAAATCCACTGCTAAACAATCTGACATAGACCAACTCGCAGATGAAGTCAATGCTGAATGGTGGGAAAAAAACAAATCCCGCTTTATTAAGTGAAAGTACTTGTTGATGCTAATATTGTGTTTAGCGGCATCCTTAATTCTGATGGAAAAATTGGCGATCTGCTGATCAATTCATCAAAATACTTTAGTTTTATTGCTCCTGAATTTTTAAGATACGAGATTAGAAACAAATATCAACGATTGCAAAGTATTTCAGGTATGACTTCTGAGCAAATCTCAGAAGCTGAGTATCAGGTTTGCAAAAACATTACCTTTATTTCTGAGGAACAAGTTATTGTAAAGCATTGGTTAGAAGCAGAAATATTGGTTGCTGACATTGATGAAAATGATATACATTACATTGCCTACTCAAAGCAGTTTAAATGTAAATTATGGTCGGGCGATAAAAAGCTAACTAAGGGGCTATTAAAGAAAGGATTTACCAATTTAATCAATACAGACGACTTATATAATCTCCGTCAAAAACGAATGAAATCAAAATGAATGGTCAAAACAGAAACGATATTTATCCCGGACTTGAGGTCGATATCATCTTAAAGAAAGATCAGCGCAGCGGGAAACGGACAAGAGGAGTTGTAAAAGATCTGTTAACCAGTTCGGCCTACCATTCGCGCGGGATAAAAGTGAGGTTAGAAGATGGGCAGGTTGGCCGTGTTGCCGAAATAATTGAAGAATAACGGATAAATAGTAATTTAGCCATCATCAAACCCCAAAAGATGCCTAAAACCATACAAGCAGACAAACGCATATTTTTTCGCCTGGATGCACATTACCGTCTGCTTATCTCGCTGGCAGTGGCCGCTATCGTTTTTTTTAGCGTCCAGGACGGGCACAGTGCCCCCTCGGTTATCCTGTTTACCTGGATAAGTTTTGCTTCAGCCATCATTATTATGGATTGGATTATCATCTTTTCCTCACATCCCCGTGAAGTGCGCAAAATTGCCAAATTGCAGGATTCCAGCCGGACGTTCTTGTTTTTGTTTGTGATAGCCGCATCGGTGACAAGCATGGGAGCTATTTTTTTTCTGCTGAAGTCGTCCAAGGGACATGGAGGAAGTGTAAATGAACACATCGCATTGGCGATAACTGCGGTAATTATATCCTGGTGGCTGGTGCACACCATATTCACACTCAGGTATGCGCATTTGTATTATGATGCACGCAAAGATGATGGCACACCAAGAGTATGCGGTGGTCTTGAATTCCCGGGCAATGAAGACCCTGACTACCTTGACTTTGTTTACTTTTCCTTTGTATTGGGTATGACATTCCAGGTATCAGATGTCGTCATCACATCAAAGAGAATACGCCAACTTGCGACAATGCATGGCTTATTGTCTTTTGCTTTTAATACAGCAATAGTGGCCTTGAGCATTAACGTGATCTCGGGTTTGGTGGCGCAATAATCAATCCTCAATTTTCGAATATTTTCGGGTATCCCCCATCAGGATATAAACCACCAGCGAGATCAGGATACAAACTGTCACATACCAATAGAAATAATTGGCATGATGATATTCCTTGAAGGTAAGGGCCAGCGTTTCGGCTGTTCCGCCAAACAGGGACACAGCTATTGCATAAGGAAATCCCACGCCTAATGCCCGTACCTTTGCCGGGAAAAGTTCGGCTTTTACTACAGCATTAATAGATGTATAGGCGCTGGTAATAATCAACGCGCACATCACTAACAGGAATGCCGGCCACACTTCTTTGGTGTTGCCCAATGCCGTCATTATTGGTACAGTGGTTAACGACCCCACTATACCAAAACCAATAAGCAAAGGCTTGCGGCCTATCTTATCGGACAATAAACCAAACAGCGGCTGAAGTAACATAAACCCTACCAGGGTTAAGGTGGATATCATCGCTGCATCAGCATTGCTGAACTTTGCGGTATCTACCAAAAATTTCTGGACATACACTGTAAAAGTATAGAATGCAACTGTTCCGCCAATGGTAAGGCCGATCACTGTCAATACTGCTTTGGGATGTTGCGCCAATGCCTTTAAGGTGCCTCTGTCGGCATTTGATTCATCTTCTTTGAATGATGCAGGCTCATGCAAAGTACGCCGCAGATACATTACTGTAATAGCCAATATCGCTCCGAATACAAAAGGTATGCGCCAGCCCCATTGATGCAGCTGTTCTTCTGTCAAAAATACTTTCTGCAATAAAACCACAAAACCCGAGGCTACCAATTGCCCCATGATCAGCGTTACATATTGAAAGCTGGAATAAAAGCCCCTGCGTTTTTTGGTGGCCATCTCGCTGAGGTAGGTAGCGCTCGTGCCGTATTCGCCACCCACGCTTAAGCCTTGGATGATCCTTGCCAGCAGCAGTAATATAGGTGCAGCTATACCGATCTGTTTATATCCGGGTACTATAGCAATGATCAATGAGCCCACACTCATCAGCAAGACCGAAAATGTAAGCGCTTTTTTACGGCCCTTTTTATCTGCATAAGTCCCCATCAACCAACCGCCTATTGGCCGCATCAGGAAGCCTATGGCAAATATTCCTGCAGTATTGAGCAATTGCACCGTCTGGTTACCTTTCGGAAAAAACGTTGCTGCGAAATACAGGGAGAAGAAGGAATAGATATACCAGTCGTACCATTCCACCAGGTTACCCAGTGAGCCGCCGATGATGGATTTGATGCGGTGGATATCGATATTTTCGGATTGTGGCATTGGCAGGTGAAAGATATAAATATCGATTGCAATTAAACGAATCTTGATTATCTTAGGGTAATGTTTTTTACCGAAGACTTTATCTCTTATATCTGGAAATTCCGACTGTTTGACCGGGATAACCTGCAAACTACCACTGGCGAACCTATTGAGGTATTTTCAGCCGGGTTGCCCAATAGTGATTCGGGCCCTGATTTTCATAATGCCCGTATGCGCATTGGCGATACCACCTGGGCCGGGAATGTGGAACTGCATATCAATTCGTCCGACTGGCATAAGCACCATCATACCAACGATAAGGCTTATGATAATGTCATCCTGCACGTAGTTTACCGGGATGATGAACCGATTATATTACCTGATGGCCGCCGTTTGCCCACTTTAGAATTGCATAACCGGATATCACCAGAGTTGTATAACCGTTATCGTCATCTGATCTATGGCACACAACAGATCATTCCCTGCGAGGGCAGCATACGCCATGTGGATGACATCACCCTGCGCAACTGGCTCACAAGGGTTTTGGTTGAACGGCTGGAAAAACGTTCGGCATCCGTTTTTGCTGCATTAGATAAAAACCGGGGCGACTGGGAAGAAACGTTTTACCAGTTCCTTGCGGCGCAATTTGGATTTAAAACTAATGCCCTGCCCTTTGAGTTGATGGCTAAATCGTTACCACAACTCACACTGGCAAAGCATAAAAATAATCCGCTGCAAATAGAGGCATTGATATTCGGGCAGGCTGGATTTTTGGAGGATGATTTTAAGGATGAATACCCGAACAGCCTAAAGGAAGAATATAACTTCCTCCGTAAAAAGCATAGCCTCAACCCTGTCGAAAAGCATTTATGGAAGTTTATGCGGCTGCGACCTCAGAATTTTCCAACTATCCGGCTCGCGCAATTTGCAGCGCTGATCGTAAGGTCGAACCACCTGTTTTCGAAAGTGCTGGATATCAGGGAGACTGACAGCCTGAGAAAACTCTTTACCGACCTGGAGGTTAATTCTTACTGGGAGACTCACTACCGGTTTGATGTGCCTTCAAAGCCCGTATTAAAAAGTTTGGGACAATCCTCCATTGATATTTTATTATTGAATACCTTTGTGTTGTTCCTGTTTAGTTATGGTAAGCATAACCAGCAGGAGTACTTTATCAACAGAAGTCTTAAATTGTTGGAAAAATTACCCGCCGAGCAAAATAAAATCGTAACAAATTTTGATTCTGCCGGTATAAAGGTTAATACCGCATTTGATTCGCAGGCGTTGCTGGAGTTAAAAAATAATTATTGCGATCATAAGAAATGCCTGCAATGCGGCGTTGGAAATAAAATACTAAGAATGGCTTGATATGTTGCAAAGGATAATCACTTTTTTCGAAAGATACTCGTTCGGCGTTTGTACCTACATTGGTGAACGCTTCAATATTTCTATAAATAAGATACGCCTGTTTTTTATTTACTCATCTTTCCTTGCTGTAGGTTTCCCGCTGATATTTTACTTCTTTGCCGGCATAGTGCTGGATTTCAGAAGATATTTTAAGAGGAAACATTCCAAGGTGACGGATCTGTTATAAAACCGCATTACTATTCTATCAGAATCACTGATTTTTATTTCTTTAAAAAATCTAAGGAATAAGGTTAATTATTTAAGCCTGTGATTCAGACAATTACTTCACTTTACCATCTGCCTTTGCTTACCGATCCCGCTTTTTAACAATATCTGTTCTGATTTTTCGGCAGAAGTAAATATTTTTGTCCCCAACATACTACTCTATGGAACAATTTATAGTTATACTACGTGAGCCTGATGGCCGGGCCGACGAACACGCCGTACATGATATGGCGGAGCATCGCGAAAAATGGAACAACTGGTTTGCCAAATATGCCAAAGCCGGAAATTTAGTCGGGGGAAATGCCCTATCCCTTTATGGTAAAATGATCAAAGGCTATGATGCCGAAGTAATTGATGATATTCATAAAGTGGGGACAGAAATTGTAGGCGGCTATTTGCTGATACAAGCGGAAGACCTGGACGATGCTGTGGAGATTACACGCGAATTACCGGTTTACGAATTTGATGGTTATGCTGAGGTGAGGCCGTTTAAGGTGTACAATGTAGCATAGTATTCTCCTAAGGTTTTACCTGCCTATCGGCTCTGGCCGACATCTCTCCCTAAATTATAGAGAGAGAGTAATAATAATCCCCAAGTTACTTGCCGAACGGTTCCGCGTCGCAGGGTTCTTTATTAAAGACCCTGCTGCACATAAATTTCGTTTATGTCGGAAAAATTTGTTTATTTATAATACTGATAATCAATTGATTTTAATTTCCACTGCATTTCTAATCATTTGGGAACTTGGGCAGCAATTACTACATACCAAAAGAGCTTTGCTTTCAGCATGTAATACAAGCTATCTGGCAGACTGAGCGACTGAATGTTGCCCATAAGGAATATATTATACCTAAAGGTGTAGTGGAGGTTATTTTTAATTTTGGCGATAGCCTTACTGTTCCCGCCCAACTGGCCGGGAAACAAAATAATTTATCCAATTGCTTTATAAACGGTTTCAATACCACACCCATTCAACTCAGCCTTCCAAAACAGCAGATTTTTTTCGGAATCGTGTTTCAACCGCTGGCAATAAAAAAGATTTTTAAAACCCCCGCCCGCGAGTTTTCAGATATAACGGTAGATCTAACGTTGCTCGATCCGGCCTTCCATACCCTGTGGCACCAGCTTGCTGAACAAAATAGTTTTGCAGGCAGGGTTTCTGTTTCTCTTGGCTGGCTCAAAAAAAACCTTGTCGAATGGCAACCACAGGAACAGCTAATGAACAATTTTTTATACGATGTCCATCAACACGGTTCATCCGTGACAGCGCTGGCCGGATCCTTGTGTTATTCGCCCAGGCACCTGGCCAGGAAAGTTTTTGAGGCAACAGGAATGAACACCGAGGAGCTGCTGCTTTATAAAAAATACCTTCATGCGGTAGATTTAATACACCGGTCTGAATTGTCATTAACAGAAATCGCTTATCAAAGCTGTTTCTCCGATCAGTCGCATTTTATAAAAGCGTTTAAAACTTACGCGGAAATAACGCCCGGAGAATACAGGCGGACCAGGAGCGATGTAAAGGGGCACATTTACGAAGATGTCCGTTAAATACAATTATGAGGAGTAATCTACAGGCATATTTGCAGAAAAAAAATCATGAAAACAACTATTCTATTTATCTCAATCGGTGTTGCCAGTGGGCTGCTGTTTGTTAATCTCTACACTTCTTTAGTTGATGCAAAATCCTGGGGCAGTGATATCCCTAACTCCATTGCTACAACCAGGGAATATTTTAAGACGGTAAGCCCGGGCAATTTTTTCAGGCTATTTTCTCCCATTAACCAGGTGTTAGGCTTATTGGTGCTAATACTTTTCTGGAAAACTTCGCCGTCTATACGATTATGCCTGGGTGCTGCATTCGCGCTATACATTTTAGGGGATTTATTCACCTTTGCCTATTTCTATCCGCGTAACGACATTATGTTCAAAACAGCCCAGCTTACTGATGTTGCCTTGCTTAGGAAAACAGTAGCCGAATGGAGCGCGATGAACTGGCTTCGGTCGCTGGTTGTCCTCACGGGCCTTGTTTTTTCCTGCATATCGCTGCACAAGATTTATTTGATGGATAAGTAAAGCGTGTTCTATAGTCTTTGTAGTATACCCGGATTATTCTAACCAGGTTTGCAACTCCGTGGCCTGTTGGTACAATAAAAAAGCGTTCCGTCTCTCACCCCGGAACGCCCGTTCAACTAAACCTCGCATCTCATGTTGCGATATAAGTTCTTTATAAAATCTCATCATATTAATTGTAAATATGATGCCATCTATTTAATCATCTTATTATCAATAATTTAATACACAAACCGTGCCACTTAATGTATCAAAAGCGAACATAAAAATGTCCGCTTTTGAAATTGGTATAAATATTAAGATCAGTTAATATTAAAAATTACTCAGAGCGTAAGCTCTTTACCGGGTTGGCTACAGCCGTTTTAAATGCCTCGTAACTTAGCGTAAATAAGGCAATTGCAACAGAGCTCACACCCGCCAGGATAAATATCCACCACGACAGGTCAATTCGGTAAGCAAAGTCCTGCAGCCACGAGCGCATGGCAAACCATCCCAATGGTGTTGCTATAAAGAAAGCTACGAATATCAGTTTCAAGAAATCGACAGCAAATAAGCTTACCAACTGGCCAAGTGACGCGCCAAGTACTTTCCGTACGCCAAATTCCTTGATACGCTGCTCGGCAGAGAACATTACCAGGCCCAGCAAACCCAAACAGGAAATGGCTATCGCCACCACAGCAAAAACAATGGATAAAGTGGATATAATCAGTTCGCTACTGTATAATTTTTGATACTCCTGGTCTACAAACTGATAGGTAAAAGGATAATCAGGGTTAATATCCTTATATACAGTTGCCAGGCTCGCTAACGCTTGCCGCGTTTGGCCCGGCGTTACCCGTGCTATGATCACCCCAAAATATTCGTACTCTTTTACATCAAGCAATACCGGCTTTATCGGGTCGCGAAGCGATTGGGTGTGATAATCTTTCAATACACCGATAATGTGGCCGCGTTTTTTCCAGGCCTGTACCCATTGTCCTATCGGGTGCTTCATATTCATTTCCTTAACGGCTTCCTCATTTATGAGGAAAGCATCAGTAGAGTCGGTGGGATTGGTTGGCGAAAAATCGCGCCCATCGGCCATCTGTAGTTTGAATATCTTTACAAAATCAAACCCTACAGAAGCAGGCTTAATACCCACAGTAGAATTCTTCTCTTTACCCTGCCAGGTAATTTCATCATCACTAACCACAAAGCCTACATTTTGGGGCAGCACCTCGGTCGTACGGTCGATCATGGCGATACCGGGCATACGTAATGCACGTTCTTTAAATAGCCTGTACTTATTCTCTTTAGACAATTCGCCTTCTATCCGGGTATAAACTAAGTTTTCGCGGTCATAACCCAGGTGTGCATTTTGTACATAGCTGGTTTGGCGGGTGATGACGATCGTAGCGATCAACAAAAGAATGGAAAGAACGAATTGAAAAATCGTCAACCCCTTACGAAACCATACCGATCCGCGCGTAAACTTTAGGGTGCCTTTTAAAATACGCACAGGCTTTAATGCCGACATATACAATGCCGGGTAACTGCCGGCTAATATACCTGTGAGGAGCGTCAGGCTGATGAGCGATATCCAGAACGATAGATGTATGAGCGGGAAACCTAGTTGTTTACCGGTAAATGTGTTGAATGCGGGCAAAAGTAACAGCACCAAAATGACCGACAGCAACATCGCCAGGAAAGAAAACACGAGCGATTCACCAAAAAACTGCCCGATCAGGCTGCCGCGGGTAGAGCCGACCACTTTACGTACCCCAACTTCTTTAGCACGTTTCACCGAACGCGCGGTAGCCAGGTTCATGAAGTTAATACATGCGATGATGAGGATAAAGATCGCTACCTCACTGAATATTTTCACGTATTCAATTCGTCCGGCGGATGGCTTTCCGTTCACAAAAATATTGTGCAGGTAATTGTAGCCAAAGCGCTGCAGCCCGACATGAAATTGAACACCTTTTGGCAGTGTCAGCTTCGGTTTTAAGTATTGGTTGATGGCTGCTTCGATGTGACTTACATCTGCATTATCAGCCAGTTGCACGTAGGTTTCAAAATGATTTGATGACCATTCGATCTTTTTCTGTACCTCCCAACTTATTACGAAATCGAATTTCAGCGAGCTCGCCGATGGCACATCCTCAAAAACGCTGCTCACGATGAAATTGAAAACATTTTCGTAACGAATGGTCTTGCCTACAGCATTCTGCGGGCTACCAAAAAATACCTCGGCTGTATGCCGTGATATAGCAATACTACCCTGATCCTTAATTGCAGTTGCGGCATTGTTTCCTGCAATAATAGGATAGCTGAACATACTGAAAAAATTTGCTCCTACACGCGAGCCATTCATTTTTACGGTCTTTTCACCTACCCGCAGCGTTTCCGGATGCCCCCAGGGCAGGTCGTAGCCGGTAGCATAGCAGGCGGTATTCACAACTCCCGGTACGCCATTCTTCACATCTTCGAGCGGGAAAATACGGCCCTTCATTTTATCGAACAATATCGGCATGTTATAGTCACCGCTAACGCCTCCGTTAACTGTGGTGGTTTGATACAGCACGTACAGGTTTTTCCCGTTCTGATGAAAATTATCGGTGCCTCGCTCATCCTGCACCCAAAGCAGGATAAACAGGCAGCAGGTCATGCCCAGGGCGAGCCCAATCACATTAATGGCGGTATGTGTTTTATGGCGGATCACATTGCGCCAGGCTATCAGTAAATAATTGCGTATCATGATCTTAATAGGTTTTGACGGTTAAATTTTTGTAGGCACAGGAAGCACTATTCCCAAACCAAAACCCAACGGAGCCATTTTTCAGCTCAGGATCAAGCGTGGTATAAACCATTGCGGGTTTGGGCTGATGATCGACGTAAACAGTCAGGGTCTGTCCTTTTACCACAGCCTTTATATGAAACCATTCCGTTGCGGGCAATGTGGCTTTTGCCTGGTATTTATCGGCTTCGTAGTCCCACCAGTTAAATTCGGCCTTCTTTGCGGGCATGTACTGAATGGCATTGATGGTACCCGAATATGCCGGCCTGAAGTAAAGTGCCTGGTAATGGTGCGCATCCTGGATACGGAAGGCAAAGCCGAGATATTCCTTCCCATTGCTGGATGCTATATCCAGTTCGATCTCGCCATCGGTAAAGTTCAAGCCTTTAGGATAAGCGACAGTGCCGAACTTATAATTATCAAAATTCTTCTTCATGATCAGCGCTTTTGATCCTTTGTAAGTGTCCATACTGTAACTTACTCCGCCAGAGTCCGGGATGATCCATTCTGCGGGTTTGATGGCGGTGTAATCGTGCTTTTTATTCTTTTGCTGGGCGATCGAAATACTTGTGATGGCCAGTAATGTGATTGTCAGAAATGTTTTCATGATACCATTGTTTAATTATCTTTTGTAAAAACCAGGTTAGCAAACTCAGCTGCTGTAGCATCCGTCCACAAACCGAATAGTCCTTTACTCCTGTTTTGGAGGGTTCTTACTACCAAGGATGGCTTATCCATGCCATTGACATATACTTTGATGCTGTCTTTTTGAATGACGATGCGGGCATGTATCCAATCTTCCGGTTTGGGGTTGGGCGTGATCTCGCTCTCAAACTGTCCTGTATTTTCTTTACGGAGACGATCGTACGGATATTCTGGTAAACTCATATATTGAACCGACCATGTCTTGCGCACAGGGTCAGCGTGCCGGAAGTTGAATGGCCTGAAATAAACCACGTCGTAATTGCGGGAAGTATCTGATGCATAAAATGCGATACCGGGAAAGCTGTTCAGGAATTCATTGCGGCCCCGGATATCCAGTTCTATTATTCCATATGTGAAATCGATATCTTTTAGCCATACGTTACCGTGGCAGGTAATGCCTTTTTTATCACCATCCTGGAAAGGTTGCACCGGGTTTGCTGCCCTGAACATTAGTTTCCCATCTGCGAGCATTTTCTGCAGGTTGATACTTTGACTAAAGGCATCACCGCTTATCAATAAAGTGAATAGTATAAATAGCTTCTTCATTGTCTTAATCCTTTAAATTTTCCTTTTTTAGTTTTTCGAGCAGATTGTCAAATCTTACCCAGGCCAGGTGGCAATCTTTCGGGCTATGCCCGGTTGAATAAATGAGGTATTTGCCGTCAGGAGTCACGTACTCGCCCCAGCGGTGTGCCGGGCCGTCGTTGATCTTCGGGCCAAGACTTACCGGCGCGGTCCAGCTACCATTTTTTTTATGGAAACTGATCCAGAGCTCACATTCATAGTCTTTCTGCTCTTTGGCGCTGATGACGATATAAGACTCATCCCTCGCCACAAAAAAATCGCCATCAAAACCCGGTGTGTTCAATGGCTCCCCAAGACTGCGAATAGTGGTATCCGTTGCCGATATTTTCAGTTCGCTGATATCGTAGTCCTGGTAATCTCCCCTTTTATCCGGATGAACGTTGCTGCCTACGTAACAAGTACCGCTGTTGGTCGGCATAAAATCATAAAGGCCATAATCTTTTTTAAGGTAAACTTCTGGTGCTGTCCACCCGGTTGCTGTCCGGTGAGATTGCCACACAAAAGAATGTGTTCGATCAACCTGTCCGCCCAAAAAATAGAGTGTATTATTATCTACCGAAAAAGTTGGTGTATAGTAACGTGAATTCAACACATATGGGCCGTTCCATTTACCATTCTCAAATTTCATGTAACGGACTTTGCCGTTTTTACCATCAAACCAGGTAGTGTTACTTGGGTAATAGAGTTCTTTTCCGTCATCAGAAAAGGCTACGCGGTCAAACGCAAAAGTGTCGGCTTTTGCCAGCATACCGGCACCAAATACCTCAGGAGTATCGCCGGGCGGTTTTTGGCCCAGGTAGGCCTCTTTGGTATTCCAGATGCTTTTTTGTGCATATAACGAGGTGCTTGTCAAAAAACAGAGAGCCACCGCTGAAAAAAATAACTTGCTCATATTTGTGTTGGTAATTGCTATTACACAAACTTATATTTACAATCAGGCTGGGGCAATTCATATCTTGTTCAAGTTTTTTCAAGTTGTATCTTTTTGAAATTTAATGAATTACGACAAGGGCCAGATCATTCTATCATCCGACAGATTACTGTTCCGTCAGCACATCATGGCTGATATGGATGCCTACTGCGCGATGGAAATGGATGCAGAAGTACGGCGTTATGTCGGGGGCTCTCCGCGTACCCGCGAGGAAGCAGAACGACGATTTATACCCTCATTAGAACCTGTAACTGATGGATTAAGCATGTGGGCAACCATTTTAAAAGAAACCGGGCAGTACATTGGGCGTTGCGGTGTGTATCCTCATTTTAATCATGATGGTGTGCCTATTGCGGATGAGGGTACTTTAGCATTCTACATTGCAAGTGAGTATTGGCGACAGGGTTTTGCGACAGAAGCCGGACGTGCTTTTATTCGTTTCGGGTTTGATGAGCTTCATTTAAAACGCATCGTAGCTGGTGTACAGGCAGGGAATGATGCTTCGGTACATGTTATAAAAAAGCTTGGATTTGAACTTATATCGGCCGAAGAAGGCCATCGGACTTTTTACAATTTTGAATTGAAAAATCCTGTCACATAATTGATTTCGGCGCGTCTTAAAGAATGGGTAACTGTATCCTGAATTGATTAAATTGCAGCATGAGTGCTTCTGAACTGAAACGTTTATTGGTCATTATTGAGCAACAATTAGATTGGGGCGATCCGCCTACCTGGCAGGGAAAGGACTTTGAAGTACTCAACGAACTTATTCTTGAAAAAACAAAGGTATCCTTAAGTGCCAGCACCCTGCGCCGTATATGGGGACGAGTTGAATACAATCATTTACCCAGTGGCACTACTTTAGATACTCTTTCCCGGTTTGCCGGGTTTGACAACTGGCGGGCATTTACCAAACAAAATAAAACCACTACCGCTGTTGCTACTCCGGAAAAGGAATCAAATCACCCCATCGCGGCGGCAAAGAAAAAACCGCGATGGCTGTTTAAAGCAGCTTTGATCATTGCCGGAGCAGTAGCCATTAGCTTACTGGGTATTTACGCCAAAAAAACACCACCAGCACCCAAAGGGCCCTACCTGTTTAATACAAAGCCTGTTACACGGTCAATTCCAAATTCTGTAATATTCACTTATGATGTAAAGACCAATCCGGGTGACTCGGTTTTCATACAGCAATCGTGGGACCCAAATACGCGTGTAACTATAGATAAGGACAGGCATCAATATACCTCCGTGTATTACCGTCCTGGTTTCTATCATGCAAAGTTGGGTATTAACAACAAAGTGGTGAAACAGAACTTGCTGATGATCCCTACTACCGGCTGGCTTGGGTTGATTGCGCATCAGCCTATCCCTGTTTATCTTGACCAAAAGGAATTTATGAGTAAGGACGGTATGAAGGTTCCGTCATCGCTCATCTATAAAAAAAACATCCCGTTAGGGCCGCAGCCACCTATTGTAGAGTATTATAACGTGGGTAATTTTGAACCGGTTCCGCTTAAAGAATTTTCATTTAGCACAGAGATCAGGAACAATTTCAGCGAAGGTGCTGCGGCATGCCAGTTTATCAGCATTATACTCTTTACTGATAATACGCCTGTTATAGTGGGACTATCTGCTAAAGGCTGCGTATCCGACCTGCGGCTATTAAATGGTGGTTATTTTATCTCGGGCAAGGATAATGACCTCTCGGGTTTTGGTGCCGATTTTTCACAATGGACAAAAGTTGCCTGCAAAAGCGCCGGTAACAAGATACAATACTTTGTAAACGACAAACTGGTATATGAATCTCCGCGACCTTTGTACAATGAGAATATTATCGGCATAGGCTACAATTTCCAGGGGACAGGCGAGGTGAAAAATGTAAGGCTTGACAAAGACAATAAGACGGTATTTAGCGCGTTTTAATGGCTGATTGCAGGGAATGGAGCAATCCCGGACCAGCAGGCTTAGAATTTGAAAGCTGACCCACCAGCCGGAACCACTCCGTTCCCTGCATTACACCCTCCTCACTTATACCAGTCTGCCCGTTTTCATGGCTTCCTGCAGGTTATGTACCCTGAATTTAGGTTTGTATATTTTTTCGGCTACTTTTTTTACCCAGGTATAGCGATAGCCGAACACCGTCTTTATCACATCTACACCCACTGATCCTTTTGGGTACCCGTATTTGTACCAGGTAAATTTTGAGCTGTCGATACGGAAGGTATCGGCAAACTCGGCCAGGAAAAGATCTATCTCGATATCAAAAATATCCAGATCCAGATCAATACTGGTATCAACTGTCAATGCGTCCGGATCAACCTTCTGTATCTTATAACGTTCGCAGTATCCGGCAATAAAATTCTTTAATTCGGGCAGTACTTCTTCCATTTTAAACGAATTTTCTTTGAGCACTTTGATTATAAGACGACACTTTTTCAAAACGGTTGCATCCTTTTTGAAAATATTTGAAAATTCTTAATTATATGTGGAAGCTTTAGGACATTCCTTGAGGAGAATCTCAATATCTATAATAAATATTTTAACCCAACATTTATAGCCTGGTTACTCGCACGCAAAGCATTGGTCCCCGGTCCAGGTGCATAGTCCGATTTCTTGATGTAAGTAAGATGAACTTCCATCCTATTAAAAGCTGCACCAATCTGCACCGGGTACGTTAGCCAAAATGATTTAAGCTTATATGGATTTTCGGTGCTGCTGGTTGTAACAGTATTATAAATATTTGTATATTTAATATTTAACTCATGGTTTGAATAGGCAGAACAATTACCCCCGATACCTGCGTCTATATAAAGTTTGAAGTTAGTTTTATTGTAAATATTGACCAGCAATTGGGGTGTTGCAGTAATCGTATACTGATCAAATGAATACCCTATATCACTAATCGTTTTTATATTGAATTGAGGATCTTCGCTATAATTAAAACGAGGTTTGATGTATGAAAATGACAATTCAGTTCTCAGAACATATTTTTGAACCTTCTTGTTGCCAAAAATATCAATTCCCGCACTGATTTTTGGCGACAAATAGGTTAAAGATTGCGGATTGTCGACGTAGTTGACGTTGTTGATTTGGATCCTGGTATCATTAAATGCAATCCCCACAAAAAACCTTGATGATGATCTGTTACTCCCTGCTTTGTTATCATTTATTTCATTAACTAAAGATTCCAGTTGATTTAATTGAAAAGCTGTGCTTTCGACTTTCCTGTCTAATTTGGTGTTTTCAGGATAAATTTTACTTATAAGAAGCTTTAACTGTCCTTTATATATATACGAATGGCTTATTTTACCGTCATCAATATAATGCTCGTAATACATAAGTTCAACGGGAGTACTCTTGCCCTCTGCAATCAAGAACCTGATTTTAGTATCGTCACTATGATAATAAAGTGTAATATATTTACCGGTTACCAACTGTTTTAAAAATACAGCCGCTTGTTTTTTTGTAGTATCCAGGTGGTCAGGCAAATCGGAAAATTTAGTTTTATTCATACTCAGCAATCCCTTGTAAGTTAAGTAAGTTTCCAATCCATTAATATGGAACTCTTTTGAATTCATTGGTGTAAACTGGGAAACTTGTTTATCAGTAGGGCTATATTTAAAATCAATTGATTCGGGGCATTTATCCCATTCCCGGTAATTAATAAATCCTTTCAAGGTGTCGCCGTTGCTTTGCACGACATATCCGGGTTGATAATTTGATTGTGCAAAAACTGAAATGGATAAAATGAGTGCTAAAAAAGTGTAAAGGAATTTCATACAAATTGTGAATAAGGTTGCGTTAAGTAATCGTGGCGAATATAAAGAATTTTAAGATGTATAACCTTTAAGCCATCGGGTTATAACAAAAAACAGGGTGTAAGATATAAATGAATGCCAATAACTTATAATTGCATCAAATTGTGAGACGATGGATATTAAAGTAATTGCTTTCGATGCCGACGATACCCTTTGGGTAAATGAACCTTATTTTCAGAACACTGAAAAGAAGTTTTGCTCCCTGCTGGAAGAGTTTTTGCCGGAACAGGATTTATCGCGCGAACTGTTAAAAATCGAAATAGAGAACCTGGCGCTTTATGGTTATGGGATAAAAGGTTATATCCTTTCCATGATCGAGACGGCGCTAAAAGTGACGGATAATACAATAACGAATGAAGCAATAGACAGGATCATCGGTTATGGCAAAGAACTGCTGAATGAACCTATCGAATTATTGGATAATGTTGAAGAAGTATTGAAAGCACTGCAAGGACAATACCGTATTGTGGTTGCTACCAAGGGCGATCTGCTTGACCAGGAACGTAAACTTAAAAAATCGGGATTGAGCCACTATTTTCACCATATCGAGATCATGTCCGAAAAAGGTGAAGAGGATTACTTAAAGCTGATCAGGCACCTGGATATCCGGCCGGATGAATTTCTGATGATCGGCAATTCGTTAAAGTCGGATGTTATCCCGGTATTAAATATTGGCGGGCATGCCATTCATGTACCCTATCATACTACATGGGCGCATGAGCATGTGGAAACTACGCTGGAGCATGATAATTTCAGGCATGTGGAGCGATTGGAAGAGGTATTAGGGTTGATACTGCAATAATGTGTAAGGTTCAATTAATATTCCGTTCAGCCCATGGCCGCTGGGGCCTAGTTACTTTTGGCTTGATCCAAAAGTAACCAAAAGATCAAGTCATAGCGATGCTTCAGCCCGCCCTGCCGTTTCTTAACGCTTTTTTCGTGCTGCGCACATTGCAAAAGCTAAAACGGCATTCCCGCCATACGCCCGGCCCGCCGCTATGACAGGCCAGCACCACATTTTTTTTCACACTTCTTTCTCAAACACAGCTAATTCGATCTTTTGCGTAGGTACACCAAACCGGGTGCCTTCGTGGAAGGGCAATATTTCTCCTGTAGGATGGTAGCCGCGGCGCTCGTACCATTGTATCAGCTCGTGGCGGCTGGTAATTACAGTCATGTAGATCGTAGTGCAATTAAGCTCGGTGGCAACTACTTCGGATTCGTGCAACAGTTGGCGACCAATACCATTCGCCTGAACAGTTGGCGATACTGTGAGCATACCCAGGTACAGCTTTCCGTCCTTTACTTCCAGGTATACGCAACCGATTATTTCACCTTCATCATTAACATATTTCAATATTGTGATATAAGGATCCTGGAAGTATTTGATCATAGTCGACTCATCGATACGGATACCATCGAGCAGATTGGCCTCGGTGGTCCACCCTTTTTTTGATGATTCGCCGCGATAGCCACTGTTAACCAGCCGGGTTAGTTCGGGAGCATCGGCAATTATAGCTTTAGTGATAGGCATGCTAGTTTCTAAAAGCTACAAACCTAATTTTTTGGCACCAATACTACAAATGACCAGGTATTATTTACTGCGGGCCCGCAATTAAATTACAATCTCTGATATTACAAGGATGATACCTGTTCGTTAGGCTTGTTTGCCTGCAACGTAACATGAAGACTAATTGATTTATTAATAAGCAGGTTATACTTCATATTCCTGGTCGCAATATCCCAGTCCTGGCGGTTGATCATAATATCTGCCTGGGCGGTAAAGTTATCAGCTGTATTTTTTGAAATATCTGCTGTAAAGACTATTCTTTTGGTAATTCCATGTAGCTGCAAATTGCCTGTGATGGTTACAAAGTGATAGCTGGCTTCTGATTGACTGTTGACGGAAACAATATCAAGCTGGGCTAACGGGAATTTGCCGGTATCAAAGAAATTATCACCCTTCAGGTTACTTTCCAATTGTTGTTTTCGGGGTGACTGCAGATCAGCTACATTGATTGTGTTCATATCTATAAGTACCGTACCTTTTGCCAACTGCCGGCAATAAAAGGTAAGACTGCCCGAGCGTATCTTAATAGTACCTGTATGTGTCCCGGTTGTTTTTTCGGCTTTCCAATCGATCGTACTGGCGGTAGGATCGATCTTTAAAACGTTAACGCCGCCTGGTTTAGGATGGTTGATAGTACGGTTGCCGATGCTTGCATGGCTAAGGATCAGCAGACAAAAAAGTAATGTTTTCATGTTGTTTGGTTTTAATTTACAACACAAGATTAGACCTTGATTTTGGCCTTATAAAATAAAGTAGACCAATGCCTCAATTAATAGATGTATATTGATCTATAGTTTTACAAGTCGACATTCATCTATTAAATTTGATGTTGGTCTATTCAATTAGTCGTTTATCTGTTTTATGTTGATCATTGCACAAAACATTTTAAAATTGCTATGAACGCTCAATGGCCGGCCAGGAAAAAAATGCTTCACCTCTTATTCTGGGTAGTGATAACTATGGTGTTTTTGTACGACCGGCGCTATCTTATACAAAAGGCGGGGCTTGGTCATTTTGCCGAGTGTACCATCGTCAGGCTTATACTCATCATTTCACTGCTATACTTCCATATCTTTTACCTGGTTCCGCGCTACTTCTCTGCCAAAAGATATCTTGCATACTCTTCATTGCTGATCGTATCCTTATGCGTATATGTCACGCTGCAAAACCTGTATGATATTTACTTGTATGGTTTTGTTATAGGAGCAATGAGTTATCGAAGTTTCTGGTATTCATTTCCTTATAATTTCATCACCGCCGGATGGTACCTGTCTATAGCTACGGCTTTTAACCTGAGTCTCGACTGGTACCGGCAACGTGTGGAACTGAGGGACCTGCAGGAAGAACTTAAAAGGGAAGCCTCGATTATGGTCACCAGCCATAACGACAGCGATTATGTTTTCCTGAAATCGGGCACTAAAAAATTAAAGACCTCCTTAAATTCTATCTATTACATACAGGGGTTAAAGGATTATTCTATCATCTATACCGATCAGGGGAAGATCATTGTAAAAGGCTCGCTTAAAATAGTTGAAGAGTTGTTCCCGGCCAAGCATTTTTTACGTGTGCATAAATCGTACATGGTTGCCGGTAATAAAATAAAACATACACAAAGCAATAAACTGGTATTACTTAATGACGAAACTATACCGATAGGAAGAAGTTATAAGCATTTGCTTGCTTCTTAGTTGATTAGGTTAGATTAAGTTGATTGAGTTGGATTAAGTTTTTGTACTCGGGTTTCAACTCAATCAACCACTCACTAAATCAACTTAATCAACCAAACCTTACATTTTACCCCACCAGATCATCCCCAGCATAAAGGTATCATACAGCAGATGAAAGAAGATGAGATACCACAGATTACCTTTGAACACTTTATACAACCAGGTAATGAACAGCGCAAAAATGAATATCGCGATTACCGCACCCCACCCCTCCTGCCAGTGATATAGGGCAAACAAAACACTAGTAATCACTCCGCTTATCAGAAACGATTTCTTAAACATGGCCTTCACCCTGTTAAATATAAATCCGCGGAAAACTATTTCCTCGTACGGAACAACCAATACAGCCGCCAGCAGAAGCAGAAAGAGATAATTAATAAAATGATGCCGGATAAAATTGAAGTCGGACAGGTTGGCGCTTTTAAAACCCAGATGAACAATGAATGGCCCTAATACCCAGAAATTGAACGCGGCATAAGCCAGCCCAATGGCCCCCCCTGTATAAAACGTTTTGAATTTGAGGTCAGAAAAACGGAAGCCGATAGAGCTAAAACTTTCGCCGTTAAAATTCAGGTATATCCATATCACGCCCAACACCACAAAGGGATAGGCATACATGGGCAGATGCGCATAATGCGGGAACAGCATCACGAATGCAATCATGACACAATCCACCCATACCCTGTACTTTTTGCTGACCGGCATATTTACAAAGCCCTGTAATCTTCCCTCACCGGGCTGAATATGTCAACCAGTTTACAATCGGTAATGGCCCTGCCGCCGTGTTCAACGTTGGATGGGATTATGGCAAACAAACCCTGGTCGAGTATCTGCGGCTCTCCGTTCACGGTCAGTTCGAATTGGCCCTCTAATGCAAAGGAGCATTGCTGGTGAATATGCCTGTGCAAGGGTATCGAACTACCCGCTTTTACCTCGATAAAGTTGATGGTATTGGTGTCGGTATGTATCAGTTTGGAGAAAAATCCCGGTGCCACCTCTTTGGTAGGGATGTCGGAAAAGTGTTTGAAAACAGATGTATCCATGATATTTGATTAGCGAACTAATCTACAATTACTGCACTTAAAACGTATCCAAAAAAATATTTTATTTATGCCCCAACGTTTTCACGTTTCTGTACGATGATACAATAAAATGAACAAAAATACCTAAACCTTATAAAAATGAATAAATACCTAAACCTTGCTTTACCTGGTCCTTATCACAATTGTTATCAAAGGGTGTAAAATCAAAACTCGCCTCTGCACCCAAAAACAAAATGGCCGCCGCCAGTTTAAATTCAACTGGCAGCGGCCTTATTAAAACAGATGTTATTTGATTAGCGACCAATTAAAACACACTTGTAAAATTATTTTATTTATTACCCAACGTTTTCGCATTTCTGTACGATGATGCAATAAAAGAAAGACAAATACCTAAACCTTAATAAAATGAAAACATCTACCTACGTCTTACTCGCCCTAATCCTTATCACAATTATTGTCAATGGGTGCAAAAAATCAGAACTCGCTACCGCACCCAAAAACAAAATGGCCGCTGCCAGTTTAAATTCAACTGGCAGCGGCCTTATTTTGACAGTAAGTTCCCCGCATGTGAGCCAGAACTATCCGGACACCGTTGGCATCCAGGGTACAACTTCCGCC
>Ga0307510_10002663_pt1 | contig 20421 bp, 8 predicted proteins | sample 12_EM_MG_FD_207224 | JGI IMG/M metagenome (GOLD analysis project Ga0307510, IMG submission 207224) | Populus trichocarpa ectomycorrhiza microbial communities from riparian zone in the Pacific Northwest, United States - 12_EM | ecosystem: Host-associated > Plants > Roots > Unclassified | place... | reverse complement strand
CGCATCACACCATGTAAAAAAGGACATGGTAGCGCGTCCAAAGAAACAGTGGAAGGTCAGGTTTGGTCATCGGGTGGTGTTGAATGTGCCGCCTAAATGGCGTGGAATGTGGATGTCACCCACTCATTGCATGTGCCAATCACTTTTTTGATTAAAAAGTAAAAATATCAAAACACCTCATAATGACTCAAAGTAATTACTCAAAACAACTGTGTGAAAGTACAAAATACCCTTGAATGCAAATCTTATTTTCTTGTCTTTTCTAGGGTCAAATACATATTTGAACAGTACATGAAGAATGAAGAAACCCAAAAACCCTTGTCTAACAGCCTATTTTTTTTTTATTACGAGGGTAAATAAGTATTTTTATTGTTTACAAATTTTTGAAGAGTTAAAAAAGTTACTAGTCAATAACTTAAAAATTTGTTGATTTTGAGGGTGAAAAAATATTTTTACTATGCAAAAAATTAAAAAAAACTTAAATATTCCCAAACAATCTTTTAATAACAATTGGATAGTGAAAAGGACAAAAACACACCCACAACCAAGGCATCATTTTTTGCATTGAAGAACAAAATAATAATTTTACTGTAGCAATTTACAGTAATTTGTGTCTGTTGTTACAATATAACAACCACGTATTATATATTTTATTATATATATACACTAAAAAATAAAATTTACTTTTAATTTTATCAATTGATAAAATATACCATCATGAAAAAATAATTGTCTTTAAGCTATATAAGAAAAAAGGAAAATCATATTGTGCTGACCCTAATGATGCTATGTGTATGTAAAACAAGGTTTAATTTATTCTTATATAATTGAATAAGTTTCTAATATATTTTTATAGTTTTAATTATATATATATATATATATATTATATCCTTGTATTATATTTAATTATCCAATATATTTTATATTTTTGTTTTAGTTTTTTTTAAAAGTTATATAAGAATATAATAATTAAATTTCTCAAAATTGTTCAAAATATCTTTAAAAATAAAAAATCTTAGAATCACTTGACCATTGAAATTTTTTTAAAATTAATATTTTAATTTATTTTTCAAAAAATAAATATTATATTCTTACATAGATAAATGGTAAAAATCATAGAATCACATGACCATTGAAATTTTTTTAAAATTAATATTTTAATTTATTTTTCAAAAAATAAATATTATATTCTTACATAGATAAATGGTATTCTTAGAATTAAAAACATAATTATATAAGACTTTGCATAGAATAATATGGTAGAAGTATGTAAGAGACTTACATATTATTATTTTATATCCCCTGTTACATTGGAGGCAAGATCAATTTCTTATTTTTTAAATTGACAAAAAATATTCATGTTATTGAGAATTATTTGATATTTTTATTAAATCCAACCTAGTAGGTCAACTTTGAAATTCCTTATCCGACTCTTTGTCTAACTCAAGTTTTAAATTAAACCATTTAGAAGTTACCTTGGCGTGACCTAGTTAACTTGACCGATTTTGAGACAACATGCTCGGCTGATCAAAAAAATCTTTGAATGAAATTGAGGGAAAAAAGATGAATGGATAGAAAAAGCCCTCTCAACCCATCCCCTTGCTTAACTAGGTTTAAAATTAAACCGTATGGAAGTTTTCTTGATGTGATCTAGTTGACTTGATCAGTCAAAAAATAACCCGAATAATTATTAAAAATGTTCAAGGAAGAAATTGAAAACAGAAGGAGGAATGAAAAAAAATAAGGTGTTGAACTGAAAAAAGAGAGAAATTTCACTTTTTGCGTAAACATACAATAGATATAACTAACTATTATCTGATTTGCCCAAATTTTGACTATTATGGTGGCCGGAAAATCAAGGTTTGAGTTTTTTTTAATCTAAAATCTCGTTTTTCAATCCATTTTTATCCCAAAACACCTATCAAATACCTTTGGAATTGTGATAAACCTATCTATTGCCTAAAAAAACCCAAAAAATCATCCCAAAAACTGAAATCAACCCAAAACCAAAAACAACCCAAGTTCAAATCAGTTTTTTCACGAACTTAAAAAACATCTAATATGAACTCCCCTCATCAAATGAAACAATTTGACACAAATATCATCTATTTTAATTGCTTAAATCGGTGTCAATAATATTTTTTTTTCTTTATCGGCAAAATTCAGTGACCTCTCTCTCCTTTCTCAATCAGAAATTAAAAAATAAGTTGATAATAATAATATATAAAAATCATAAACAAATAATCAATTTGGGCCTCAACTCTTGTCTTAAAAAAAGTTGGGTCTCCACGATCCAATTGTAAAATTTAATTAAAGCCCAATTGTTAGTCCACCTGTCTAGGTTCAAATTTCCAGATTCATAAACAGAAAGGGGGGTTAGGGTTTTAGAGAGGAAAACTAAAGTATGACGACTCGAATAGCACCGGGTGTTGGAGCTAACTTACTTGGCCAACACTCAGCCGAGAGAAATCAAGATGCTACTGCTTACGTTGGCAATCTCGATCCTCAAGTTTCCGAGGAATTACTTTGGGAATTATTTGTTCAAGCCGGTCCTGTTGGTAAGTGATAGCCTTTTTTAATCTTACTTTACGAAATTAGAGTTTAATTTCTAACATTTTCCTCTTTTTTTTTTCAGTTAATGTTTATGTTCCTAAGGATAGAGTAACAAATCTTCACCAAGGATATGGATTCGTAGAGTTTCGGAGTGAAGAAGATGCTGATTATGTAAGCGGGCTTTGAATTTCATTTACAGTTACTCGTTTTTTTACTAGAAAATTATTGGGATTTATTTTTTAGGTTTTGAGATTTGACTATGCAGGCAATTAAGGTTTTGAATATGATTAAGCTTTATGGTAAGCCAATTCGTGTAAATAAGGTAAGGGAGTTTATTGTTTTCATGTGTTGTTTTGTTAATAAACATGTTTTTATGTAGTTTTAAGATGATTTATTACATGTTTGGTTTTAGGCGTCACAAGATAAAAAGAGCCTGGATGTGGGAGCGAATCTCTTTATTGGAAATCTTGACCCTGTGAGTTGTCTAATTCTTTCAAAGTATACTTATGTGAATATGAAGTGTTTTGCTTCTTTTGATTTTGCTGCTAAAATCCTCTTTTTTTTTTGCAGGATGTTGATGAGAAACTTCTGCATGATACTTTCAGTGCATTTGGAGTAATTGTTACAAATCCTAAGGTAATTATTTGTTATGTTTGCTTCTTTAGTTTTGCCATCCACGAGTCTTGAAAGTTGAAAATGAGGAGAGAATAAGCATAAATCAAATTGTGATTTAGCAGCTTGTAGGAGTTGAGCACCTTGTTATTTCATCCATGCTTTTTTTTTTTTAAAGTTGATTGCTCACATCTATGTGTTTTCATGAAGTTTGTAGTGGTCAAACAGTCAATGTTGTTGAACTTGTATGTGAATATTTAAGTCTAGAATTTGCTAATGAGATGCAAATACAGAGGAGTTTAGGATGCTATCAAAGAACAGAAAATCCCAACAAAATAGATGGTATCGTTTTCTTTAAATCAAACCTAATTCTATTCTTTCAATAAATAAGATTTTGCATGGTGGATGCAGTGCAAAGCCCAACACTCTGCAAAACTTGTCCAGAAACTTTCTATTCTAATTCTAATACTATAACAGGACTCTTAGTTTATAGTGGCTTCTTTTGTGCCATTGAAACTTGTATATAATTTAGTAGTGTACTTAGATCTTGGTAGGCCAGCCCTAAAGAATAGAATGGTCCTGAGCTTTAAGGAGGAGCTTTTGACCATCAGTAGAGCATGGTTAATGTTGCTGATCAATGTAGTCATTGCTTGTGACTCTGGTGTTTGCTAGGCTTACTGATTACAGACTGTTACCTGAGCAGTTATTGTAATTAGCCAAATGAAAGTCTGTTATTATGATGCATTGGAATTATCTTACGTTAGATAAGTAAGGAGCAGCAATCAGTCTGATTTGTATTAAGCAAGAGAAGAAATCTGGGAACAAAAATTATTGTAATAGGCTGACTATTCCATGTTATACAAATGCATGCAGAGGAACAAGACAAGTATGAGAATGAGCTTTATGATTCTTTAAACAATATGCATCTCAGTATATTTTAGGCATAAATTTTTTGCCTGTTAATCATAGGAAGAGTAGATCTTTTTTACAAGTGTTTTTTATATATCATTTTTCACAACTGGATTGCATGTGGTAGAATGTACCATTTTGTTTTAATGGGATCTAGGACAACTTACCTATTTTAATTTTTTAGGCACAAACTTTTGCCTGTCAATCCTGGAAAGTGTTGAACTATTTTAAATTTGTCTTTATATATAATTTTTCACAACTGCGATGCACATATTAGAATGCATGTGGTTTAATGGACATCTGGGATTGCTTAGCAGTATTAATTTTGGTACCAGGAATATTCAGAGTAAATCCAAGGTTGGAGATCATTTTTCTTCATATTGATCTTACAAGCAGCAAAAGTCACATGTTCTAACATTCTAGTGCATTGATCTCTTTTCTGGATTTGACTCGGAATATCTAGCATTCTTTTCTAGATGTTTCTCAGTCATCATTGAGATGCTGAAAATTTTTATTTTCTAATTATTACCTATTTGTGAACTGTTATACTTTTTTTACTATTGTATACTGATGTTTGGAATTCGTATTTTCAGATAATGAGAGATCCAGAGACTGGAAATTCCCGAGGTTTTGGTTTCATCAGTTATGATTCATTTGAAGCATCTGATGCAGCTATTGAGGTAACTCCACGCATTTATGTTTTACAAACGTTTGAGAAACAATCATTTTCAGTAGCTAGAGATTTGCACAAATTGTTGGTTGTGTTTTAGGTCATTTTGGACTCTTGCAAGTAATTTTACTTTTTAGCCAAAGGATGCAAAATTGTAGACAATTGTATTAAATGTTACTTTTGTTTGGTAATTGCTGGATGAGGAGGCAACTCAGTTGGAATTAATACTCTGCTTATATTGATTAAACAGAGCTGACTGGTTAATAGTATTTTGGACTTTAACAGGCAATGAATGGTCAGTATCTTTGCAACCGTCAGATAACAGTCTCATATGCATACAAGAAAGACACTAAAGGGGAGCGCCATGGTACTCCAGCAGGTGAGGCCTTTTGTCATTGAAATGTTGCTTTAAATATTCTTTACAGTTTCTTCTGTTGCCTCATTTTATGAGAGCTTATGAGGGTCCTCTTGAAATTAAGTAGATGAGTGCTAGTCTTTTTATTTTAAAATGAAATAGGAAAGTTTCCATTAATGGTGTCTCGAACAGAGAAGCTTATGGTTGAGTCTTTCTATTATTAATAGAAGTGATTTAATTGTTACTGTTATTGATCCAGAGAGAGTTTTGGCTGCAAGCAATCCAACTACCCAAAAGAGCAGGCCCCACACTCTGTTTGCCAGTGGACCTCCAACACTTGCCTCTCAGGCCAATGGTGCTATGGTCGCACCTGTGCCTCCACGTCCCTTTGCAAATGGTGTTGTAGCTCCAGGACCAATTCCAGCACTGCGCCCTCCGCCCCCACCAAATGCAGCATTTGCACCGATGCAGGTTGGTGGTCAATCAGCTTGGCATGGCCAGCCACCTCAACAAGGTCAACCAATGCCACCTCCGGTCATGCCTGCACCTCCTGTTCAATTCAGGCCACCCCCTCCAAACATGCAACAACCTCCTATGCAAGGAGCTCCCATGTTCCCAAGGCCTCCCCCACAGCCCATGGCCATGGGAGCCCAACAACAAGTTTGGCGACAGCCACCACCACCACCACAGCAATTTGCTGGAAGGCCCCATATGCCACAAATGTTGATGCAACCACCGCCACCACCCAATGCGCTACCACCACCACCACCACCCTCAAGTTGAGACTAGAGTAGAGCAGTTGCGACTATTCATAACATCAGCTACTATGTTGAATGTTGCTTGTATCATTTTGTTTCTGATTGTAGTACGTTTTCCTAATTAGTACCATAGAGTTGGTAATATAAACTGCCCTTTACAATGTTGTAGCCTTCATTTTTGCTTATGGACTGCACATTTCCCCTTGCATTCATTTCAAGTAATCGAATCTCAGCTTGTAAAGTTTCTGGTTAGGTAACAGGTTCAGCTGGCCACAAATCTCTGTAAAATGAGGTCATTGATGATTATTAAGACCTACGGTTTGCTTAGTTATGTTTTGGTAATTTAACTAAAGAGATAGTCATGATTGTTAATGAATTAATTATGGTTTTAAAAATGTTTTTTATTTAAAAATATATATAAAAATCATTTTATATATATATATTTTTTAAATTTTTAATGCTAATATTATTTGGATATCTCTTAAATAAAAATAATTTAAAAAACACTTTGAAATTAGTTCGGAGACGAGTTGGCATTACTTGCAAGTATTTGCATCATTGCTTATCTCACAAGGAATGAAATCTGGATCGAAGCCCCTTGCTCATCTTCTACTAATGCTGACGTGATCTCATTAGCGAAATCCATTCCTTTCGTTTTCGTTCTATTTCCTTGCTTTGTCTGCACTCATACCTGCCAGTTAGCTTACTAGTTAGGAATCAGCTAGGAATCAATCGTCTTGCTTAAAACTTCAAATAAAATAGAAGATCTTATGCCTAATCTTCTGAATCTTAATACATGCAACTGGAACTAGAAAACAAACGAAAAAGTACGAAAAAGAAGATGCATTTGCTTTGCTACATGAGGATTGACGCAACAATTTCCATTATTTGGATCAAGTTTGGCATCACTAAAATTGCCAATAGGGTACGCAAATCAGGACAGTTCAGCATTGTTGAGACTTGAGGGGAAAACTATTGTGATCAGAGTACTTGAAGAAGATCCTGTACTGTCCACAAATTCTGTAGGTTATCGTTGGTGCCTAAGATAAGCAAGTGAGATGTGTTCTTTATTGTTCTCGTCTCTTCCCCAAATTTACTGGAACCAAAGGCGATACATGTTCATGAATTCTTGCTTCAGTGACGTTTGGCTTGTTTGGTCATCTAATATCTGCAACGGTAATTTTAGGCGTGGTTGCTTCTCTGACTGCAAAGATGGGATGGAACCATATTCCACTTCACAATCCAGAACCAAATTAATATTTCAATATATAGAAATCAATATCTTTTCTCAGGTATAAATCTTAGGTACGCGTATTCAGTCAGGTTTTATCCCTTTATCCCAGAAATGGTTCAAGGTCAGAAAACTTTTAATTATCAAATATATCCTCCTATAACGAAAGTTTCATAGTAAACGTATGATTTTGTGAAAGATATTTCATCAGATTGCAAGTATTTGAAACTGCCAAAAAACATGAAATCAATTGGCAATACTGGTTTTGATTACAGAAGAGGCCGGAATGACTATCTTAAGCACAAAGTTCACCATCTTTTGTTTTCTTGTCAAAAATGAGAAGGACGTACTGCTTAACCACGAGTCTGATGGAAAACTTGTTAGAGCTCAGCAAGTTACTGTCCAAGTGGACTTGAAACGCTGCAAGAGAAAAATACCAGAACCTATATCCTGCTCTGAGATCTGCAAATCCATTAGGGCTGACCCTATTATTTTCTTTGTATACAAATGTTTAAATGAACAACACTGGGAAAAATCTAAACATTAGGCTAATTCGTGGTGATTTGAGAAACACCAATCTCTAGGCCTTCTACAATCATACACGTAACTTAGGCTGCAAAACACTTCCTTTTTTCCCACACAGCTTGAACTCACCATCGAAGCCCTGTCATCTTTTGTTGGTTGCATGTGTCTATTGAAGCTGAGCTTTGTAGAGCTAACTAGTCCTTTGTAGAGGTAACTATTTCTTCTCTTCTTTCTCTTTCGTCCTGCGTACCTCATAAAAAGCCAAATCCTAGTGGAGCTTGCCAAACACTAGCTTTCATCCCCACCACTGATGAGATGTATAAAACAACATGCCAAAACTAAAGGTTTATGATATACAAGTGATGTATATGCTTGCATATGTCTACATTTACATATGTGGCAGATACCTCTCTAGACGGGGAGCATCCTATAGAGTGCAGAGAGGAATATATACAGAAAGCTTACCATGACTTTTCTCTTGAAGATGATAGTGACAGGAAAATGTTGCTTTTGAGTCTAATACTTGATAACTCTTAACAGATATGGTAAAAGATTATCATTATACAATTACCATGGTGTGAGAATAGACTTAACAAGAATGTTGGTGGTGCATCAGATAATGTTCTGTCCACTATCAAGGGAGATTTCTACACGTTGGAGGAACTTCATAGGATTAAACAAGGGCATCAACATGGATACGGAAATATTCAATGATAACTCCAACCATCACCTAATTTTAGTACTGTAGCTAATTGGAACAAAGATATTTTGAATAAATTCAATTTCTTCGATCACTAGTGATTTGCTTTTTCCTGGATTGTGCAATTTGAAAGCTCTATATGCTGTCGGCGAGGCCGGTATTCTGTCTTCTTCCTCGCACCTAGTTATCAAATAATATAAGTACCCCAATGGACTTCATATCCATCCATAACATAAAATGAATGCATTGATTTGCATTCAAAACTTTCATGAATGAATTTCTTCCTCCAAAGAGAGGCAGGAAATACCCACACACGCCAGTTGCAGTCTGTTTTGGTCACGACACTTCATATTCACCATAAAACACTGTTTCTCTCAATGATATAAGCTTATTTTTCCTAAAAACATTCGAAAACAAGTGTCATTTTCCACATAAAGCCCCACCCTTCTACATAATTCCTCAAAAAGGCCGTGTTTCTTGTCAACATTTCTTCTTGTAGTTAGTTCCACTACAAGAATATAAGTATCATCTCTCTTTATATTATACTTACCATAGGGTAGCTATCCTATTCCATTCTGTCGTTCTCCATCACTGGAATCTAGCTAGAGATAGACTTGATCAATACAAAGTTAAAACCATCCTGGGAAACAAATGGCAATGCAGACAACTGCTATCCAAGAACATAAAGGCAATGGGATATTTCATAAAGCTATGAGCTCAGAGAAGCCTGTTTGGATCCCTGGACCAGTGATCATTGGCGCTGGACCCTCAGGGCTAGCTGTTGCAGCATGCCTTAAAGAAAGAGGTGTTCCCTTTTTGATACTAGAGAAAGAGAGATGTATAGGTTCTCTGTGGACACTGAAGACATACAATCGTCTACAGCTTCACCTCCCAAAGGAAACCTGCAAACTTCCTCACATGCCATTCCCTCCTGAAGTCCCAGCATACCCCACTAAACAACAGTTCATAAGTTACTTGGAGGCTTATGCTAAGCATTTCGCAATTGAACCCATGTTTAGACAGGAGGTTCAATCAGCTATATATGATGCAAGAATGGGGTTCTGGCGGGTCCAATCCAACGAGTCTGAGTTTCTGTGCCGGTGGTTTATCGTAGCAACTGGAGAGAATGCAGAACCAGTGTTACCTAATATTGAAGGAATCTCAGATTTTAAAGGAAGTTTAATCCACACCAGCAGATACAAGGACGGAGCTGATTTTAAAGGACAAAAGGTTTTGGTTGTAGGCTGTGGAAACTCAGGCATGGAGATTAGCTTAGATCTATGTAATAATGATGCTCAAGTTTCTCTGGCAGTGAGAGATAAGGTAAAATGTTCTGATCCAGGCTCTCTTGCTCCAAATGTGTACATATACGTTCTTCTCTTTCAACTTCTACTGAAACATATATGGATCTAATCTATAGATACATATGATCTATATTTGTTCTGAACTTGATGAACTCCCAACTATAGAATATATAGACCCCATGATTCACATATGATTTGCTTCTTGCTCAAAATCTTCGATCAGTTTTACCTAAAAAAATCGAGAAAATCAATTTCATGTTCCAACAGTACATTACAAACTGTTACATTGATTATTACATATCCAATGATGCCTTATTTTGACATATAGACAAGTAAAATGTCTTTGTTTTAGCGTTGTCAGAATGAGGTAGCATGTTGAAATTTCACCTGTTTAATGTTTTTTGACTTGTCAGTTTCTTTTCTTTTTACTGTGAATTATTCATGTAGTTCTAAATTCTTGCAGTTACACATCTTGCCTAGAGAGGTCCTTGGCAGATCAACCTTTTCTCTTTCAATGTGGTTGTTGAATTGGTTCCCAGTAAAATTAGTTGACCGGTTCCTCCTCATCTGCTCACAATTAATTCTAGGCGACACACATAAAATGGGCATACGAAGACCCAAAATGGGACCACTTGAACAAAAAAATTCTACTGGGAAAACCCCAGTGCTGGATGTTGGAGCTTTCTCTAAAATTAAATCAGGAAAAATCAAGGTTAATAGTAGTTTCCCTCTTACTTCTTGTCTACATTAAACGAATACATTTTTATTCATAACATTCATGGACCTTTTAGGTGGTTTGCGGTGTTCAAAGATTTACAGCCAGCGGCGCAGAGTTTGTGGATGGACATGTAGAGAATTTTGATTCAGTAATCTTAGCAACAGGTTATAGAAGCAATGTAACATCATGGCTCAAGGTATAGAAGAAGTTCACTACATTTACAAGTAGGTTGATACTCCCAAGGTTCAAATACCTTGGGGCAGATAATTTTCGTTTGAGAGTTCTGTCTATGCTTGTTAACTCCTGTGCTTTTCTTTTTTGACACCAAAAGGAGGACAGCTTCTTCAACGAGAAGGACGGTTATCCAAGAAATCCATTCCCCGACAACTGGAAAGGCAAGAATGGACTTTACAGTGTTGGTTTTACCAGGAGAGGATTGTTGGGTTCATCCATTGATGCACAAAGAGTAGCAGAAGATATTGCAAGACAATGGAACTGTGAGACAAAGCATTTGCGAATCGAGTCATGACCAGAACTTATATATGCGGTTTATTTATTCAGAGTTTAACGTGCTGTTTAGGGTTTATGTCGAGTATCAACAGCACAGGAAAAATGTGTTCTCAGTGCTAGAGGAGTGCAATTACTGGGAAGTGTCTGAGAAGTTCGGATTTCTTGTTTGATTGTTTTCTACATGATGTGATGTAGTCCTTGGTCACAATTTAGAGTTGTTTGTTAAGCTTCCATTCCTAACATCTGCTATCACATCACATAGAGCTTGACCCTACCATATAGATTAAGATTTTTCTTCAAGAAAAGTGGATATCATATGAATGCACAATGACTATCATAATGTTCTTCTCCTTTCAATATTCCCCTGCTTCCTATCCTGATGGTTATAAGAAAATTAATGTTTTTATGAATTAGATGGGTAATTTTTTTTCTATTCTTGACTGTGATTTCTCTCTCTTGTATCTCTTATGAGGTGAAATGAAGAAATAAAAATACCAAGATCTAGAAAGCTTTTTAAAGCTATATGTATTTTGGCTACTTGTATATTATTAGTAATTATTGCGAGAAACCTACAGTAATTATTGATGAATATTATAATATAAAAAAATTATGAGTAATATAAAATTTAACATAGTTTCACAATGTATTTATATCTATAAAAATAAATAATTTTTATTTTTATTATGCCAAAATATAGTTATATAGCATGTATTTATAGTAAATCCTAAACTGTCTAAGTTTTCTAGATATCCAAAAAAATCCAAAGAATCAATCGAGTATTAATAATTTTTCCTCTAACCAACCTACATGACCTACCATGAAAAGAACACCACAACATTCCAGATTCGATCCATGGTCCAGTCCACAAGTACTGCCGATAATTTAAAGGTCATCATTCCTTATATCATTGCTTTTTTAGGCTTCTGGTAACAGAACCATACCAATCATTCATAAAAGAAGAAATGAAAATTATATTTTATGAATTCTATTTCCAGACCAATCATCCAGTAGATACTCTACATAAATCACCGATGAAAGTTCAAAGAAGATAATACTAACAGAAATTTGAAGCAGAAGAAGGCTTAATGAAGGAGAACAATTAGTTTGAGAAAAAAAAAAGGGATTAATTACAATAACAAAATTAGAGTAACATTACTACTCAGGAATCAAGATCTAATGGCTGACGGAATGGAGTTTTGACCATGTAATAAAAACCACAAGTAAAGACAAGAGATATTGCGGTGATTGAACCTTCTCTTGCTCTGAGTACATGTCTCCTAACCTAGAAGCAAGTGACTGAATCCAAACCTATTGCAGTAGAGGGTATGCGTGTCACGCTTATCAATCCTTGATGTAAGCAGTTCAGAAATTCCAGACAAAGACATCGCTATTTGTCGAGTCTCTAGCTACTAATTCAGAGCAAACCCTACTAACGTCTCCCTTCTAAAACTCTACAAAAACCAACCGTAGGGAACCCTCTATGCTAGTCAATAAACGAGGCAAAAAGATAAGGACAAGACGACTCTACCACACAGGAAAAAAACAAGGTGAGTTTTGCTGAGCTTGAGCAACTGTGAAAAAGGCTTGCTTCAATCTTAAAACCATTTCCCTAACTCAGAACCATGCAGCTTATTAGACAATTAAAACGTCTAAAAAAGAAGGCCCCACATATTTAATGTGCAAAGCTATCATGCTGGAAAGCTAATCAGGGAAGACGACTCGAGCAATATACAATGTCAGGCAGTATATTTCACATAAATATTAGAGAGAGGGAGGGGGGGTGGGGGAGCAGGCTGGGCATAAATGTGCCTGAACAATCAGTTTGTGGAAAGTGACATAGAGAAGTTCCTTCAGCAATTGCCTTTGGTCTCTGTCAGTAATACGAAAAAAAATTAACAGTTCCTATAGAATGTCGGGACTGGGGAGCTCAGACATGCCAGGCTGATGCATAATTCTTTAATCTCCAAGTCGAATATGTCACTCATTGATTGCTAGACGGAGTGTCAGAATTAAGAGCAGAAGATGCCAAGTTATGTTGATAACTATAAACAGATAGCGCAGAACAAAACGTAAAGAAAAGAAAGACAAGTTCTGTAAAATAACTCAAACATTATTGTTTTAATAAAAAAAAGTTTTTTAACCCAGCAGTCCAACCTTCGGGAATCACAAATCACATCGAATTTTTTTTAAATATATAAAGCTGAATTGTAAGGCTCAAATATAGGTTAAACCTGATCAAGGCTATATGATATTTGATTTAAGCGTGCCTTAACATCACCCCCACAAATCCCATGAATTAATCTGGAAAGCAAAAGCATTACATTTTTATATTAAAAAGCATATACAATCTACATTGTGGATCAGCTTTATGCCGAATAGTTTGCTTCTTGATGCTTCAAATTTTTCTTTTGAAATAGGTTTGGTTAAGACATATTAATCTGATCATTAGTTCTACAATAAAACAGAATAACTTTAACTTCTTTTAAAAAATACAATTTTATTTTAAAATGTTTAACCCTGTTATAAAAATACAATTATTTGCAATTAAAATTGCATCATAATTGTCACTATAAATATGTGTTGACTCAAGTTGATTCATATGTAAATCTATAAGTATTTTCTTGATTCAAATTTCTTGATTAATTTACAGCAGCAATAACTACTATATATTTATCCTTAAATTCTTTGAGCAACAACATCTTACTTTTTTGAATATCAAGAAAACATTCCTGATCCAAAGCTAAAACATTAATAACTTGTAGTACTTTTCTTTTCATCCACATATCTTGTTCAATCACGGTTAAAATAACTATCAAATATAAAATTCTAAAAATAATTTTTTTTTATATCATGGTATTTTAATGTGCCTTTAATGTATCTTACAATCCTTTTTCAATGTAATTCATTGGCACAATATATGAATCGTGAAAGCAAAATTTATTACAAAAATAATATTATATAAGACTTACAATATCATTGTAAGATACATCACACACCCAATTAATAACCTTATCAACACTCTGATCATCTTTCTTCTGCATCTTTTTAAGACTTTCTTTCGACAAGTGCACATCACAACAGCAATTTTGTTTTTATTAGAAATATGGTTTAAAGCAGACATGGTAAATCTGGATAGTTTCTATAGCTATCGTGTCATTAAGTCTATAGGTAGCAACCCTTAGAAAGTCATTGTGATCTAGTTCCATTACTGATCCATGCAAATCCTAAGTGAAACAACATCACTCACGAGGAAGAGACAAACAATTGTTACCAGCTAGTGTCTGTCCAAAGCCCCAATATTTAAGCTTCTTATTCCAAGTTGACAAGACTGTTTCCAACTTACAGAAGTATCGAAGATGACGGGAGAAATGTGGAAAAACAGCGGTAAATGCAACTATCAAATTACATGGCACAGACAGGATTGAAAGCATTTGAAAGGGAAAAAGTATTTCTAAATCTAAATAAAGCCAAGCTTCAAATTCTATCATGAATTCTGACCATGATCACCTACATCGTGTCAAAACCAAGCATCTAGTTCGAGAACCACCTAAGACTACTTGTAGCTAGCTCCAGAAAGGCCCAAGAATGGAAATGGCATGAGGTGAACCAGTCGCACCTCATATATCTAGATCCGTATAAGGCTAAAATGATCCTGACAATCCATCATTTAGTTCTCTCATTCTGTTTCCATTATAATTTCTGTTTCCATGTTGAAATCGTTCTAAAGCCAAATCAGTTTTTAAATTGCAGATAGACACCAAGTTGTATTCGCAACAAAATCTGACATTTACATGCTTTCGACCTAACATGTATGAGGTCAATCTGTCTGATTTCCTCAATCAGTTTGATAAACATGACTATTTATGTAAGGAATGGAAATCTTCACACCAGAAAGCAATCAAATGCATGTGATGTTGAAGGAAACAAGAAGACAACAAGCTAGTACAAAGAAAAATAGAATTATGCTAAACAGAGTCATCACACAAAACTCTTAATCCAAACTTTTATTAATCAATATTGAACATTGCAGCTTTTATAAGCTACTTATATACTTGAAAGTCCTAAACAAAGTTACAAAAATAATAAAAGAGTAGAAAAAACAAATTCTAGAATATATCAAATTCTAAAGATAACTTCCAAGTCTTATTTAAAAGTTTTTCTAATTTTAAATTGCTACGAAATCTTAATTTTAAAAAAGACTTGGCCTCTGTAATTTTCTAGAAAACTCCGTAATATAAATTACACCGGTGTATGTACAAAGATAATTGAGTATAGCTCAACCCATTATTTTTTGGGTTAAGAGATTGGGCACATCTAAGCCTAAGTTTTTTAGTTTTATTATTAAACTTTAATTTATGTTTTTTTTTGTTAGATTTTTATTAATTAATGGGTTTTAAACTTAATTTTTTCCCCTCATATATTTAGATATTCTTATGACAAAAAAATCCCTACAAAGTTTTTTAAATGCAAAAAAAAGAAGTCTAATTAGTAAATTTTTTATTAAATTGAAATACTAATCTAAATAAAAAAAATCCAAATACAGTAAAAAAAATAAAGAAATTCCCGTTCCTTAACCAAATTGAAGCTGTCTTCTAAAAACTTGTAAGGAACAAGATTTTAAAATATTTTGAAAAAATTTTAGTCTGTCCAACATTAAGATAAAAGAAATTATAGCCTTTTCTGTTAAAAATATATATATATATATCGTTTGCTGCGTCCGAAGTCCGAACATGTTATTGAGCTAGGACTTTTGTTACAAGCCCGCATCAATCTCCCTCGGAAATCTCACATCAATTTGATATCAAATTGGACACTTGCATACACCAGTCAACCTTGTCAGCTAAATTACAGTAAAACGACAAGACAGAACCCTTCAACATTCATACTTTCATCACAAACAGAAATGTTACTTTTGTTCAATGAACAATATTGTTCTTCTTATTGTTAGTGCTCCTAATAGACTCAAGTTTCACAAAAATCCCTCCATAGAAGCAAGATACAATTACAAACACTCTTTTAGGCATATTTTAGACATGTATTCTCAAGTATTTCTAATATAAAACACATACAATCATGTGAAACCATTCTGAAAATAAATAGTTGAAGGCATGTAGAACGTGGAAGGACCTTGACTCTACGATCAATGCATTAATGGATCAGTATTCTCCATCAATGCCAATGGACATTCGAATGGTGCTGATTAATAATGCTGTGAAAACCATGTCAGTGAACTCGTGCCAATGCAGAAGCTTAATCTGCCATACAAATTACAAGCGAGGCTAACACTAGACCTTTAACAATATGAAATCTGATACCAGTTGAACTATACTTTTACCTTGTATAGACTTGGAATCCCTCGACCACTCCAATCCCAACTCAGTTCTCCACTTCTCTCATAAGAAACTCTTAACACATTATCATCACAAAACCTCTGTGATGCTGCAATGTTCCAAGAAGTCATTCCAAACTCATATCCAGGCTCAGTGGTGGTCCCTCCCTGGTGAGCAAAGCAGTACTTCAAATTACACTTCCCATAATCAAAACCATGATACGCTGATAACTTATTAGCTGGATTGAGAACCAATGTCCCATCCAACATGGTCCAATTTTTACTCTCTGCGTGCGTGTAATTAATATTCAACGGTTTGTCTAGAAATTTCTTTGTGTTCATGAATTGAAATTGTACAGCAATTAACGAGTTGGAATCTAAAGTATTGAAACCGAGTTCAAAAGACAACCCCCGTAACTTGAGATGCTTGATTCCTAATTGATGAGATCGCTAAAAACTCCCAAAGATTGGTCTTTCCAAGTCTGCAATATTGAGCTGGGAGGCATAGAAAGCTGAGCTAGGACAATTGGAACACTTGAAAAACAAGTTCTTTTTGTGAGTTTAGGGACTCTCTTGATGCTTAAGCTAGCATTAATAATGAAGGAAAAAAGTCCTACGAGGTTGTGTTAATATGTGTGTTTGATAAAGTTTTCTTATGAAGAAGAAAATTGCTTCCCTTGAGTTCAAAGCCGATTATATAGCCTCGAATCTTATTAGGTGTGTCCATGCAATAATAAAATGACTAATGTGCTTATTATCTATAGTTTTGAACTACACAAGAACAAAGCTCTAGAGTAACAATAGGCCTCTGTAAAAGTTGCACTAGTTCTAGCTTTTACGGGTTGTATATTGTTAATAACGATAATAAGATCAAAATCTAGATGATACATGGCCAAGGGATATGCTTCTTCTTCTTTCTTTTTTTTTTGTTTTTTTTAATGCATGGACATTTTGTCCTCGTATTAATTTGGTAGTGAGTAGATCGGATTTTACCAAAGAGTTGCATCCATGTGTAGCAAGTGGTTTTGTGATGTAAGTGTGTTAGAAGAGCTTGAAGGTTTTTAACATTTAAATAGGGATTTTTATTTATGAACTAGTAAGATAAAGCTAAGTATAAGAAGATGTATAGTCGTGTCAAACCAATAGCTTAACATAAAAGAATCATAACTTTTTATTTAACTGACTAAATATGTTTAATTTTTTTCAAATAATTCTGCATGACCAGTTTTATAACTAACCAAGATCATAAAGACTCTCAAAATAAGTTGTGAAGATGTTGTTTGGGTTAAATTTATTATTTTTTTTTTAATTTTTTTTTTAATTTAGGATTCTATGATTTTAATTTTCTTACCTTGTAAATATTGATTTTTAACTTATTTAAAAAGTTATAAACCCTCTTAAAAAACAGAATATTTCACACTTTTATTCCGAGAAATAAAATTAAAAACTAGGGTTCTTTTTGTTAACCTATTCAGCCAAAATTGTCTCTCTTGCCTTTTTTTTTTTTTTTTAACTATGATGTCATTCCATAATTATTGTACACCCCCATGTCAATCACTAGCTAGTATCTGGGGCCTTACTGTAATCCTAAATTTTTAACTATGATGTCATTCCATAACTATTGTGATAAAGGGATTGAATGTTTCGATCCTAAAACCCTCAATTATTAAAATTATTAACTACTATAAAGCGAAGACAATGCGCTTGTGATTTCTGAAGCTGCACATTTTTGTTTCTTCTAAGAGCATGTTTGGTAATGAGGTTGTGTTTGTGTTTTAAATAAAATGTTGATATAATCTGTTTGGTAAAGAAAAAAACAGTTTATTATTCATGAATTCCATAATATTTTTGCATCCGAAATATAGGGGAAAGAAAAGCAAGTAAATGCTGCTTCATGCGCATTGTTCATGCTAATTAATTAGATAGTTTAATGAAATAATAAAAAATATTTTATATAAAGTATTATTTATTTCATGATGTAATAACAATAATTAAATCTACAATATTTAAATTAAAAACCATCAATATTAATATATATATTTTAAAATTATTTTATAACCTCAATTTCAAAAGCATTATTAACCAAACACAATAAACTACTTTTTGGTCAACCTCAATTTCAACCACAGTTTTAACCAAACATATATTTTTTCAAATCAACCTCAACTAAAAATATTTTTTTAAAAAACAATTTTTTTCAAACCACAACCACAACAACAACCGTAATACCATACACACAAAAGGGATATATAGCCCCATTTCTTAATCCCTATTCTCTTTCAGATCTGATCATGTGAGCAGAATCCGATGGAGTGAAAGGTAAGAGACATTGAAACAGAGATAAAAATAAATAAATAAATGGTTAGACATCCAAACTAAATCTCTCGTTCCCTGTTTCTTTTTGTCACCTGATCATAAAACCGGTGTAATGAATATACTAAATGTCAAATAAGTAAAATATCGTAAGAACAAAATTATGAAATAACAGGTACATTGTCACGATTAAAAAAACCAGGCACTCCATTCATCCCATGCTCGATCATCACATTCAATAATAACAACCTGCCTCGTCCATTTTCTCGAGCAATCTAGCAGCTACTGTGGTTTCTCCAATCTTACACTTACCATTGTAGATTAGGTTTATATCCTCGTTCATTCCACCATGCCATTAAAGAACTCCACAACTTGAGCAATTTTACCCTCTATACAAAGCCCATTGTTCGAGGTAGAAAGTCACAACAAAAGGTTCGGAACCAAGTTCAATGATTTTGGCTAAAATCGACATGGTGTAAGTGGCAGAAGCAATTGATCAAGATGTAAAAGTATAGATATGAACTTCATTTGATTTGCAGCAATTCATTTTGTTCGGAAAAAGAAAGCACGGTTCACTGATGTTTCATTCTAACTAATTGTCGGGATGTATTTATTTTTTATTAATGGAAAGAAATTCACACGTCTTTCAACTAATTGAATTAAACAGCACGACTGTAAATCTGTGAAATAAGGTAAACTCAAACCAAAAGGGGAAAAAAAGAAAGAAAAAAAAAGGCACCCCTTAGTCAACTTCATGACCAATCCATCATGTTAAAAACCAAAGACTTCGATGGCTTTGCCATTCAAGAGTCAGACATAAAGTGCAAGACTTTGGTTACCGTTTAGGTCGACATTGAATGTCTTTGAAGACATCCAAATTAAGGCACTGATTTAACATCGAATTGGACGATGAAACGTCCGGTCCGACAGCCTGAGGCCATGTTTGTCAGCGGATTTTAAGACATTCGTTATAATTATTTTTAAAAATATTTTTTATTTAAAAATATATTAAAATAATATATATTTTTATTTTTTAAAAATAATTTTTAACATTAACTCATCAAAATAATTTTAAAATATCAAAAACTATTAATTTAAAATATTTTCAAAATACAAAAATAAACACGACCGACGAAACTGTGCAGGTAAAAAACAATTATTTTTCATTAAGAAAATAGCACCACTATTACCGATTATCATCTCATGAAGGTGCTGATATATTATACAAAGGCTTTTCACCAAATGGTACGTTGGGATGTATTTTCCTTGAGCAATTTCTTTTGAAAAAAAAAAACAAAACAATTTGAATACCTTAGCTACCGTTCCACATGTGATAGAACTAAGTCGATCAGTGGTTGAAAATTAAGTCCCCGAATAAAAACCACATTCGCAATATGAAAAAGGGCATATTAATTCATAAAGTTTTAGTTCGTATAAATCTGAGGGAATTATAGACAAATAAGAATTAGAGAAAGCAAAAAGTTATTTAGGAGAAAGTATTTTTAAGTTTTTAATTTTTTTTTTTGTATTTTCCTTATTTTCATGTGACATTAATTAGTGAATTGCTGGTTTATGTGGCAAACAGTATCTTATTTTGATAAATAAGTTTTAAACTACCTTATTTAGGTAAATAAGTTTTAAAAGGATCCTTATTTAAGAAAAATAAATCTTCTTTAATTTTTTTTTCCAAAATAGTTTATTTTATGTAATTTAAGCTCCACGTAAAAACAATTCATGCCATTTCCTTTTCGTAATAATATCGATGTAATTTAAAATAAGATATAAGTTTTTTAATGCCTAATTTTTAAAATAAAAAAATAGTAATTATTAAAAGAAAAATTTCTGGAACTATTATAGTAAAAATAATAATAATAAAGATGATTGTGATAATGGTGATAAAAAAGAAATAGTACGTGGTGTTGGTGAAGAAGAAA
>Ga0307510_10002662_pt1 | contig 20425 bp, 28 predicted proteins | sample 12_EM_MG_FD_207224 | JGI IMG/M metagenome (GOLD analysis project Ga0307510, IMG submission 207224) | Populus trichocarpa ectomycorrhiza microbial communities from riparian zone in the Pacific Northwest, United States - 12_EM | ecosystem: Host-associated > Plants > Roots > Unclassified | place... | reverse complement strand
TAACTATTTGTGATCAGGGTTATATTTATTTAAACTTTTCTTTCAATATTTTCGAAATAATAAAACTCTTAGAATCAGTTGAAGGCACTTCATTTCTCACGCATTATCCGTTTAACTTATCAGTTATTATTGTTTTTTGATATTTTTGCGCCCATTGTCATGTCACGTGGGAGCACCAGACTCATTATCACGTGGTTTGCCCCGCCCTTATCAGATAATTTTCACCCTTTTCAACATTGGCATTGGATTCACAAGGGCAAATGGTGTTGATTCATATACTTTTCAATTGATTAACCCTAACTTTAGGGTTGGCCAACTATCAAATTTTGCAAAAAGTAAAGTAGTGTTTATTTTGCGTTTTGAACAAAAATACATCATTAATATTTTTTGTTGACTTTTGCTGTCCGGCACTGTACGGCCGTCACTTTACGGTTTGATACGGGGGGGGTAACCGGCCCGTCAACCGTACCATCAAACTGTCCCTTCAAGGCCAGACGGCCCTTCAAGCTTCAAGCTTCAAGGCCAGACGGTAACGGTCCCATATTACGGTGGCCCGTATACCCGTATATACGGTGACGCTCAGCCCTAGGTTGGACTCCAAGTCGGAGTCGCACGAGAGACGAACATGAGACAAGTATAGTTTAGGTACCCCGGAAGGAAGGAGAGCCAGGTATGGTACTCATGACGCTGTATGATTCTCGACAATTTCTCGTACAATCTGTGCAATTAATCACACTTTAATAGCACTCTTGTAGAGAAATCAAGAGATATTGAACTGCCTGTATTCGTCTCATGATGGCATATGAGATTCACACAATCGGACATCGATCTCGCGATCCAGCATGAGTGTAAATAATATGGTATCCGTCTCACAAGTATAATGTACGCTCGTAACTGAAATATAGCTAGGCGTAACAGCTCGTGTGAGGTCATGATCTGATCCCGGCCCGCACCAACCCGGTGAGCACCACACTGCCGCGTCGGATTCTCCCTGATTTACCGATGTGATGTCCTCCAGGCGCCTACCCACTCGCCACCCTCGTCGCACGCCTCACCTCTGAAAACGTCTTCATCCGGAGTCCCTCGTTGACTTACCATCGAACCATTCCCCCTCATAATCAAGTCTCACCCTCTGCTGCTCCCCAAAGCTCTCCGGCTGAGGACACACGGATTGCTCGCTCAAGCTTCGTCGGCCAACGCTACAAGCGCCCGCCACCCCGAAAATTCTGTCGTTCCCGTCGCACACACCGTGCACGGCCCCTCGCAATGTCTGGACCATGTCTCTGCTAGGAAGAGTTGTTACTGTACATAGGGTCAATCAACCTCTTCGTACGTCTCCTTGTTTTCTTCTCGGGTTAGGTCGACTGCTTTCCATTCCAGCATTCCCTTTTTTACCTGCCTTTACCATTGAACGTTGCTGCATTTCCTTCACCCTTGTCGAGCATCCGCCCGCCGCACACTTGGATACGATTCAGTAAAATTATCTTTCCTTTCGACACCGCTGCCCCTCGCCGTTGTCGCCGCGCGACCACATTTCACCTTCACTCTCCTGTTTTTATACTCCCCCTCTACTCATTTTGCATGTTGAATGCTTGTTCCTACTGTACTCGCGTATATAAAAACCCCTTGCCTGGCCTTGTAAAAGGCAGGCAATTGCAAGGGCAATTGTGGCCCATTTTCCCCGTCCTTTGTATCTGTGTGCTTTCGTCTTGAGCTCTTACGCCGGTTACGGCTTCCCTTCGCGCGTTCTCGAACTTTCGGGATCGCGGCCTCGTCTTCTACGTTCTCTCCCTTCCGAACTCACAGCCAGGACTCCACAGCTTAGCTCCTTTCAAGACCTTTGTCAGCTAATACCAGGCTACCGTCGACCTTCGAACTCGGGGTCCTCCCACGGGTTTTGAAGAGATTGACATCGCCAATTGTCATGAGTGCTCTGATATCCTCGTTTGTGTGCTTAGTGCCGCTATGTGTAGGCCCCTGCAGACGGCAAGGAAGATGAATGTAAGTTTTGCAAGCCGCAGAAAAAAAAGGCCAAAGTGAACCATGGTAAGTATGGCGGCGATGAGTGTAGCTACCTACTGCGCTTGTCCTTCTTTGTCCTCCCTGTTCACTTCCTTACAACAGGGCCACGGGGTTCATCAAGGGGGGCCCACATTGTGTCGCATACTCCTACTCTAGTCCGAGCTCTTCATTTGCCGTGAGCTCGCATAGTTCGACGCTTTGCATAGACATCTGGTATTTTTGTCGTGCTTCCGTCGGTGAGAGGTATGGTCAGAGATGTCTTGAAATGAGGGAAACCATGACCGCTAAAGATGGCGGTGGTAACAGACTTTGACATTTTGACATGCAATGTTCTGGGGCCTGGGATAAATGTCAATACCGTTGGGAACAACAGTATTACCGAAACGCCGCGGCGTTGGCGGCCCTCACCAGGGTCTTTCGAACCTCTATTGCATCGGCCCATTAACGATCATTGTAGAACCAATCAAGTAGGTTTTAACACCAAACTTCAGTTTAATGAAATAAAGAATGGGTGGATAATGGATGGAAAATGGTCAACTTTGAAACCCCTTGGTACAATAATGGAATATATAATTAATGGGATTTGTAGGCACATACATAAGGTTTCTATCTCCGCTTCATTGCGACTCTAACATGTTCTAAGACGCGGACGTTCTTGCGCAATGCCACACATGCCACTATGTCGCAAGCTCCTCAACCAACTCGGCGATATTGACCAGTCATTCAAATGCGCGAGGCTTGCAAAATATCTCCGTGATGCCTCGATCGGGTTTCCTTTCACCGTTTCGGAGAGCGAGTCCGAATCCGACATATCTAGCATCTCGTCGGTATCCAGCGTCTCAAGCTTGTCCTCGTTGTCCAGCCTTGACTCCGACATCTCCTATGCCACTTTATCGCCTTCAGAACTTATGGGATACCATTACTCGATCGTCCAAGCAGAGATCGACAGGCTTCGACACGAACTCCACGCAGACATCGACGAGCTCTTCCGTGATATCCAAGCGGAGGTAGACAAGTTTCAACACAAAAACCTCACCTCTCGGGTCTTGCGGCGAAATCCTGAAGCCCATTATACCCCTCGTTGTTGCCCCCAGGTTCCTCCCACTGAGACTACGGCCATCTCCGCTGAAGTCCCTACCCATTCTACCGTGGACACTGCTGGCGACCGTGCACTAACAGAGAAGCCATTTGTTCCAGCACCTCTCACGCAGCTCGTCAGGGCCCAGGTTGTTAATGACGCGGTCGTGGTCGTAGGGCAACGTCAAAAGAAGCGCAAACGGAACAAAAAGGGCGGAATGGGGGGCGAGTGCAGTGAGCCAGACGACGGGAGGGCCGGGAAGAGGCTTCGATCAAAGAAAGGCCTGGGTGAGTCCTGATTCTTCCGGTGTTATTACGAAACTGAATTTGGTAACGCATCTCATGGTGATAGGTACTGTGTTGGACGTTGAGAACTTCCCAGCTACACCAGAAGGCCGGAGAGTGCTCCGAAGTCGGAATGCGACACGCACACTCCGTCCATAAAATGAGCACAGCCTCATTCTTCACTATGTCGTGGGAGTCGCTCTGCCTATTCATCATGATGCAACTCTTGGACCTTGAAGTCAAACGCGGATGCGGGATCCTTCTGGGTCGTGAGTGTCATATCGCTCGTGGCGCGTGATTAGACGCGTTCCCCATCCTGCTAAATATACTCACCCGAATAAGAAGATATACTTACACTATAACCTTTTGCCTATTCAACACTTATTGGTTATTATTTTGACGTAGCGAAGGTCTGGTTATGCAAATGCAAGATTAAGTGGGAAATGATTTATGTAAGTGTAAGAAAGAACCAAGAAACTTGAACGATAAATCATCGATAGCAGTTGAACTTTTTCCTGATAGTCACCATCTTCGGCACCAACACATGCCACCGCCATGTACTATTTTCGTCATCATCCCGTCGACAGGAGTCAGGGATTTGAGGAGGAAATCATCGAAAGCGTGTCGATTGTCAAATGACCTAAAAGTGCAACGGTCAGCAGCCGTAACAGACGCTGCACAAAGTATGTACCTCGACAACCTCAATCTCCACCTGAATACCCCTGGTTATTTGATACTTGACTTGAGGATACTGGATGGTGGTAGATGACCTTCTGGGCATGGTTGTGTAGGGCTTCATCAGTCACTTTGGGACCGGCGCGTTTCCAAGAACGCACCAGCGAGAGCCCATGAGTCAGATCCGTGGGGATTCAACAGGGAGAAGAGGTTTTGGTGGGTCCCCACTGTTGCGGTCGCAAGGTGCGGGAAGTGTGTACCCAACAGAGAAACAGGGTAGAGGTTCCTGTGTGCCGTGTCAGGCCATACTAAAACTAAGAGTTGCGGGAATAGGGGACGCAGACCGTGAGTGATCGGTGGGCAGCATGACGCTCGTCGAACAATACCAAGCCTATGTCGACCCTCGAACTTGGGTTTCTCGTGCGGATATTCGAAAAGGATATGACATTGACTTCACTTGTCGGGCGCCGCTCTGATATGTTCATTTGTGGGCCCGGGGCCGCTAAGCGTGGGCCGCAGCAGACGACGAGGATAATGAATGTAAGTTCTGCAAAGCAGAAAAAGAAAAAGGAAAACCAAGGTGAGTCATAGTGGGGATGGGGGCGATGAGCATAGCTACGCACCGTCCTTGTTCTCCTTCCTCCTTCCTGTTTACGTCCATACGACATTGGGCCACGGGTTTCATTGAGGAAGGAAAAAAGGGGGATGCAGGGAAGGCAAGTCCCCATGGCATCGCATATTCCTACTCTGGCCCCGCTTGCCGTGAGCTTACATAGTCCGGTGCTCTGCATCCACGTCGTATTTCTATCGTGTTTTCGTCGGTGAGAAAAGATGTGTTGAAAGAGTGAAGGGATAATCGCTGAAGATGGCGGTGGTAACAGCGGACCTCGGCGTGCAGCCAGAAGTCAACGATCATGCGAATTCTGAAAAAGGGCCGATAGGGAAGGAACAGCGGTACTTCTGGTACGTACTGTATCGCCTTGACTTCTCATGGCGTCGTAAGGGCGGTCATGCGCCCGGCGCCGGGACTTTGCGGGACAAATAGGTGCAAAATCATCCTTGTCCTGCACGAGCAAGTTGCCCGACCAAGATACTGTCTAGTATCCGAGAGACCGACGGTGGACGGTGGTCCTTTGTCGTCGTCGTCGTCGTCTTCACCGATGCCGGTGTGTAAGCGCTGTAAGTGGCTGTTCGCTAAGTCACTCCCACAACTCATCCCGCCGAGTCTGCTGACTCGTTGTCTCCTCTCGCGGGTTTCTCGTGCCCGACGACGTGCTCGCTGATGAGGCGTTAGGCTCCATGAAGGTCTGACGGTGCGATTTGTCATTGACGGAATACGTTTTGTTGTAAGGTTTTCTCAGGGACCATGATATGAAATAATACTCCGATGGATTCACCCAATTTAGTGAGGGTTCCTAGGGTCGTGACCTCAACGACCTCAACAATCAGCTGAATACATCAGCGACTACTATGTACACCAGGTCTTCTGGCTGATTCACCACTATCATTATGAGCACTGACAGGTATGTCTGAAGTCGTTCATGCGAAAAGTAGCTGACTCTGAACTTACCAACCTGTGTTTCGGCATGCTCTAAACCCATCAGCCTACTGTCCCAACAACCAGATATTTGCGTCAGCGACTACGCGTCTCCAACCGCCTCTTCGATACTAACATTTGAGGGCTCAAATGCAAAAGAGTGCGCTGTCCAGGAGTTGGAGTCCGAAGGGAGTGAGTATGAGTGTTGAGAAGTACGTGCCTCTGCCAACCATTACTGAGTTGGGACGCTGTTACAGGCCAACTTCATCGAGAGGTGACTATAGGAGCACTCCCAGATACCGCTCTCCTGGATATGTTTGCCTTCTATATGCATGGAGCCGATTTTTTGGAGCAATGGCATGTGCTAGTCCATGTGTGCCAACGCTGGCGCTACCTCGTCTTTGCATCTCCACGTCGGCTCGACCTACGACTTCTCTGCAGAGGGACAACGCCCGTGAGGGAGATGTTGGATTTCTGGCCAGCCTTGCGCATCGCCATTTTGAGCAATCATGCCGAGTCAAAGTCTCACAAGTATGCGGATAACATCACCGCTGCGCTCGAGAACAACGATCGTGTGTGGGCGATCCACTTGTTCGACGTTCCAACGTTGCAATTGGAGATATTCGCAGGGGTGATGCGCAAGCCGTTCCCGGAACTGACATTGCTAGAACTTCATGCAAATGCAAAGAACGAGTCGACCGCACAGGCGCCGGTCCTCCCCGATTCGTTCTTGAGCGGATCTGCCCCTCGTTTGCACACGCTTTCGTTGGATTTTGTTCTCTTTCCGGCATTACCCAAACTACTTCTGACTTCCAGTAATCTTAACTGCCTTGTACTTTTGAATATTCCTCATTCCGGCTACATTTCACCAGAGGCGATCGTCACTTGCCTCTCCTCTTTGACAAGGCTCCAAACACTTCACCTTGGCTTCCGTTCCCCCCGTTCTCGCCCAGACCAAACAGACCAAACAAACCGACGTCGGCCTCTATTCACGCGCACTGTCCTACCCGCCCTCACTGACATTTGGTTCCTAGGCTCCAGCGAGTACTTGGAGGACTTTGTGGATCGTATCGATGCCCCTCAACTCTACTTCGTCTGGATAATGTTTTTCAATCAGCTCATCTTCAACATTACACAACTCCCTCGGTTCATCAGCCGCACAGAGAATCTCAAAGCGCTCAATCAAGTAAAGGTAGACTTTCTCAGTCACTCTGCCAGGGTCGTTCTTTCCCGGCAGACTGAGACGGTTAACTGTCCAGAACTCACGGTTGGAATCTCATGCACAGTTTCAGAGTGGCAGCTTTCATCTCTAGCACAAATCTGTAGCTCCTGGCCACCGAGTCCCATCTCCCTTTTGGAACGCCTCGATATCATCCTCGGGGACCAAGATACACGACCACATTGGCAGAATGATATCGAGAACACGCAATGGCTGGAACTTCTACACCCCTTCGCCTCTGTGAAGAATTTGTACGTATCCGAGGAGCTTGGGCTATACGTCGTGCCCGCCCTGCAAGAGATCGCTCGGGAGAGGGTCATAGAGGTGTTATCCGTGCTACAAGGGCTTTTCCTGGAGGGTCTCCAGCCATTGGGACCTGTCCATGATGCTGCTGAGCACTTCGTTGCTACGCGACAATTGTCTGGTCACCCAGTGGCTGTTCGTCGTTGGGAAAGAGGGTAGGAAATTCGCAGGAGATCAGTATCGATCAGTAGTTGACGAGGACTCTGTATTCTATGCTATCGGCGTTTGCCGTCATGTACTTACCCACTATCATTCTTCTTACGTTTGTTATATGACCCCTTATATGCCAATCAGAGCACTAGTACTTACGCTACCGTAGCGGCGATCGCGTCTGTTGTACGATACCTAGGTTCCAAACTGATGGAATGTAATTACAGCTGCGACTTGTACAACGAATGCACCAAAGACGTACTTAGACCTTAATCTCCCTCAGAATACCCCGGGAGGGTGTTTATTGTCGAGGGAGCTAGGCCGCGGCTGGCAGACCTCCGGTGTGAGACATGGTCAGTCAATAGGGCAAATGGGTTCAGCGAATTTCCAAAAACGAACTGGCAAAGACCCATGGGTGCGGTTGGCAAAGATACAGCAGAAACTGAAGTAGGTCCGTTGAACAATTCCAATCGTGGGGGGTCGCGAGGGGCTGTAGATGGTGTGCTCCTGACAGAGAAACAGGGAAGAGCCTCTTTCCCCCCGTGCTGGCTGGGTGCTGGCTGACGCTACGTCATGTTACAAACAGCCCTGGTAGTGGGGAATAGAACGCACATGGTGAGTGACTAGCGGCCAGTTACAACGCATGATGCTCGAAGCGTAGATAAAGCTCACATTCGTATACTCAACGCCCGAGCTAGCAGAACGAGTGGGAAGGGGTCTAAGCAAGTAATCGATCTGGAAGTATCGGAAAGTTGCTCACGCTTGTCCAGTTAGTAATTTCGAGCCGTTTCAATTTGAACAGGAGCCGCGGGCGATTAAATTTGACCATCGTCTAGTATTGTTACCCCTTATGTTTTTGCGTACAAGTTAAGTAACAAAGCTGGTGATCATGGAAGGAGGTGTAACTCGGATCTCCTCGTTTGTCATCTCAACGCCACTCTGTGGGTCCCAGCCGACGGCCGAGGATAAATCTAAGTTCTGCAAGGCACAAAATAAGTAGTGTGAGGAAAGATGGGACGACAGGGACGATTATGGCCACGCACTATCCTGGTCCTCTTGCCTACTTCCTGTTTACCTTCATGTCCCATTGAACCACTGACTTGATCAAGGGAAGGGAGGTTGCGTTCTCACGGTATCGCAGTCTTGCTCTAGTGTGAACCCCTCACTTACCGTGAGCTCACCTAGTTCTGTGCTCTGTACCTACGCGTGGTATTTCTGTCCTATTTCTGTAGGTGGGGTGCATACCGAATTGTCTTAGAATAAGTGAAAATGATTCCTGTTAAAGATGGCGACTGTAACAGCGATGGTCCGGCCCGGCAATGTCCGAGTCAACGTTGTCAACGTCAACAGCCATGTGAATCCTGGAAATATATTGCATACCAATAGGGAACTACGACGGCAGTGTCGCTGGCAATTGCAGTGTGTGCATTGACTCGCCCATCAGTTGTGCTTGCTAGACGGGAATTTGCATCGTAAAGGACTCACAGGGCAACGGTCCGACAATGTTACTAGCAACTGTAATGGCAATAGGGTGGTGGTTCTCATGGCAGGGCAAGAAGTGGGGCCGAGACGACAAGTGAGTCGTGAGACCAGAGAGAAAGGAACAAGGCTCCGAAACCGAGACGCGTTGCCACCGACCCGGTTTGGTGTCCAGGGTTCGAGACGAAGTGAACAAAGAGACGAAAGTTGGAGGTAGCGAGAAATCGAGTCCGCGACGCCGTTCTCGCTGGGTTGGCTGTTGTTACGAACAGTATCGAAAACAACAATATATACACAAATAAGCGCCTAGGAGAAAAAAGCCCGTCCGGTACCAAAGCAGCATGTGAGGGAATAGGAAGAAGGTCATTGCAATGTAGCTAGCGAATGGTGGGGTCTCAAATTACGATCGTACAGGTCATGAGATGATGGAAAGCGGTCAACTATGGTCAAGCATGGGAAATGACGAGATAGCGAAAGGACGAGTGATTGTGGAAGAGGGGAAGGGGTCGGGTATGGGAAGAACAAAATGTATCATAGCAAGCAGGGCACAGACCAAGGAAAGACTCGGAACTAGATATTGTATCTGAAAAGATAATCCCAATACTTTGAACAAGTTCGTCAAAGGGGCTTCAAGCCTCAAGCACGCTGAGGGCGCGTGTCGAAAAAACGAAAGAGGCGTCGCCACATGGGTGGTTTAGGATTTCGGGGTGGTAGCGCATGTTCTGCGGTAGTTTGGGGTAGTGGCGTGGGTACTACAGTGTTTCGGGATGGTGGCACAGCCTCCTGCACGTTGGTACTTGGGCGTGGTTGCGAGGGCACTCTGTTATGTTGGGGTGCAGGGGGATGAACTCCGTTACGATGACGTGAAGGCCCGGAACTTTGGTGTTGTCGCATCGGCACTTTAGTACTTGAGGTAGATGGCACAGGCTCTCTAGTATCTAGGACGCTCTGGTGTTCGGTTTCGGCCGATCTCGAGCCAGAAAGCGGAGGCTCACCTTCCAACAACTCAAATAATAAGCGTCGGAAACCATCCGAATCACGGATCTGCTGATCATGCGGGAAATCCGCGCAAACACGGCGATGGATCTGTTGATGAGCCTCCGACCGTCCTGGTGCTTGGAATACGTCTTTGACGGCGAGCCACGTTGTTGTCCCTGAGAAACTTGACATTATTACGATGTCAAACAATGACTTCAATACTGTGACGAGATCTGCAGTGTAGGCCGTTAAAAGACGCTGAGCTAGGTGTCTTCAAGATTTCCTTCAGAGGCTTGATACCAGACCTATGAAAAACAAACATACCTGTTATCCAGGACAGCAGTTGAGAACCATGTCACGAAAGGGTCTGTCAAACCAATGACGGCCGTGGGTGAAGAAACAGGGGCGGACGCGGTGGTCATTAGGCTCAAGAACTCAGAAATCTTGTCAAATGCTGGAGGGCTATGAAATAACCGTCACATTCTATTCAACCCCATCGTATCGCCACTTACGGCGTGACATGGGATCTATCCTGATTCTGAGAGCCTTGAACGCCTTGGACAATGTACTGCATCAAATGCCAGAACTCGTCACTGCTGAGGATCTGCCAGGGAACACTGTTAAGTATTGCCCATTACACCACAAAGATCTTAAGAATCCTACCCTTTCCTCATCCCTGAAGTTCCAACAAGTGATGATATCTTGATGAAGCCTCGGAAGGTAATCACGCAGATGCGTTGGCTTAACACCAGCGAGAGCCAATCTGTGATCTAAAGTGTGGTAAATGACCGATAGAGAAACACCATCTGAGAAACCTACAGCGCATGGCTATGCTGATCAAGAGGTAAGCAACATAAATGACCAGTACGGCTGGGAAGGGATTGAGAGGCTTACGCAACACAGACGTCGATTTTTACTGGGAGACTCGCACGTTGTGCAATCGCCCACATGACCGATGCATCGTTCTGGAGTATTTTGTGCACAAGATCACGGGTGACTTCAACAAGAGACGACATCTGAGCTTCATAGCCCTGACGGTCTAGGGAGATGTCAACACTGATCAACAAAAGAAGGAGGATTTGTACCTGAAACGTTCGCATAGGGTACCATTGGCGTCTCCATTCCATGCAAGGAGCGCTCGAGACACTGGACGCACTCATCAAGTGCGTTCCCAGCCTCTACTTTGCTCCGCCTATCCAGAACCTTTGGATCCACGCCAAGGTTCTCCTCTTTCAATTCGTCCTTCTTTGTCCTCACTAGTTTGTCGTACTTCGTGAAGACAACCACAACAGGTGCTGATTCCGTGGGTATCAACCAAACCATCTCGTGTCAGGCGAGCAGTAGGAAGAAACGTACTTTGGGTTTGATGGGCAAGTTGAAGCAATTTCTCGTCCCCTGCCTCGAATATACGCCCCCCAGCTCTCGGCGTCTCCGTACATAACCTAGTGCCAGTGAGCCTAGTAGCCTGAAAGAGCCTCCAAGAGGCTTGAGGATCCTTACCACACAGCGTGAAGTTGATCTTTGAGGGGGAGGTCCGGATTGCGTCGCTGCTGGATGAATTTAGAGACTATACCAAAGGTTCCGTTATCCCCTGGTTCAAACCCTTTAGAGTCGTGGAGAACGAAGAATGGATTTTCCTTTGAGGTATATTCTTTGTCGATGCTGGCTTCTCCTGGTTCCAAGTGTGAAACGGACTTCGCCGACAGCCAACCCAGTCAGTGGAACAATCTCAGGATACACTGGCCGTATAGCCCCCTCACCGCTTCATTCACACGGAACACACGATTTATTAACGACGACTTGCCGACCCCTGACTGCAAATGTAGATAAATGGTCAGACATACACTGGCGGTATCAGTAGAAAGGATAGTGACATACCCGACCCACAATAAGGATGCGGAAGCTGAGAAACGGGATTGAGAAGCAACCACTAGTTCTGAAGACTTTCTTCTCACCGCCCAACGACCTTCAAAATGTCTTCGACAGTTGAGTCGATGGCCATGACACCAAAGACAAGCCAAAGGAAGTTGAACCTTGGGGGTTTGAGCAAAGCTGCGCGACTCCACACACCAATCTTACTAAGCACGACCCTACACCATTTGCGCCGCCTCACGCCGGTCCGAGTCAAAGACGTCGCTTCTACATGGGAAGACGACCAGAACACATGGCACGTGTCATCGGTGATCATGATCACCTGGCTCATTGGCAGGTTGCGGCTCAGCGGGAGATCGGTCTTCTGGTCACAATCACAGTGATTGTCTGAACCTTACAATAGTCTTACAGTCACTAGCTAGTGATAGTCCGAACCCTAGTACAATATACTATAATAACCTGCCAGTGATGCTCCCCAGTAAGCTCTCCCCGAAGCGTGCACCCACAGGTTATGCGGCGCTCTCCTCGGTTCTGAAGAAGTTCGGGACAAGCTAGACAAAGGAAAGCGGTGTTCCAAGGGCCCAAGGCACACTCGTCCTTTTTCTCAAGACATCTGGTTGTATCGTTCTTCGTTTCCCAAGATATAGTATCAACTTAGTGGCCCCATTTCGTATTTCTCGTTGTTCGTCGTACGGTGACATACAATGTACGTTTGTGTCATACCCGTAATGAGGTTATCGAGGCGCCAATGGATATTCTCGCACCTGCCCTGCTCCTGGCCAGCTCCGAGCTACGTCCGCGTCGACGACCCGCATCTCAACTTCGCCAAACACGGAAATAGTCCGGACAACTTTGAATCCAAGGCTCGAAAACAACGCGATACTCCGCACATTGGCCGCACCGATGCGGGCTACGAAGGACCCCTTCGCTACACCGAGCTTGTCGCACGCGTAAGACAACAGCAAGACGAGCGCCGCGTGGGCGCGCCGTTGACCGCGGTATGCGAGCTCTAGAAGGGGACGTGGAGAGATTTGGAGGGGAAAACGGAAGGCGTGCATTTGAGCGTTCGTTCAGGAGCGATGAAGGGCACGAGCAGCGGAGCACTGACCAGCTATCATGACCTCGCACTCGACTTCGAACTCGGGGTCCTCGCGCGAGTTTTTGAAGAAGAGATTGACGTCGCCGATCATCGGGAGAGCTCTGATATCCTCGTTTGTGATCTCGACGCCGCTCAGTGTGGGCTCCAGCGGACGAGCGAGGACGATAAATGTAAGTTCTACAAGGTACAGATAAAAAAAATGTAGTGAGGCATGGTGGGATAAATATGGTGAATATAGTCACGCACTGTCTTCGTCCTCCTGCCAACTTCCTGTTTACCTCCATATCGCATTGGGCCCCAGGTTTGATCAGGGGAAGGTGGGGAAAGGTTGAAGGACGCTCACGTTGCATCGCATACTCTTGCTCTAGCGTGAGCTCCTCACTTGCTGTGAGCTCACGTAGTTCAGCGCTCTGCATCCACGTGTGATACTTCTATCATTTTTTTTCGTTGGTGCGAGGCATGGATCGAGTTGTCTTAGAATGAGCGAAAAAGTTTGCCGATGGGCACGGTGATGGTAACAGCGGACCTCGACATGTTCGGGCCTGGGGGCCAACGAGTCAACGACTATGTGAATTCTATATTAGATTGCATACCGATAAGGAACCAGGACGACGGTGTCACCGACGATTGCGGTGTGAGCGTTGACTCTCATCCCGAAGTTGTGGGTGCGGACGGTATGGGGACTTTGGCGCAGAGAAAACGCGTGGGTATGATTACTAACGCTGCTGTTATATTTCGATCGTCGCTAAAGCATGCCGCGATTGGAGATTCACGCCCTCGGCCCATCCGTGTAAGATAAAATAGGTAATCCATAATGTAGAGTCTCGTCTTTGGACTAGGTGTTTGGTACAGATTACATGGCGGTACCACGACAATCTATCAAGCCACGTCAAGTCCCAACTCCGGAACTTGCCCGCGGCAGGACCTACATGAGATAATACGAATAAGAAGACAGTGGTAATGTCCTTGGCATGGGGGTGACGCTCATGAAAAGTAATTGCAAGAGGATGAGTAGAGAATTTAGAATGGTAGCGGGAACGAGGGAGCGGTCATCGCTCGTTCAAATAGCACGCCAAAAACCTACCGATGCCATCGCAGCACGGCAACAGGGCGATCGGAGAGTCTGCGTGAGTCCGTGAACGGCTCAATGGTATCTGACACGGAGCCGTGTGGTTGAAAGCCCTCCAAAAAGAGGGTGTGTAACGCGGGTAACATCTCTGCGGCCCTTCTCCCTGTGAGCCCATGGAAGGCTGGCGCAACAATCGACTGCAGTTCCTCGGATACATGCAGACTCCGCACAGCGGTAAATCGGCCAAAAAGTTCTAGCCATTGCGCAGAATCCAGGTCATCCAGCCACTCTGGACGCAAAAAAGACCCCTCGCAGATTTCAAGCTCTTCCACGTGAGAGAGGATCGGCGAACACTGGGTGCAGATCTGTTCCACGGATGAAATCTGCCAATCCGACTCATTACATGAGATTTGCAAGTCGAGCTTTGCTGGGCTAATTGGCGAATAGAGGGAAATCTTGACAGTGTGAGGGTGAAAGGTCACCACGGCCCTAGTGGGTGACGTGAGCCTTTCCGTGCGGTGCATGAACTGGGGAAGTTGAGGAGTATCGAAGATGAGTTGATTGAAGAATGTTATCGTGGCGAGGTCAAGTAAAGGGGCATCGATTCGGGCCACAAGGTCCTCCAAATACTCGCTGACACCTTGGAAGTGCAACCGAGTTAGAGTAGGGAGGACGGTGCGTGTCAGCGGGGGTGGATGTCGATTCGTGCCATCAGGGAATCTTGGGGATTGGAATTCGATGGAAAGTGACCCGAGTACAGCCAACGTAGGCAAGCACATGGCCAAAACCTCTGGGGAAAGATACCCGGTAGCTGGGATATTCCACAGTTGGAGATCAACAAGGCTACTCGTAGACAAGAGTAGCTTTGGTAATGTTGGGAATGGAACACCATTCAACAAGACCGTTCGTAGATGCGGGGCGGATCCACCTAAAAAATCATCGGTGAGAACCGGCGCTATCACATCGTTTAGTTCAAGCCAAAGAAACGTCAGTAACGGAAATAGTCCCTGCATCACCGGGGCGCATCTTTCGAGTTGAAAACTCGTGAGGCCCGAGAGCTCGATCCAGGATACGCGTTCGGGGTGTTCAAGAGCGGCCACGACGTCGTCCTCATCCTCGCGAATGGGATGGGCCTGAATGCCGATAGGAAAGGGTGGCCATACATCCAGCGTCTTCCTTACAGGTGTTCTAGATTTACAGACAAGTCGTAAATCCAAATAGTGGGGTGACGCAAAGATGAGCCTTCTCCATCGTCGGCAAACGTGTACCAATTTGTGCCACGCCCACGTGTAGTCCACGGAATTCGTGGAATACACTCGGTAGAAATCGAATATGTCCAACAGGACCTCATCGGGGAGCACGTCGATCGTCACACGACCTATCCAAAGGCCAGCCCGGGTCAGCTAGTACGGTCGTGAGCGGAACATTTTGAACATACGTCGACGTCGTTCACTCATTAACCCATTCCAATGGTGTGTAAGATACATCGCTGTGTTTGTGTTTGGGGCTTCAGAGGGGCCATCTGTTGGTGTCGAAGGGGCGCCAGGCGCGATGCATTCCTTGATTACACTGATGAACAGAGAGAACGGATTGCGGACAAATTTTTGAGTGCTGCTGCGTGAAACTTGGTCGTTAGTATAGAAATGGGGCTGGAAAACACTCTTTGACGTACTGATGAGAGCTCATAGGTGCGATAGGGGGCAAAGGTGGATGCTTCCACCCATAGGGCGCACAACGGCGAACTTAAGCATATACGGTTGCAATGCGCACCGCATGGCGTCATCACGGCTTCGCTCCAATTTGCGAAATGGTTGCGACGATGTTCTGTCGTAAGTTTTCCGCTGTATCTGAGTAGGGTACTACTGCACAGCAGCGAGTATTTTGTTGCTGCCCGGTCGGTGCCGAATGTTGGCGGGTGGCGTTGACACTTGACACGTGCCAGCCACAACCGCATTTTGTCTCCCGGCCCTGAATGTCTTGCAAAAAACCGATACTGTACAAGAATGAAATCTCACGGCCGATGGAAACTGCACATTTCGTATTTGAATGTAGCGAGAAGTGGTCGGATTTCTGTAACACAGCTTGCACTGGCACAGCCTCATGCAGTTGCTTTCCTGCAAGGAATAATGCTCGGAGATTTATCTTGTGCCCATGGTAGACTGATGGTAGGTTATATTGAGACATCTAAACACTCACTGGGTTGCTTACAGGCGACAAATCTGTCTTTCATCACGCAAACTTTCTTTGTATCTCCTGTGCATTTGTCCCCTTGCCCAATGTACAGTGGGACGTGTCCCTGGCATCTACTCATACATGTATTAATTTCCAGCGCTCGCTCCATCCCAACGAGTGGCAGCTGCCACAGCCACGAGAACGTTTTTGAATTCACGTGTCAGCGCTGTCAGCCTTCGACGCTTTTTGGCACTTTGTTGCGCACAGCACTGACTAAGGGAAACCTTCGTGTTGCGCCGCATCAGGTAAAAATTGCCAGGGTGGTGTGAACCTCACTTCCTTTCTAAGGCACATTCTCCCAGTACCTTCGCCCTCAATCCATGTCTACCACTCACCCTTGACGCGCGCATAAAACAAGTGACGGCAAGTTGTCTATTGTTTAACCTTACATGGCAGTACGTTCAGTTGCCTTGTCTACACAAAGATCTAACTTCTACTCCTCGTCAAATACCAGGCAGCGGACCTCGATGGATTGCCTGTCTGGCGCATCCCGTGGACTCGTGGAATCAACGAACGCAGTATGCGGTGTCAACCGCGCCTTGCTCTCGTCCGAGTCGAAACACTTGATCAACGTAACTTCCTCCGGCGTCTGCCCGCCCAAGTAGTACCAATGGTGCGAAAGGTTGTGACGCACGCTGAGCGTAGCTCCCTCCCGGTCCGGATAGATGTGTCGTGTCGGAACGAGGTCCTTCTCCGGTTCGAGAGAGCGCCAATCCGCGACGGCGAGCGGGTGGTGCGCGACGGGATTAGTGATGGGACGCCACACGTTGATGATCCGCACTCGGCCCTTGAGCAGGCGATCTGCGTCTGCGGGTGCATGGTGTCGCACTCGTGCAAGGCTTGCGGCATACGTCTGGTCGACGTGCACCCGTGTCTAGAAGAAGACGTCGATGAGAGAGCATGAGCGGTGAGACTAGCAAACGGCGTACCACTGGCCCACGATGCTGTGGGTCAATCGGTTGGTCCTCTTTGATAGGACGTCTGAATGGTGAATGAGAACCCGATTCCAAGCGCATCCGACGTCGTCGGGATAGTGGTGTAGCGGCTCCTTTGACTTACCTGATAGTATGATCGAATATCAATACCCTTTTCGCCCCAGTATGTTTCTTCAGTAGTTCTTCAACCTCCTTGTAGTATCTAGTACGAATGGCCTCCTCGTCGACAAACTCTTTCTCCTCGCTAGAGTGCTGCACAAATTCGAAGCCCGTTATATCAAGCGAGGTGGTATCCTCTTTGCCACGAATGTCATGAACGACGGTATTGATTGTTTCCACAGCGATGTTACTCTGTGGAAGTCCCTCTGGAGGTGGGGAGTATGTGAAGTTATAGGGAGGCTTGCCATCCAAGGTGGAGCCGAAGTAGTTAAGACTAGTGGGAACACCGTGCGGTGCGAGAATTGCTGCAGTGGCCATGTGTTAAGAAATAGTAGGTGAGTGATCGATGTGTGTACGTTACCCTCGAGTCGCCTTTTATTATGTGACAAGAGTTGATGATTAAGAAGGAACATCGGGCATCTATACATTACTAAGAAGCTATAGTCATCTGGTTTTGCACAGCATGCCGGCTAGGATGCCGAGAGGTTCACCGAGAGGTGGATGTGCTGCTCATTGTGGACCAATGACGCCATCCTGCCATCTCGATCCACTCGATCGGAAAAACTATTGAACCGATGGGACGTCGATGCGCAGTCACAGCACGTACCAGAGTTTCGTTTCAAGTTGTCACTTCTTGATACCAACGACAACACACTGCGCAACGTTTGCAAAATCACAGAGGTTCCAGTCGACAGAGCCCAAGATACAGTGCGAGTTGTGACAGAAGGGAGGTAGGTGAGTACGTGAAATCGAGGCCCGGGAGATAGATGCCTGGGTTCGAGGCGAAAATAGAACAGAGGACGATCTGGAGGGTGGGACAAATTGTACCCGCAAATCGGATACCTTGCGTGGCGGCGGATGGTGATTGGAGGCCAAGACAATACTTAGCAACTTGTCTAATTCACAGGAGCTGGGACGGCACAAAATCTCACTGTGACTTTGCCTTTAACAATATGTCGACCAATCGGCGACGCGTGAAGAAACATAAAAAAGGAGCTTACGATAGACGCACCAGTGTGACGCGCGACACGGACTTGCCGTGCCATCGGTGTAAAGTCGGGAAATCTAGCTGCATGGGCCACGATGGCTGGGATATACACACAACCCACCATACGGAGGTTATCTTGAGGAAGGGCTATGTAGGAAATGGGGAAAGTCCCCAGTTATCCCCACAGATGAGCTCACTCAAGAGCGGACAAAAGCGAATAGTGCAAAGCGTGCCTGCTGAGGGTATTTGGGCTTCAGTCTCCGGTCGAAGCTGAGGAAGGGCGCTGGACGAGACGTGAAGTTGAGATTGGGAGATAGAGAGCCTAGGTCCGAGACGAAGATTTCGGCCCTCGAACCGAGGATGACTTAGAGTGAGGGTGTCGCAATCTGAGTCTTGTGTCGAATCGTGGTTCGAGGGGTCATTGGCATGATTCACATAATCTTGCCACTCAGCCAGCCCTTGACAGGTTTAGGTTTTGGGCCGCAAAGACTATACTGGATATTATAACGTCCTCAAGGCGTCATTAATCTGCAGCGGGGGATCCGAGCTTTTTCAAAAAGAGGTCTTATCCAAGGGCACTGTAGATGATGGTGACAATGTATCGCTGTCGCTGAAAATGGATGATGGGCTTTGTTTGCCGACCTTTGTTTGCCGACATGCTGAGACCAAACAGCGGAAACGAAACCTCCGTGACAAAGGAAACCATCCGAGCAACGAACTTGTTTCGGCATCTCTTCGCTATTGGCTTGGCCAACTTGAAATGACAATTCCTGATGGCACACGGAGAAAAGGGGTTTGCCGGTCAAACTCAATTCACCGAGTTCAGCCAGTGCGTCTAGTCGAGTTAAATAATCTATGGAACACTTTTTATATATGGAACCAGAACCACGAAATATTTCTGTGTCACCTTCGAGATAGATCAGCCATGACTTGCTCATATTACTAAGTTAGAAGGGTTTTGTCATCCCTGGTGAACCCAAGGGGCTCAATGGTTGGCCCCGACTACTTTATCCCAGCGCCGAGCGACGCCACGGAACGACCAAAGGCAATCGTCCTCCTCACCGATATCTTTGGCCTTCGATTGCCGAATCCAAGGATTATTGCAGATCATTTCACTGAGCATGTTGGTGTAGATGTCTGGGTTCCCGATTACTTCAATGGTGCGTTTTCACTACCATCATGGTATTCGTTCCCTGTGGTGACTGACACCGAGGCGCACTCTGCCCTCAGGAAAGCTCCCCATGGACGCAAATGAATTGGAACCCCTTATTCCAGACCGTGATGGCGTCCGAACTTCGTGGTTTACCTCAAGGCTTCTTAAATTGAAGTTTCTTCGCGCCCTTCCTGGGTTCATTGCAAACCGTCCCTCTGTTTGATGCCAGAGTCCAAGAGGCGAGAATTTAAAGTCGTCAAGGGTTATGAGAGGCATGGCACCATCGGGTTTGTGCTACGAAATATATGACCCACATCCCCCGCTAACGGGATCCTTGCTAGATATTGCTTCGGTGGCGCCATCGCCGCTCGTCTGGGTTCTGCGAACCCCATGAACACAGTTGTGATCGCACACCCTGCAACATTGCGTCGGACCAAATACGAGCCAGCATTGTTACACAACTTTCAGCCCTTAAAGCTTAAAATTCGAACTAAAGGACAACCCAAGATTAAAGATTCGACTCGATTCGGACATACGACACTCCGCTGGCCGACCAGCTCCGCCTCCGTTAATCAATCCATATCATGCCTAAACAACCTCTTGGAGACAGGCGATGTGTATCTCAAATTCCCCGATTCCGGCCATCTCCTCGACAAGGGCCTTCATCTCCTTAGGTTCTCCGTCTGCCTTCTGGTCCTAGATAATACCCAGCACCGTCAGCTACTTGTCATGGGATCCGACCCTGTGATCTACCTCTGTGGAATCCCATCCGACTACGAGACAGAGCTCCTTCTCCGGGTTATCAACCTCCCGACCGCACACGGCGGCGATGGGAAGTGTCGATTCCTCATTAGCATGCGAGACGTACTTCTCCACGACAGCTTGGACAGCATCGAGGGACACCCCTTCCTTTGCTTTGAACCACGCAAACTCCGTCAACTTTGCGTGCAGGCATCGGAGCGCGGCATCCGCGGGCAGAACGCAGTGCTTCATCGTGATATCATTCGTCCCGGGGGCCTTCTGAGCGTCGGCGAAAAGCTCGGCGAAGTGTGCTTGCCGTTCCTTGTCGGCCAAGAAGTTCATGTGATCCTGAACGGAGTCCCAATCTGGTCATTTTGGCATTTGGTTGGGCAGATGCAGATTCGGGAATAATAGGTCAGTGCTAGTTCGCGGTCGCGCCTATGGAGGATGTT
>Ga0307510_10002661_pt1 | contig 20426 bp, 17 predicted proteins | sample 12_EM_MG_FD_207224 | JGI IMG/M metagenome (GOLD analysis project Ga0307510, IMG submission 207224) | Populus trichocarpa ectomycorrhiza microbial communities from riparian zone in the Pacific Northwest, United States - 12_EM | ecosystem: Host-associated > Plants > Roots > Unclassified | place... | reverse complement strand
TTGCTCAGATCCCATTTGAGGCTCATGTAACCCAAAGATTCTCCCCCTGGTAAACTGAGAGAGATGCTTGGAGGGAATAGGTTTTTTGGCATGACTGCGAAGAATAGGAGGCATAGTTTATTGAAAATAATAATTAGATAGGATGGTTTAGTTTTGATTGATTTAGAGGGATTTGTTTGGGTGGTGTAGGAAGTGCGGGGTGATGAGGAGGGGTGCGTTGCGATCGATCGTTGAACCGCCGTTATTTTTGTCCCCCGACAATAGGATGCGTGATAGTGAAGATTTACTGGATAAGCACCCTACGCCCAACTTCAAGTCAGGGAGAATGAGTGCCAACTGCCGGGCTGTAATAACCTAAACCTATTGAAGCCGGATCCGCGTTTGGATGAGAGTGTGAGCCTGCACTAAATACGGTACAATACCTGGAGACCCCCTAGGTCCGAACTTAGTCCAATGTCGGCGAAAACTACGATACCTCCTCAGGAGTTAGTTGATCACTTTTGTATGAACTCCCGCCCCAATCCCTCTTGCAAGCTCGAGCTTAGGGAGGCGTCAACAAGTTCGGTGCCCGGCTTAGCAACATATTCTACTTCAGTCTTGACACTTCAGTTCAGCATATATTGAGTTCAAAAATTCAGATCATGAACCGCCAGCTATTGCGTCTACTAACAATTCTTGGAACAGTGAGACCCCTTCAAGTTACACACTACTAATACACTATGTTACTCCTTGAACGGAAAAGAGCTAGCTCATACCCGCCGCTACAAACAGGGAAAAACCAAACCCTAGCGGGGAAACACAGTAATCTCATACTATGATATGATACGATATATAAATTATGATACCACCGGGCAGGTCTAAGTCAAGTAATTTCAACTGCTTTGGGGTTCGGAAACTTTCCCTTCGGGTAAACCCTCCGGACCGTGATTCCATTGGAAATTCCCAGCACGCTTTCAGAACACGGCCTCGAAAGCCACCTTTAAAGAGCGCATATGGGAAACTGCGTTCTGAAGACGAATTGCGGGAAACCATAGGAGAGTAATACGATGCTATAAGTTAGGTTGTAATAGATACACTCGCAGATAGCATGGCATCAAGATTAAGGGCTATTTCCAATGTAAGAGAAGCCATACTAAGTCACAGTGATAAGCTCCACATATCATACACTTCCCTCATCCTTCACAGACCCATCCCCAACTTAGTGATCTTGGCCTACCACATTATTGTGCATTTTGACCAGTCATGAGAGGGCCACAGACCAAGTACCGGTAGAGGAATAAAGAAAAAGTAAACCGCAGTGTACCAGCACGGGGAGAGTCTATGAATGTCTCAGTAAATAGCAGAAGCCAAGAGATGCAGGTAAACCAAGCCAGTTATGGTAAAAGAGAAGAAGCCTGCGAACACATTTGGTTCTTTGCTAGCTGTATTTTGTACCCCCTATCCAATTCCCTCCCCCAGAACTCAGGTATTCGAGTACTAACCAGCACGCCCTACCTTATCCCCCGGTATCCTAAAAGTACGATTGGTGCTACTAGTGGCACCGATAGATATATTCGTCGGATGAGTCTGATAAGAAAAATCCGGTGAGGAAGATATCCATCCGCGGGACCGGTAGTGGTGTGTCTAATTGCCTTTCGCTGTTCGCTTCAAGTATGGCGATTTGAGGAGGGGCTGCGTACAAGTACCATCTCGGGGGCTCGGTTAGCCTAAGCTCCAATCCGACCTTGACGAAAATCTCAGGTAGTACAAGTGCCATGGGTGATGTTTTCGCACACACCACTTTGTGACCTCACCAATTTTTACCATTTTTTTGCTGGTAAGCCACTTTGGTGTGTCCGAAAACATCACCCATGGCACTTGTACAAGTACCTTCCCTGAAGCATTGAATCCCAGTAGTTAATTTATATAAACTCGTTAAGATCCCTGTCTTCTGAGAAAACGTTTCCCCCGCTTCCGCACTCCGACTGCTGTTATTACCGTACCCCAAAGTTCCTGTCCAGTCAGTCCGGTCCCACCGATCCAGAGCGCCAACCAGATGGCATCTTTGCATAGAGAAGACCCAGAAATTTATTTTGCCTTACTCAACTACAATAGATAATCGAGTGTTCTACCACAGCTCCAGCGTCCTCTCATATAATCAGCCATTTCCATGAGCAGCCTTTATCTCCGCTTTGAGATAGAACTCCTCGGAACAGAATAGTAGTAACTAAATATAATATGGCTGGATCTCTCGAATCTAGTGAACTAGCACGAGCCCTACTTCACCTAAGATACTATGCCATAGGGGGCCAGGGCTGCAAGTATCCGGGGGAGTCACTAAAAATCGGAGAAATATTTCTACCCATCCCATAGAATTCCCCGTAGAGACAACGGTTACGAGTATGTTTTCCCGTTTTTAATGCCCCCCGAGCATTTTTCAAACATCTGGTATTGGGAATTGTGTCCACCTGCAATTACAGCTCCATCGCAGGAAGCAGACACATGACTATCAACGAGAGTTAGTGCTAAGACCCCACACTAACCTTAATCCTACCTCTTATATCTCATATCATGTAAACGACCAGACAATGAGAAAGCGAATGCAACGAAGTAGAAGACCTTATCTGAACCATCGCGCTCTTATCCCTTCTACCCTATCACCTCCCACCTATTGTACGTTTGCATAAATAACGGAACATCGCGTTGCAGCTGGAAGCCCCTTCTCAATACTCGACTTCTCAACAAATGACTACCAAAACCACAATTAAAAAGTATTTAAAAACAAAATAAATACATAGACCCAATTAGTGTCATACCATTCATCTACCTGAATAATCGTTTTTTTGTCGTGGTAAAGGTACGGCGGTTCTGGAGTGAGGGGAGGGGTTGTGATGGGGCGCTGTATCCTAGAACATTGTGAGGCCAAATGTTGGGTTATTAATGCTAAGGTACGATCTCAATAGCAAAGCATACCTGGACTGGGTAGAGGAAGCGAAAGGACAAATGAGCAAAAATAGACAACGAATATCTCTGGCTTGGTGGAAATGCAAGGAATGCTTCCTACGAGATCACCACACTGACTCGAGATGAGTACTATTGGGCTGCAGGCCTAAGGTATTGTGCATGGACAAGATTAACCGATCACCCGGTTACCGGGTGAGCATGGCAACGCATCGCTTCCGGGCCCCACAAAAATCATTACCACTCAACAGGCACCTCATAATACTTTCTCCTTTTTTATTAAGGCTGATGGATGGCATACTAACTACTGATTACTGCCATATATTTAAATTATTTTTTTACTTATTTTTCTTGGTTGGGTTGGGGGTTGTATTGAGGAGGTTGACAACCTCATTGCGAAAATTATGAACGTTCGTTGATCAGTTAATTTTGTCCACGACAATAGCTAAAATAGAGCAAATTCTTTTCAACCCCTTAAGATCCCAAGGAGCCCGTGCTGGCTACGTTGCTCTCTAATTTCCTCCCCCTCTACAGCAAATTCAATCATGTGACATATCTTGGCCATGGATGGATCGTGTGGTTTGTACTCCCCCGGACTCCCTTCCCTCTCAGACCTGAGCAGTATCAGCAACAGGAGCAAGGACTTATCAATATCTATTACCATTTCTATGATAGCTACTACCGAGAGCCAACCCTCCACAGCCAACCCTCTCCGCTTTGTTTTTTCTGTTTTGTTTTTTTAAATTAAAAATAACGCTCCGGTGAGAGAGAACTGCTACAAGGATAATATCCAGAGAGATATCCCTAATGGGTGGAGGAATCCTACCAGGGATGCTCACTGCGAGACTGGGGATTGGCTTAAACTCTTGACGCATCCACACCAGTAGGAAGACAAGTTAGAGGAAATTTTACGGAAGCATCCTCAAAACCGCAATCCATGAGGACTAGGACTGTTGATCCCAAACAGTATTAACTACTTGCCCCACTTTTTTGGAACCACTATGCGTGCTCGATTACATCTTTTCATGCAGACTGAAATACCAGGATCACGAGCTCCTCTCCTGAGTTTAGCAACCCCGATCCACCTGGCGTTTGGCAAGGGGGTAAAAGGGCTGCCTGTCTGCTCATGCCTCCCAGTCCCCAATTCCCTCTGCTCTACACCAAACACCTGGGCTCTATCTCTCACAAAACCCAACGGTTTGTTAAAATGTCTACCCCATCTCTTGCTGCAGCATGGTCCCTAGACACTACTTTTCCTGAAGGCGATGATGTTCACCCCGCTATCCTTACTTCAACCTCCTCCTCAGAGTTGGCCTCCTGGACGCTCACTACCTATTGCTTCAATCGCTGGTCCCTCCAGTTCCTCTCCAATCTGATCAACATTATCCCCTCTACCGAAGCTCGGCTCCGAAACGAGGGCTTCGTTCCCTATTACAAAGCCATGTATGATATTAATGGTGGACTCGTCGAAATCGCCAAGAAGAACCAGATCCCTCTTCCACCTTTCCCAGCAATATTCCCCGACTACGAAAAGGAGGCCTCCGATGTCAGCAAAGACACACTGGGCGCAACATTGTTACCTCAGGTTGCGTTACCAATCAAGCCGCTGTTGGATACCATGGGTGACCTGATGAGCGGAGATAAAGGCTATCATTGGGGATCGCTAGCAGCGTTCGCAGGCGTGGCCGCTGCCGCATATTCCAATGCGGTCAAGGCAACCAAGGAGTCGAAGTCGACGCCGGGGGACCTCACAATTGCCCCTTTTGTCCAACCCCTCATAAGCGAAAATACGATGGAAGGTTGCAAGGTTATGATGGAGGAGCTAGTTCGGTGCAGGGAAGAGGCATCCCGGACTGGATGGAAGGATGATGAGGCACGGGAATTGGCGCAGGAATTCGTAAAATATTTTGCGAAGTTTTCATCTGTGGGATTGTAGGAAGTTACGGCTTTTAACATGATTTGCCTTGGATGGATGGAATCTCTCTTTTGGGGGCAGTGTCTTTTTGTTTTTTGCCTGCTTTCCGAAGGATTGGTTACGATAGCGAAATCTACTCTGATCCAATGGGTTGAACCTAGATGTGGCACTAGCTGTCCGATGTGTACTCGTGCTTCTCAGCCAACACCTGCCTTCCCCATCTGTCATAGCGAGTTCGGGCTAGTTCCTTTCAACTAAAGAAGAATAGTGTGCCAGTAATGTAAAACTATCCTATACTAGTATCTGGAGTATCAAGACTGAGGAGGCGTGTCGCGAGGAAGCTCAACCTTATCAAAATCAGTTCAGAATACCTCATAGAATGAGCCTTTCAAAGTCGACTAAAGCAGGTATCGTTGCCCTTCACCTTTCAGCTGTGTGCGTATAACCATTGGTCAGCTGTAAGTCTGTCAGCTCAGAGTCCATATTGTGAACGGCCCTTGGTTAACTACTACTTCACGGAATCCGCTGTGAGAGCATTAGGAACCCAACTAGTCATGAACTACTATGATACCTCATCGGCACAAAAAACTAGCCAACTTTACTGCGAAAAAGGGGAAAGGCAAATCTTGGCTTAGAAGCACGAGTAGCGGTGATTTATTCCCGGCCAAGCATCCGAGTGCTACAAATACCTTGTATCAGTCGGGTCCAACCAATCCACCAAAAAAGTACCTCGCTGTACCCAACTACAGTGGGTAATCGAGCCCTCTATCGCAGTTCAAGTATCCTCCCATATAATCCGCCATTTCCATGAATAAGGTTTATCTCCGCTTTGGAATGGGGCTCCAAGAAAAAAGAATAGTAGCAGCCAAATGTGATATCACTGGATCTCGAACCTGTTGAACCAGTATGATACAAGCATCTCTTGGTCCGTCGGTTCGCCCAAGAAATGGGTGGAATATGTCTCAGCAATTTATTTCCGGTTAAGGAAAGATACAGATACTCTCCAAACGCTATTAATCTATTTTCAATTAAGGAAAGATATTTTCCAGATCCCGTCATTTTCTTAACAAGATCTCTTGGTGCAGCACCCGACGGAAAATGAAATAAGGCTCTGCCCACCTCAGAAGCTACCGTAAAACCCGTAATAATTGAGTGGGGTAGTCGAAGGTTCCCTACTTGAGAAAAGGAACGAAAAGTACCGCAAAAAAAAGAGCGGCTCAGCCCCCCCCCGAGAGACAAAAAACAAAATAAAAACGAGACCTTACTAGAGGGGGCAGCTTTGATCACATAGCACACCACTCAATTTTTACAGTTTTTACGGCACGCTGTAGTGGACCAGTGCCAGAAGCATGCGGGGGAGTCACTAAAAACCGGAAACCCATTTCTGTCGATCCCATACAATTCTCGGAGACAATGGCTATGCCGGCCAGTCTCTAACGACCTCCCAGGTGCTTCTTAAACACCTGATATTTGGAATTGTGTTGATCTCCAATTACAGCTCCATCGCGGGCTGCCGATACATATTAATAACCGTGCGCTAGACTGAGTGCCAAGAGCCCACAATAACCTTAATCCTATCTGATATCGCATACGACCAGATAATGAGAAGGCGAACGCAAGCGGAGAAGGCTTGAAGATCCTATCAGATCCATTGCACTCCTTTTTTCCTTCTATCCCACCCCTCCCACCTACCATTCACAAAGTTTACTGTGCTTCCGATCGACATGTGGAATAGGTAGAGGAAACGAAGGTCAAAAGATGAAAAATAGACAACAAATATCTCTAACTCTGTAGAAATACAGAGAACGCTTCCTGCGATATCTCCACGTTAGATCCATTCGGCCCCGGGGTTGAAAACGGTTATGGAGACATTTCGAGTCGAAAGTTTTTGGTGTGTGTCAGGCCATTTCGAATACAAAACTGACAGATCAACTCGACACCTGGCACTCGAAAAATGCCTTTTCAGCCCTGGGGTGAATGCCTCTCTATTGATTCGAGATTTTCACATAAACTCGAGTTAGGTATTATTTGGCTGCAGGCCCAAACTAGCTAAAATGGAGTAAATTCTTTTCGACTCCCTTCCGATCTCAATGAGCCCGCGCTGGGCACTCTGCACTCTACTCCCCCCCCGCTTGCACACCAAATTCAATCATTTAACCTATCTTTGTCGTGAATGGGTTGTGTGATTTGCACTTCCCCAAGGTCCCTTCCACCTCAAATCCAAGCAGTATCAGTAACAAAAGCAAGCACTCATCAATATCTATTACCACCCCTATGATCTTTACTACTACCGATAGTCAACCCTCTGCGGTCAACCTTCTTTGCTTTGTTTGTTTGTCTTTTTTGTCGATCGAAAATGACCTGCCGGTGCAGGAGAGATGAAGGCTACCAGAATAACATCCACTCAAACCAGAGAGATGCCTCTAACAGCTGGAGTAATTCTACCACAGATGCCCGCAGGGAGGCTAGGGATTAGCTTAAGCTCTTGACGCATCCACGCCACTAGGGAGAGAGGTTAGAGGAAATTTTATGGAAGCATCTTCAAAACCACAATCCATGTGCTGGGGCAGCCGATTCTAACCAGGATTAACTACTTACCCAATTGTCTTAGGGGCGCCATGTCTCTCCGATGACATCCTCTCATGCAAACTAAAATACGGAGATCAGGCGATCCTCTTTTGAGTTTAACAATGCTTATTCACGTAGCGCCTGGAAAGGAGACCAAAAACCTGCCTATCTGCCCATGCCTCCCAGCCTCCAATCCCCTCTGCTCTACACCAAACACCTGGGCTCTATCTTTCACAAAACCCAACGGTTTGTTAAAATTTCTACCCCATCTCTTGCTGCAGCATGGTCCCTGGACACTACTTTTCCTGAAGGCGATGATGTTCACCGCGCTATCCTTAATTCAACTTCCTCCTCAGAGTTGGCCCTTTAGGCAGCCACTACCTATTGCACTTCCCGCTGGGGGCTCCACTTCCTGGCGAATCTGATCAACAGCATCCCATCTACTGAAGCTCGGCTCCGCAACGAAGGCTTCATTCCCTTTTACAAAACCATTTACGACTTTAATGCCGGACTCGTCGAAATCGCCAAGAAGAACCAGATCTGTCTCCCGCCTCTCCCAGACACACTCCCTGACTACGGAAAAGAGGCCTCCGGTATCAGCAAAGATGCGCTGGGCGCAACATTGTTACCACAGGTTGCGCTACCAATCAAGCCGATGTTGGATACCATGGGTGACCTGATGCCTGGAGATCAAAGCTATCATTGGGGATCGCTAGCAGCGTTCATCGGTGTGTCCGCGGACGCATACATCAGTGCGGTCAATACAACCAAAGAATCGAAGTCGACGCCGGGGGAACGCACAATTGCTCCAATCATCCAGCCTCTCACTTGCGAAAATACGTTGGAAGCTTGCAAGGTTATGAGAGAGGAGCTGGTTCGGTGCAGGGAAGAGGCATCCCGGACTGGATGGAAGGATGACGAAGCTCGGGGATTGGCGCAGGAATGTGTAAAACATTTTGCGAAGTTTTCATCTGTGGGATTTTAGGAAGTTACGGTCTTAGCATGCGTTGCCTTGCATGGAAGGAATCTATCTCTTGGGGGAAGTGCCTTCCTTGTTCCTTACTTTCTTTCCGAAGGATTGGTTATAATAGCGAAATCTACCCTGAAGCCCAGATGTTGCACTTGGCGACCCAATGTGTATGATAGCAGTGATTTTGTCCCAGCGAAACATTACCAAGCACCCGAGTGCTACAACTACCTTACCCTAAGCTCCTATCCAGGGTCTAACCAATCCAGAGCGCCAGTCATATGACATCATTGCATAGAGAAGGCCCAAAGAAGTACTTGCTATGGGAAATTCAGTCGATTGCCTTGGTGCCAAGTTTGCTGAATGTTTCCCAATACTTCTGAATCTGACAAGGACCTAGCGATACCCAACTACAGTAGGCAATCGAGCCTTCTAGCATAGTTCCAGTATCCTCCCATATGATCCTCTATTTCTATGCGCAAGGCTTATCTCTGCTCTAAGATAGAACTCCTGGAAACAGAATAGTACCAACTAAATGTGATATAACTGGATCTCCCGAACCCAGTGAACCAGTATGATGCTCTACTTCGCCTCAGAAGCTATGATAGTAGGCAAGTGCTAGAAGTATTCGGGGAAGTCACTAAAAACTGGAAAACCATTTCTGTCCATCCCATACAATTCTCAGAGACAAGGGTTAGGTTTCCCACTCTCTAATAGCCCCCTAAGTGCTTCACAAACATCAGGTTATTGGGAATTGTGTTCATCTCCAATTATAGCTCCATCGCAAGCCGCCGATAGATAACCATTCGCTAGAATGAGTGCCAAGGGTCCACAATAACCTTAATCCTATATCTTATATCGCATACGACCAGACCATGAGAAGGCGTACTTAGGATGGATGGGTGGAGTAGGTGGGAGAAACGACCATCGGAGGAGCAAAAATAAGCAAATATCCCTAACTTGGGGAAAATACAAAGAACGTTTTCTCCGAGATCTCCACATTAGAGGCGTTCAGTTCCGGGGTAGAAAAATTGTTATGCAGGCTTTTCGAGTCAAAAAACTTTGGTGTGTGTAACGCCTTTCGCATACAAAACTGACAGATCGACTTGAAACTTGGTATGATACTCGAAAAACGCTATCTCAATCTTGGGGCTAAATGCCTCTATTGACTCGAGATTTTCACATTACTCGAGTAACTCGAGCTAAGTGTTATTGGGCTCAAGGCGCAAACTGGTTAAAATAGAGAAAATTGTTTTCAACTCCCTTCAGATTCCAAAGCGCTGGTGCTAGCTACTCTACTTCCCCTCCCCCTCTACCCCAAACCCGATCATATGACCTATCTTCGCCGGGAATGGATCGTCTACTCGTAATGTCCTGACGTTTGTGAACACAACTGCTATTGCATACCGCCAAAATTCAGCTTTTTTGCGCTGATCTTGGCATCCTGCAATAGCAGTTGTGTTCACAAACGTCAGGACATTACGAGTAGTTTGCGCTTCCCCAAGTTCCCTTCCACCTCTGACCCAGGTAGTGCCAGTAACAAAAGGAAGCACTTATCAATAGTTATTACAATTCCTATGATCTTTACTACTACCGATAGTCAACCCCCTGCATCCAGCCCTCTTGGCTTTGTTTGTTTTTCTCCTTTGTTGATGGAAAATGACCTGCCAGTACGCGGGAGGAGGACCACGAGAATAATATCCAATCAAAGCAGAGAGATAACTCTAATGGGGGGAGAAATTCTACTACGGATGCTCGCAAGGAGGCTAGGGATTAGCTTAAGCTCTTGACGCATCCACACCACTAGGAACACAGGTTAGAGGGAATTTTATGGAAGCATCTTCAAAATCACAATCCATGTGCTGGGACAGCCGATCCCAACCAGGATTAAATACTTACCCCATTTTCTTGGAAGCACCATGTCCGCCCGATCACGTCCTTTCATGCAGACTGAAATACGGAGATCAGGCGATCCTCTCCTGAGTTTGGAAATGCCCGTTCACATGGCGCTTGGAAAGGAGATCAAAAGCCTGCCTGTCTGCCCATGCCTCCCAGTCCTCAATTCCCTCTGCTCTACACCAAACACCTGGGCACTTTCAAAAAATTCAACTGTTTGTTAAAATGTCTACCCCATCTCTTGCTGCAGCATGGTCTATAGACACTACTTTTCCTGAAGGCGATGATGTTCGCCCCGCTATCCTTACTTCAACTTCCTCCTCAGAGTTGGCCTCCTGGGCGGTCGCCACGTATTGCACCAGCCGCTGGGCCCTCCACTACCTCTCCCATCTGATCAACCGCATTCCATCTACCGAAGCTCGGCTCCGCAACGAAGGCTTCATTCCCTATTATAAAGCTATGTATGACCTTAATGCTGGGCTCATTGAAATCGCTCAGCAGAACCAGATCCCTCTTCCACCTTTCCCAGCCACATCCCCCGACTACGAAAGGGAGGCCTCCGACATCAGCAAAGACACACTGGGCGCAACATTGCTACCTCAGGTTGCGCTACCAATCAAGCCGATGTTGGATACCATGGGTGACCTGATGCGTGGATATCAAAGCTATCATTGGGGATCGCTAGCAGCTTTCACAGGTGTGTCCGCGGATGCATACTCCAATGCGGTTAAGGCAACCAAGGAATCGAAGTCGACGCCGGGGGAACGCACAATTGCTCCTTTCATCCAATGCTTCACTTGCGAAGATACGTTGGGAGCTTGCAAAGTCATGAGGGAGGAACTGGTTCGGTGCAGGGAAGAGGCATCCCGGACTGGATGGAAGGATGACGAAGCACGGGAATTGGCGCAGGGATGCATAAAACATTTTGCGAAGTTCTCATCTGTAGGATTGTAGGAAGTTACGGGCTTATCATACGTTGCCTTATATGAAAGGAATCTCTCTTTTGGCGGCAGTGTGTCTTTTTTTGCTCTTTACTTGCTTTCAGAATTGGTTATGATAACGAAATTTACCCCGAAGCCAAGGGGTTTGGACGTTGATGTGCTACTTAGCTCCCTATGTGGAACCGCGATTTTGTCCCACCCAAACATTGCTAAGCGCCCAAGTGCTATGCCTAGGCGGGTCGCTAAAAAACGGGAAAAACATAAACTAGGACGGGCATCAACGAAGAGGAGGGCTCAGCGAACAGACCAAAAAAAAAATCACCGCTTGAATTAACGCTCACCAAGTCACTTTAGCGTAGGATTCGCTGAGCCCTCCTATTCGTTGACCCTCCTATTTTAACCCTTTTCTCTGTAGACTTATCCTTTGGACAGTGTGAAACAGTAAAATTCACTCCCAGCATCATAAGGCCAGATTAGGCAGCTGTTAGGTACGTCTTGTGGGAAAATCGGATTTTTAGATGTCAGTGTGCTAGCAATACCTCGAATGTATTCTCCGCCATCCCTAGATTGTAGCGTTGTGAGCACAAGTACAGAGGTGGGGCGCCATAAAGAAATCAAGACTATTCAGACCGCAAGAAACTTGTTAATTCCCATGACCCGGAACAGCTGGCATTGTTCTAGATTATCAAACACCAGTCGAAATAGCCAGAGAAAAAAACAATGCCTGCACCCATCCTACTTTGTAGCAAGTCCCAAAATCTCAATGTTTTTGATAAGTTGCGGATGTCGGCAGTGAATTGAACTCTCAGGTTCGTGGGTAGAACAGCCCTGAGGACACCTAACTCTTGTTCTAACCTTTTCGAGTAACTATTTTGTATTCCCCCAGAAGACCCTCAATATACATTCAGGGCATGCTCAAATGACTCAGCATTCTAGGTCACCCTAGAGACTCTCCATACGGTACTACCGCATTACCTGGTTTTATTAGCCTGCCGCTAGTACGCTGAGATAAAGTAGGGGCTGAAGCAAAACATTCAATCCTGTCAGGAAGAGTCCAAAATAAGCCATAAAGGGTTAAGCGAAGGCGTTTTATTGCGAATTTGAGACAGATAACAAAGTAAACTCTTATTTCAACGTACTTGTACTAGCGGCGGGCGCAGGTAATGCGGCCCTTAATATTGTTCCGAAAACAGGCTTAGCGTGCTGAGAGCCAATTTTACTGTTTCACACCGCCCATGGGATACTGTAAAAACTCGAATAATTGAACCATGTGCTATGAAGTCCAAAGTTCCCTTCTCCGGAAATGGAAAAACACAGCAAAAATACATCCCCTTTCCTCCTTCCGAGACAGAAAAGAAGAAATAAATTGTTGACCTTACTAAGAGATGAAAGCTCAACAACATAGCACACTGTTAAATTGTTCGAGCTTCTATGATAAGATCAGTAGAAATAGCTTTCCGGTTTTTAATAACCCCCCCATCCCCGAGTATCTCTTGAACTGCTGAAACCGTGGAAATTTTTATGCCGCCCCTCTCAGCGTCTAAGACAGAGATTACTAAAGTGCCCTCTCAGCATTCTTCAGTGATGATATGTGTAAATACAGCCATACTGCTAACACCAGCTACGGTCTAGTGTTTGCGCACCTGCGAATATGTAGTAATTAACAAAAGTCGCTTATTAACCTGTGTCTCACACACCCAGAGGGGCGGTATAAAATTTTCCACCGGCTTAGCAGTCCAAGGGATAAGCTCTCATCTAATTCAGCCAGTCCATCATGTCAGGCACCCATATTATTGTGCCAGTATACTCGCTTGTTCTTAAAGCCCGCCAACTCTCTTCACTCGTGATATGATACTCTCACTACTCAATTCTACCTCTACAAGCAATGATCCCGGATCTTTCTAACTGGCTAGAAAGAGTGCGAGCAGTTCAAGATTTCTCTGCTTCCCGGCTAGTGCCGCAGATAGATATATTCGTCGCATGGGTCTGATGAGAAATTCCGGTGAGGAAGATATCTATGCGCCGCACAAGTTGGGGGCCTGTCCTCTTGCTTCTCGGCGTTCGCTTAAAGTGTGGCGGCTCGAGGGCCCCCGTGCCACCCCATCGGCCCTGTTGCCCAAGCTCCAATCCAACCCCAACCAAAAGATCAGGTACTACAGTACAAGTGCCCCCAATAAAGTATTGAATAACTTTGTAGTTAATTGATATTAACTCACAAATAATCCCTGACATCTGAAAAAAACACCACCCCCGCTTCCGCACCCCGACTGCCCCCGCTGCCGTACCATAAGTTCCTATCCAGTCAGTCGGGCCCAACCAATCCAGAACGTCGGTCAGATGACATCTATGCGTAAAGAAGGCCCAAAAAATTACTCTGCCATACTCAACTGTTAGTAATCCAGCCTTCTAGCACAGTTCCAGTATCATATAATCAGCCATTCCCATGAGAAAGGGTTATCTCCGCTTTAGGATAGAACTCCTAGGAACAGAATAGTAGCAGCTAAATGCGATATAACTAGATCTCTCGAATCCGGTGAACTGGTGTGAGGCTCTACATCACCCTAGAGGCTATGTTGCAGTGCACCAGTGCTACAAGTAGTGTACTTGGGGAAACTACTAAAACCAGAGAGCAATTTCTGCCGATCCCACACAATTCCCATGGAGACAAGGTTATGTCCCCCGTTTCTAATAACCCCCACCCCCGAGTATTTCTCAAACATCTGGTACTAGGAACTGTGTTCATCTGCAATTACAGTTCCATCGCAGGGAACTTATACATGACCATGCACTGGAATCAGTGCCAAACCACAATTACTTTAATCCTATATCTTATATCTCATACGACTAGGCAATGAGAAGGCTAGCGCAAAGACCCAAGAGATCCTACCTAAACCATAGCACTCCTTTCTTCCTTCTATCCTATCCCCTCCCACCTACCTACAACCAAGCACACCTGGGGTGCATGGCTAGGATGGGCGGAGGTGAAAGTTCAAAAGAGCAAAAATAGGGCCAACAAATATCGCTGACTTGGTGGAAAATACAAAAAATACTTCCTGCAAGATCCCCACTTTATCTCGAGATGAGTGTCATTTGGCTACAGGCCCAAACTGGCTAAAATAGAGTAAATTGTTTTCAACACCCTTCAGAAATCAAGGAGCCCATGTTCGCTACTCTGTGCACTCTACTCCCCCCGCCTTGCACATCAGATTAAATCGTGTGACCCACCCTTGCCGTGAATGAATCGTGAGTCTTCCGCTTCCCCGACTTCTCTTCCACCTCAAACCCGCGCAGTATCAGTAATACTGTAAAATAAAGCCCTTATCAATATCTATTACCATTTCTATGATCGTTACTATCACCGATAGTCAATCCTCTGGGGTCAACCCTCTCCGCCTTGTTTGTTTTTCTTTTTTGAAAATTGAAAATGACGCTCCGGTGAGAGAGAATGGCTGCAAACATAACATCCAGAGAGATATCCCTAATGGATGGAGGAATTCTACCAGGGATGCTCCCTGCGAGGCTGGGGATTGGCTCAAGATCTTGATGCATCCACACCACTAGGAAGGCGGGTTAGAGGGAATTTTACGGAAGCATCTTCAAACCCGCAATCCATGAGGACTAGGACTGTCCATCCGGAACAGCATCAACTACATTACTTACCCCACTTTTTTGGAACCACTATGCGTGCTCGATTACATCTTTTCATGCAGGCTGGAATACGGAGACCACGCGCTCCTCTCCTGAGTTTAGCAACCCCTACACACCTGGCGTTTGGCAAGGAGATAAAAGGGCTGCCTGTCTCCTCACGCCTCCCAGTCCCCAATTCCCTCTGCTCTACACTCAACACTACGACTCTATCTTTCACAAAATCCAACTATTTATTAAAATGGCTACCCCATCTATTGCTACAGCATGGTCTCTGGACACTAGCTTTCCTGCGGACAATGATATCCACCCCGCTATCCTTGCTTCAACCTCCTCCTCAGAGTTGGCCTCCTGGACGCTCACCACCTATTGCTGCAGCCGCTGGTCCCTTCATTACATCGCCCGGCTGATCAACCTCATTCCATCTACCGAAGCTCGCCTCCGCAACGAAGGCTTCATTCCCTATTACGAATCCATTTGTGAGGGTACTACTGGGCTCATCAAAATCGCCCAGCAGAACCAGATCTCCCTCCCACCCTTCCCAGACCCGCTCCCTGACTACGAAAAGGAGACGTCCGATGTCAGCAAAGAGACGCTGGGCGCAACATTGTTACCACGGGTTGCGCTACCAATCAAGCCGCTGTGTGATACCATGGGTGACCTGATGCGCGATGACCATGGCTATCATTGGGGATCGCTAGCAGCTTTCATAGGTGTGGCCGCGGACGAATACTTCAGTGCGGTCAATACAACCAAGAAATCGAAGTCGACGCCGGGGGAACGCACAATTGCTCCTTTCATCGAACCGGTCACCACCGAAAAGATGTTGCAAGCTTGCAAGGTTATAAGGGAGGAGCTACTTCGGTGCAGGGAAGAGGCATCTCGGACTGGATGGAAGGATGAGGAGGCACGGGGATTAGCGCAGGAATTCGTGAGATATTTTAAGAAGTTTCCATCTATGGGATTGTAGGAAGTTACGGCCTTAGCGTGCCTTGCATTGCACAGAAGGAATCTCTCTTTGGGGGGCAGTGTATTTTCTTTTGTTCTTTAACTTACTTGCTTTGTGGAGGATTGGTTATGATAGCGAAATTTAGCTTGAAGCTAGGGGTTTTGACGTTGATGTGAGACTTGGCTGTCCGATGTGAAACAGTGATTTTGTCCCACCCAAACATTGCTAAGCATCCGAACACTATCCCATACCTAGGCGGGTGATTAGAAAACTAGAACATAATCCTTTTCTCTATAGAGAATTATACACCAATGCGAAATCGTACCGCCTTCTACAGACATCCCCAGAGTCTGCAAGAAATAATCCCGGGTCTTTCTACCTAGCTGAAAGTAGTGCTAGCGGTCTGCGGTAAGATTGTTCTGCACCCTCTCAACTAGCGCGACCTACCGACATATTCGTCACACAGATCGGATAAGAAAAATTCGGTGAGGAATATATCTATACGCGGGGTAGCAGGGAAGCCTGCCTGATTACCCCCCGCCTTTTCGCCCCAAGTATGGTGATTTAAGAGCCTTCGTACCATCTCACCAGCTTAGTTGGCATAAGCTCCAATCAGACCTTAAGGAAAAGATCAGGTAGTACAAGTGCCCCCAGATAAAGTATTGAATAGTTAACTTCCAAGTGCGAGGGATAATGTATCCGAACAATAGGGTAAACACACGTTAGATAGTAATAACCCGAAACGGAAAAGGATTGTAAAAAAAAAAGTGTCCGAACAATATCCCTGCCACTTGTAATATAACTCGCAAATAATCCCCGTCTTCCGTGAAAACATCCCCCCACTTCCCCACCCCGACGGCTCCAGCTGCCGTATCATAAGTCCCTGGCCAGCCAGTTGGGCCCAACCGATTCAGTGCGCCAATCAGATGACTTCTTTTGCGGAGAGAGGACCCAAAAAATCACTTTACCACACCCAACCACACTACCGGTAGATAATCGAGCCTCCTTGCACAGTTCCAGTATCCTCTCACATAATCAGCCATTTTCATGAGTAAGGTTTATCTCCGCTTTTAAGATAGAACTCCTAGAAACAGAACAGTAGCAGCTAAATGTGATATCACTAGGTCTCTTGAATCCGGCGAACTAGTATGAGGCCCTACTTCCCCTCAGAAGCCATGCTGCAGCAGACTAGCGCTACAAGTGCTCGGGGGAGTCACTAAAAACCGGGAAGCAAGTTCTGCCGATCCCACACAATTCCCACAGAGACAAGGGTTATGTTTCCCGGTCTCCGATGGCCCCCGAGTATCTCCCAAATATCTGGTATTGGGAATTGTGTTCATCTGCAATTACGGTTCCATCGCAGGTAACCAATACATGACCATGCGCTAAAATGAGTCCCAAAATTCCACTATGATACTAATCTTACATCTTATATAATGCTTCCCTAATTTACTTAGTGAGCATCCCACAGGGAGAGCACTGCCGTGCAAAATCCTTTGGACGGTGGTTTAAACTATACAACCCACGAAAGGCGGGCCAATAAATGGTGAATGCTCGCTACGCTAGGGCTGGTAACCTAGGGAAACACTGTATCTCGTACGACCAGACAATGAAAAGACGAAAGCACCGAGCCAGAAGATCCTATCAGATCCATTGCCCTCCTCCTCCCCCATCTTATCCCCCCCCCCCTTCCACTAACAGCAAAGCACACCTAGGGTGCATGGGTGGAATGGGCGGAAGAAACGAAGGTCAAAAGAGCAAAAATAGAGCCAACAAGTATCTCCGAGCTGGTGGAAAATACAAAGAACGCTTCCCGCGAGATCTCCACTTTATCTAGAGACGAGTGTTATTGGGCTGCCGCTGCAAACTAGCTAAAATGGAGAAAGTTGTTTTCAACTTCCTTGATATTTCAAGGAGCCCTTGCTAGATACGCTGTACTAGTACTTTACTTCCTTCCCCCTTGCACACTAAATCCAATCATTGGTGGATTGCTTATAGGGCATGCGGTTAGAGAGTTGTGCGGATATGCACGTATGCGGATATGCGGCTAGTGGAGATACAGTTTAGGGTAGGCGGTATTTTGGATTTCCGGCGGCTAGGTATTCTCCCATAGGTTGTTGTTTTCACATCCTATGCCGCTAGGCATATGATATCTCTTTCATGGGTTTGTTGATGTGTTTAGCCATAGGGTATGAGGTATCGGGCATTTGGTTTATTGTTTCTTCCATACCCTTTGTCACTAGGCACACGGGAGTCGGCACACCGGCAGGGCACAGGCTTAGGATCCCGGAGGATCATGGGATATCAGGATGAATCTAGATTGTTTGTGATCATTAGAGATTAGCTTTAGTTTGTTGCGTGTGTTTCTTTAGAGTGCGCTGAGTTTCGGGAGTGCTTTATTATTGTTAGTTAGACGGAGAGATATATCTCCTAGCATGTCCGCAGCTAGAGAGAGAGCAGCCATCTAGTCAATCGTTCCTCCCTCCTCGGTCGCTCAGAGTCTGTTGTGATCGCACTTTCGTTTTCTTCATCTTTTGTGCTTTCCATTAGTTTCATCAATCATGTGACCTATCTTTGCCGTGAACGGATCGCGTGGTTTGCACTTCCCCGGATTCCCTTCCACCTGAGGCCCGGGTAGTTTGATCAGTAACAAAAGCAAGCACTTAACCGTACCAAGGTCCCTGCCACTTCTAAGGACGCTAGGTGACCACCGAAATTGACGACACTCCAATGTAGTGCCCGGCAGCTCAACCATTCACGACAGCTCAGCAATGCATTTTCCAACTACCACTATTCCACGAGGCCTTTTCCCACCACCCTAGATCCCATGTCTAGGATGCCATATTCCGAGATAGAGATACGAATTCAGAAAGCGGTGGCGAGACTAATGGAAAGGACAAAGAAAAACAGATATAGCTGCGGCAGCCCGTGGATTTGAGGCGCGAGTTCAAGGTCTTCGCGCAGGATGGAATGGCCGTCAATCCCTCCACGATCAACCCCCTACGATCTGAAATTACCTAAAGACTAAGAGGAGGGTTTACGCCAGCATCTCATTAAACTAGATCAGGCTTCATAGGCTTTTGTTTTACGGTATTCGGAGTCAATTGTTAATATTTCTGCCATAGTTTAATAAAGGTATCTTTGACCCGCTGTGCGAGTGCCGCCAATTTCGGTGGTCACCTAGAGTCCTTCGAGATGGCGGGAACCTTGGCACGGTTATCTCTATCTATTATATTACAAATTCTATTATGGTTACAATTGCCGACAATCACTCCTCCGCAGTCAACTCTCTTCGCTTTGTTTGTTTTTCTCTTTCTTTCTTTTGATTGAAAATGACGTGCCGGTGCTGGCGAGACGAAGACTGCCAGAATAACATCCAATCAAAGCAGAGATATTTCTAAAAGGTGGGGGGATTCTACCACGGATGCTCACTGGGAGACCACGGATCAGCTCAAGCTCTTGGATGCATCCACACCACTAGGGAAAATGGTTAGAGGAAATTATAGATGCATCTTCAAATCGCGATCCATGAGTACTGGGACAGTCGATTCTGAGCAGTATTAACTACTTACCCCATTGTCTTGGAAGCGCCATGTCTACCCAATCACGTCCTCTCATGCAGACTGAACTTGAAATACAGAGATGAGGTGTCCCTCTCTTGAGTCAAGAAATTCTTATTCGCGTGATGTCCAGCAAGGAGATAAAAGCTGCCTCTCTGCTCATGCCTCCCAGTCTCCAATTCCCTCTGCTCTGCGCCCAGCACCAAGGTTCTGCCTTTCACAAAACCCAACTGTTTGTTAAAATGTCTACCCCATCTCTTGCTGCAGCATGGTCTCTAGACACTACTTTCCCTGAAGGCGATGATGTCCGCCCCGCTATCCTCAATTCAACTTCCTCCTCAGAGGTGGCCTCCTGGACGGTCACCACTTATTGTTGCAGCCGCTGGGCCATCTACTTCCTCTCCCATGTGATCAAGAGCATCCCATCTACCGAAGTTCGGCTCCGCAACGAAGCCTTCATTCCCTATTACAAAGCCCTTTGTGACGCTACTGCTGGGCTCATCGAAATCTCCCAGCAGAACCAGATATCTCTCCCGCTTTTCCCCGACCCGCTCCCGGACTATGAGCTAGAGGCGTCCGATATCAGAAGAGACACACTAGGCGCAACATTGTTAACACAAGTTGCATTACCAATCAAGCCGCTATTGGATACCATGGGTGACCTGATGCGCAGGGGTCATGGCTATCATTGGGGATCTCTAGCAGCTTTCATAGGTGTCCCCTCTGACGTATACTTCAATGCGGTCAATGCAACCAAGGAATCGAAGTCGACACCAGGGAAACGTACAATTGCTCCTTTTGTCGAACCCCTCACGAGCGAAAATATGTTGCAAACTTGGAAGGTTATGAGGGAGGAGCTAGTTCGGTGCAGGGAAGAGGCACCCCGGACTGGATGGAAGGATGAGGAGGCACGGGGATTGACACAAGAATTCGTGAATTATTTTGAGAAGTTTTCATCTATGGGATTGTAGGAAGTTACGGGCTTAGTGTGCGTTTCCTTACATGGAAGGAATCTCTCTTTTAGTGGCAGTTTTTTTTTTCGTTC
>Ga0307510_10002660_pt1 | contig 20431 bp, 27 predicted proteins | sample 12_EM_MG_FD_207224 | JGI IMG/M metagenome (GOLD analysis project Ga0307510, IMG submission 207224) | Populus trichocarpa ectomycorrhiza microbial communities from riparian zone in the Pacific Northwest, United States - 12_EM | ecosystem: Host-associated > Plants > Roots > Unclassified | place... | reverse complement strand
TAGGTCAATCCGAGCCCAACAACTTCCCATTTCCGAACAACCTCCAGATTCGGGTTAATATCATACCCGCCGGATAAACTCTCGCGGTCGACCGGGGGAACCCCTGAGATCAGCTATTTTTTGTCTTGGGCGAAATGCGAACTCGAACTCGAAGGGTGTCCTGAACAAACCACGTGCAATAAAATGAAAGGACGGTTCGTTGCTTATGGGAACTCTTCTATTACACAATAGGGACTGGCGCAGAACTTCTGGAAGCTGAGATGAGTTCTCGCCGTCGGCACTCTATGTCTCCGGTGCGCAATTTTCCCGCGATGGACGGCGTCAATTCACACGTCTCATAGCTTAGGATTCGACGTAGGCGGCCGCATCGAAGAGTGGAGATGGCGGCAAGGCCGGGTCCACTGCCTTCCCCATTAGGTACAATCGCGGGAGAGTGAGTTGTGATCGATGTGATCCCTTAAATGCTCAACACAAATGAGCATTTTAATAGACTCTAATCCAACGAACCTCTCATATATATGTGTAGAGTTTTCGGGCCATTTCTGCCACAGAATACAGACGAAGAGGGAAAATGCCACATACTGCACCTCATAAGCCTCATCCCCACACGGCACGGAAGTCACAGGGTCAGAATCAAGAGTGGATACTTTTGTAACTCGGACAAGGCGCGCCTCTGACGAAAGGGATCGATTCTGACTCTATTAGAGAACAGTCTCCTGGTCCTCATTGGTCCTCCTATCCACAACAACTGCCGAAGCCCCACATCAAGGGTCCTCTGGCCTGGAAGCACGGCCCGCGCCCACGGGGTCATACTACTAATTGTCAGCTGGTCCAGGCCAGCTCAGAAAAAGAACCAACGACGTCATCCGTTGCCATCGAGCTCCGCCGCAGGCCGCGCGCAGTGTCATCCGCGTTCTCTTAATCCTCATTCTCGACGACATTGAGCATGACATGATGTCACCAGGCCTTTTACGGACCGAATTTATGGCCTCCTAGGGTACGGAGATTGCGACGGCGGCGATGTTATCGTGGCCGACACGGCGCAGAAATTGTTTGTGGCGAGGATGTTGCCCCATAGGCAACCATCCGACCGACGGGAATATGAGAAGCTGTGAAGATCGCGAACAATTCTTTCCCGTCTCACCCGCGTAGGTCATGCCACTAAACCCTCCAACAGCAACCTTGATTACTGGTGTGTGCGAAGGACGCCTCCAAGTCACATATTGGTTTGGTTGAAAGAGCTGGGTTAGAATGCAGATTTGGAACTGGGACTCCGACATAAAAATGGTTGCGAGCGATACGAGCGCACAACCCGCGTTTAGATCTCGATTCGACTTACAGAATACGCCACAACGTGTCTTACACATGTACGATTACTCGTTTCGCTTAGCATGACAAGTCAATTGAGGAAGACACCCATACAACTTGGGTGCGGATAGCAAGGGACAGAGAAATTACAGTACATATCTGAAGTCTCTGTTTTGACGATCTGTCAAGTCCAAGAGCTCCTATGTGGGGAATTGTAATGATGTTGGGCGTAAAAATTACGAGTTCGCCAGAGAGAACGGAGATACGAACCTTGGGGACTTTGACTTCAGCACGGTTTCCATCTTTGTCAGTTGTTACGACATAAACATCATCAAAGGTGTAATCCGGAGGTTCTGCGTCGCGCCGCTTGTTCTCACGTGCCAGTAATACCCGGATGAAAAACAGTAGGACCATACACGCCACATTGACGACGCCAATTATGATCCATGGAACATGGTTGCTAGATACGGCATTCAGCAATCATTATCGGAAACGTTGACCTACGCACCGGGGCTTGTATTTACTTTGCCACATGAACGGCCCAGCGCCATTGCCGACGCAGTAGGCGGATAGCATGACAGCGTTTGTTGTAATCCTCTTAGTATGTCCAGCGGTTGTCTGCGATACCCAAGCCAAGGCTAGGACGAAACCGGTGGTTGAGAAAGCTAATGACAAGAGTTAGACGTGTCAATGCCTAAGCAGAACGCCACACATACCTGTTAACCAGACAGAAAACAACAATCCGACTTTGTCGTGCCAGGGCAGAAAGTTGACGAGGAATACGCCAAGGAGACTAGGGACAAAATAAATGATCCCCACCCACGCTCTGATGTTCTGAATGCGCGACGCGATCGTGACCCCAGAAAGAATCACCAGGATTTCTATCACACCAGTAGCGCAGCCAAGAAGTGTGGTCTGGAACGTGGTGAAACCAAAAGATACCACGATGATTTGAAGCTGGTTGACGACCGAGTTCTGGACGTTATCGAGAGCTGAGAACAATGCGAAGAGCCACGTTTTTGGGTCTATCAAGGCTTCAATCATCCTGCCAACAAGTTCAACAGCAGGTTGTAATGTGGCGTGTATGGTACTGACTGCTCCTTTTTGAAGTGCTTGTTCTCAACTCCGGTTTGGTTTTCCTTCGTAATCCATACTCGGCTCAGATTTTCAAGTTGACTGGAGCTATCGGAAACGCACCTGGATGCGTTGAACTGCTTTAACTCTTTCGTCCGGGGTCAAGAACCATGCATTTGTAGGGGAGTCCGGGAACAGGAAACTGCTTGACGATGAACGGATAATCGAGTCACGAGACGTTAGGGATGCTCACAAGAAGAGTGCTGCCGTAACGAGGGTAAGTATCCCCGTAATTATCATAAGCCTCGAAGGATGTCAGTCTGAATTAAGAATTAGTGAGAAGTCAAACTTGGTCATACCATTGCCATGGCTCAAATCCTCCGGTGCGAATGTGCAACGAGCCAAAGCTGATGAAACCAGAGATAATTTGAGCTGCAACTCCAATGAGTGTTTGAAAGGCCCGGTAGAAACGGCATTCAAACCAGTTCCATTCATTAAAACTGTAGAAGGGTGAGACAGGGTGTGGTCGGCAACAGATCACGGCACTTACACCAGTAACCAACACGGGCAGTTTGCTCATTTCGCGTGTAAAACATGGAACTAACAATCATAAAGCCCGCCGTGATGGAGCCTTCACACATTCCGAGGACGAAGCGGACGGCGAAGAGACCGGCAAAGTTCTTGCAAGCGGCATGGCTGCACAAAGCAATAGCCCAGATAACTATGTTCAGGCTAGAGACGTTCCGCTTCAGAAGACGCGGAACCCGATCAAAACGTGCACTACATGCCTCATCCATTTTCCGACGGGAAACCTTTGCAGCGCTAAGTTTTGGGGAAATTCGAAGGCGAGATAACTGATATAGAAGATTGTTCCCAGCCTGATCAACGGGAATGAGACACCGTCGGGGATACTTCAAACGCGGAAAGCCAACCAGTTGTATCTGAAAGCCAGTTCTGTTGGCTGACATGCTACATGAGGTGAACACATACTGATTTGTAGTGAGGTGAGTCGCTTTCCTGGGTGTACATTCAGAATGGCATCTTCTCATGACCATAACGCTTACAGTATTCCCAGGATTGCGGAGCTTCCGAGGGTGGTCTTGTCCATGAATTGGATTCTACGACGATACATCGTCAAAGGGCTGTCGTCGCTACGAGAATCAGAGACCAACGCACCCATATAATACTGGGAAAATGCTCTTCAGGTGTCAACAGCCGACACAGGTTCCGACACTTACAACACATAAGAGGCATAATATGTAGGTCTATTTTCCTCCTTTGTTCGAAATTGTGAGTTTCGAATAACGCCCCGCACACTCCCACATACCTAATCCTCAAGGACTCAGCCTGGTCTAGTGTTGAATCGACGCCGGAGACTAGCTGTGCACCGGTATCGACTTGGTAAGAGTCGACAGACAAGTGACCAGGCTTTTCATCGCTCTTGTCGCTAAAAGAACCCATCTCATGAAAAAGACTGAGAGTCAAGGGAGGATGAGAGAGAGGGAGTGTGGAGACATAGGTAGGAGCCACTGGATTTAAAGGTGTTTTGAGGGCCTTATCGCAAGGTCGTAGACCTGACGCTGACGATTCGGACCAGCTTGAAACAGGACACGAACTGTATTGGAATACGTTATGCATATGGTTCCGAGGCCAGCCAACCGGTACAATTGATACCGCTGTCTAGAGAGTCGGTGGCGATTGGGCGGAGTCGGATTGGGTAGTTGATGAGCACCATACATCCCACTTTTTAAAAACCCGAGGAGGAACAGGCCGGCAGCCAATCGTGGATCTGGCAATCCATTTTAGGCTACCCGCGAAACCCATTCTCTCCTCACAGAAATTGAGAGTCATGATCACTTTTTAGCCTAGGACATGGAGGCGATAAGTGATCATAAAATACGACCGTGGAAATGAAATGAAGCGGAAGATGAGCCCATGTGATCACAGGCACGGCCGCGCTATAGCGTGGCGCGTAACTTAGCGGCATAGACTGTTCCAATTTAGACCGTCTGATCGAATGCTTTTTTCGACACTCTAAAAAAAATGGGCAGTCCCAAACTGCCTATCCCAGCATCTGTCTTGGTCCGCCGCCGGGTTCCTGTCAAGCATCGGCCAATAAACAAGGTTACTTCCAGAGGATGGCGGAAGGCTGTGGCAGTTCGGAAGGGAAGGTTATTTGCTCTGACTTGCGCCTTGGAAGACTGTTGATATCTTAGGGAGACTCCGAGTCGGATTGAACGCCATGTGCTTGGGAGAAGTGGACCTGCCAACATCATGGCTCAGTGGTGCGCCAACGTGGAATGATGAATCGTTGACAATATGAGACTTCTGATACCGTACTTACTCTTCTGATAGGGGCGCAACCCCTCATGCACACCATTTTGGTCAGTGGTGGACACCAAACCGTTATGGTCAATGGTGGACAAGGATGCTTATGTAACAATCACCGAGCTAAATCTGAATTGTACACCAACACCCACATTGGCTCCGTCGTGCGTGGCAATAAAAACGCCAAATCCTAGAGATAATCTTACTACGCCACCGCCACCCGGTGACTACAAGCCATCCGATAACGAACATCGTATCGACCCTGCACGGGCAATTTACAGATCCTCCATCTCTCGCAGAATGAGCAGACCCGGACCCGCAACAGCCTCAACGGCAAAGAATCCTCCTCGTCCGTCAAAGTCTGCTTGGGCACGGGGCCCTCCACAAAAAAACAGCGCAAACACTACTCCACCCTCGCAATCTCCTGTCCCACCTAGCGACCCCATGACTCCGCCCTCGACATCGCAAGTCGCGTTTGGCTTACAATATCAGCCATCTTCGGCCAAGCTCTCAGCCGTTGGGCAAGGCGACGTCCTCGAGAACCTGCGGAAAGCAGGGATTCAGTATATTCGCATCCAATGGGTCGACTACACAAACGTCACGCGCTACCGCGTCATGCCCTTTTCTGCCTTTCGCGAACTGATGGCAGCCCCACGTCCTGGGATAGGGATCACCAAAGCTGTGTTCGGCCTCGTCGCAGCGTCGTTGGCGCCTGGGTTCACAGGTACCGGCGAATACCTGCACACCCCTGACCTCAGTTCCACTCGTCTATGCGGTTACGCTCCCGGGCATGCAAGTTTGATGGGCTGGTTCGAGGAAAAGTTGCCCGTTCCAGGAAATGAGGGGAAAAGGGATGCTTTAAAGGTACCTCTCTGTCCACGAACGATGCTCAGGGACATTGTAAAGTGCGTGTGTTTGAACTTTGTCATTCCAATTGTTGACAATGCCCTAGCCAAGGCAAAGATCTAGGTGTGGAGTTCCTCGTCGGGGTCGAGACAGAATTCATTCTGCTCAAATCGACGGATCCTATTGTTGCCGTGAACGAAGCTCCTTGGTCAGCATCTCGCGCGCTGCTATCGGGTTCAGCTGCCGAAAAATGCCTCGAAGATATCGCAAACGCTCTTCAGCACGGTGGTATAGAACTCTTAATGTATCACAGCGAGGCGGCTCCTGGACAGGTGTGAAACTATGGTTAGGTGTTTGAGTGTGATTGACATGAGTTGCAATCGGACAGTATGAAATTGTAACAGGTCCACTCCCGCCTCTGGAGGCGGCCGACGCTGTCGTATTCACCCACGAGACAATCACCAACATCGCATCAAAACACGGGTTACATGCCACGTTCTCCCCCCGGGTCTACAAGAATTCCTGTAATCCTTCCACTATCCTTCTCCACATCAAATTGTTGAACTCTGTCGTCGTTCGTAGGCGGTAGTGCGGCGCATACGCACGTATCTATTCATCGCACGGCTCAGCCTCCAACGGTTCCCTCTGGGGCAAATCCGGACACAAACAAAAAGACAACGATGACACCTCTCGAGCGGTCGTTTTTGCAGTCTCTTATTGAGAGTCTTCCTTCCAGTATCGCATTTACATTGCCCACCGCGGCGTCATATGACCGCGTCCAAGACGGAATCTGGGCCTGTGGCACGTACGCTTGCTGGGGGAAAGACAACCGGGAGGCCTCCGTACGTCTCACAGGCCCTCCGGGTGCCCACCACTTCGAAGTGCGCACGATCGATGGGACCGCGAACCCCTATTTGGCTTTTGCAGCCATACTTGGCCTGGGCCTCGTCGGGATAAGGAAAGGCTTGGAGCTAGAGATGGAGGAATCGGACGAACCAGCGGTGGACCTAAGCGCGGAAGAGCGTCAGAAGAGAGGCATTGTGGGTAGATTTCAGCGCACGCTCAGCGCAGCAAGGGAAGTCGCGCGGAACGATAGAACCATCAACGAGGTGCTTGGGAAGGAGTTCGTGCAGACATACCTTCATGTAAACGAGGTCAGTAATTTCGACGAGATGACGCGAGAATGAGGCTGACGATTGACAGACTATGGAGAAATTCGTGAAGGGCAGTTACGCAGAGGAAGACAGAAGATTGAGTGTACTCAATTACTAAAAGAGAAACGTTGTAGAGTGGGACACAGATTTATCGTATCAGGGCAAGTTTCTTCACAGCAAGAGGTCATAGATTTTGTCAGCCACTCAATATACTCAAAGATTGTTGATTCCAGAAAATGCCTTGCCACCGAGGTACCAAGGGTTCGGTTGGTTCGCACATGGGCCTCTTTCCACCTCCATGCGTCTTCAGGGTGTTCTCTCTCATGGCTCTTCTGCGGTCCTCAGCTTGAATGACCGAGATGCAAGGAATCGGAAATAGAGTTAGTTGTTTGCCCTATTCGTGGGTTGGGAGAAATTTGCGTCTGCGGTTCGCTTACCAGATAGGACGTAGAGAATGCCGACATTCACGAACATCAAGTGATACAAGCTCACATCGTGCACGTAAGGTCGGCGCGTACATATATAGAACAGGTGACTTGAACCAGCGCCTACGGTGTCGGGCGGACGGCAAACTAACGATCGGAAGTGGCAGGAGGATGATTCTTTCTTCACCAACACGAGGGCGAGAATTTTTTAGGTCTGCGCCACAGTTCACGTCAGAGCGCGCAGGACACAAAGAAAGTGCCAGTTGAAGAACGCGAATGAGTAAGGACATGAGCTCGCGTCATCGACGTGGGATAAGAGCGGGAGTGGGTGAATTGAAAGCCGTAGAACCCATCAGACAGGTCTCAGGTGCCACATGACGCTCAGAATAAGTTCGTTTTGTTTGGCGTTTTGAACCAGTTTTAAATGCGGTTCAGAAAATTCTCGAGAAAATCGGGCGAGCCGGCCCGGGTTGTCCTTTGCTTTGCTTTGCTTTGACCTTGCACATGCCACATGCCCCATTTCGTACAATCGTACAACCATGTTTGCAGATAGGATGGCATCGTTCAAACAACCCCCTCGACATGTTATAGACACGACAATGTCTCAAGCAGTTAGGCGCAACAAGGTCTGTCGATGTGAGACTACGCGTATCACCGTGCTCCGCTCACACAACCGTCCAACCAGGCTTTGGAAGAGCAGAAACGCGTGCGACACATAATTGTTGAATCAGGAAGTGCTATTCAACCGATATCGTATATCTAGAGACGGGCTAGGCGCGTGGAGAACGAACGCCATATTGATCTATTTGCCGACCTGAATCTTGGACTGTCGGACGACGAAGATGGCAACAACGATGACCCAGGCATCGTCCGCGAGGGCATCGCTCAATTGGTCCCACTCTTACCGCGATCAGAAGCCGACGCTGGCCTGGCATCTCTCCCGAGTCAAGAATCCCGCGCAAAATCGAGCGCAGCAGGAACGTCTCCTCAGACCCCGCCTGCTTTTTCTTCCTCGAAACGAAAAGGAAAACGAAAGAAAGCGACAAAAGCCTCGAACAAGAAGACGAGCCCGTGGGCGGACAAATGCATGTATGCGGAGCTGTTGGAGATGCACGAGTCGGTGGACTTGTGGGACGGCGGCGGGGAGGACGGATTGCCCGGCGATCTCGAGACGGGTTGGGTCGCGCTCGCCCCCGTTCCTGTCGGTAAGAGATGCCTGGCAATCTCCCACCAAGGCGGGGGAATTATTGGCGCCGGTGCGTCGATCGTAGTTCTGACCCCCATGACACGAACTGAACGAAGTCTTCGTCATCAGCACCCAACACGACGATCCGCTCTCGTGTGCTGGGTAAACCCCTCATGCATCGCTTCCCTTCTCCGTTGCCGTCGGACACCGTGTTGGATTGCATCCTGGATCAGAATTGGAAGGAGAACGGCATCCTTCACGTCCTCGATATCGTCAAGTGGAAGGGACAGGACATCGCGGATTGCGAATCGTCTTTCCGGTCGGTCTCCCCTTCATTCGTGGTAAATAAAATGTCTCTCTGACCGAGCCGAGCACAGTTTTTGGTGGCGAGATACGCGTTTGTCGGAGCTACCGCCCTCACGGCCTCCAACGACATCTGCGCCTGACGTTGCTCTTGAAGCTCCAACGCAAGAGGGTAGCGCTCCCATCGGATACCGCTTCCCGTATCCCACGACGTTTATGCAAATACCGTACTATACCAACACAACGTTTGTACACTTCCTCGATACCATCATCCCGCGCGCCCGCTCCTCTTGCCGCGCTCAAGTATCCATCCCTGCTGAACCTAATGATTTGGATATGATCATCGAGTCATCGCAGTTCGCGGGCCCTCCACCTCGCATAACGCAGGCCGAAATCAAGCCAGACGGTTTGCTGCTATATGTCGCTCAAGCGATTTATGAACCGGGTACGAGTCCCTTGAGCAGCTGGGTTCCTCTAGCCGCCCCTGCTACCGACGAAATGGTTAGGGTTAAACAATCATCCCCATTGGATGTATTCGAGAGGTGACGTCTTGCGTAATTGCCCCACACGTGTTGGCACTCATCGTCCCCGTCCCCAGACTCGTTCAAAGAAGGCTGATCGGAAACACCCGCTCGATCAAGGAAGTGGACATGCTCCCGTGATGGTGCCTGCATCCTGCATCGACTGTTTTGAGGCCATCACAGATACCTAGCAAAATCGGCAGGTCCTACTGGGACAGCCTTTGTTGGTAGCAACAGCAGATTTGTATGATTACTGTAGCATCGCAGAACTAAACACCCTATATAACAAGCGGATCAGAGCCTTGAGACTTGAGGTCGGGAAAGTTATCCATTATCGACTCCGAGGTGTTTACCCAGGTCAGCCGGGCATTAAATAGGAGCCGCTTCACCGATCATTTATTGGCTGCGACCACGGGCCTCGTTGCGATATCGCCGAGTTCTCATAAAACTTTCCAAGCGTAGATGAGCATCACAAGGACCCCTAACCTTGTCTGTAAACAGCCTGGCAGGGGACAATCTTCCCCGATTATCGAGCGAGTATACTTCATCCAATCTCATCGCCAGCTGAAACTATACGAGCGTTGCCCTGTGCATGGGTGGCCCGCAACATGGAGTAGCGCAAAAAACCCTGAAACATGACGCTCTTGGTGATCAAAGGTCGACCGATCCGTAGGCACATAAGTACAGCATCTGGGTTTAAGATGAAGCCGGGCAAGATCCTCCGAATGTCGTCCTCAACTCAACGAGGAATGACGACATCTTTCTCTTCATTTCTAATGTGAGAGCGACGCGTTGCCAGGCACGGACACCCGTTGTCGAGGATCGAGGGTCGAGGGCAAAGCCCCACCTCGGCTACGGTTACGTGGAGTTCTGATTACCGCGTAATAAACGTAAACCCTCGGGGTTCTATGTTTCAGTAAGAGACGAAAAAAAAAAGTCCCGGAAGCACACAAGCTTTAGACTCTATCCCAGTCCAGAACTGTACTGTACAGAACAAACAAACGGGTCTCACCTTACAAACGCCGTCATTTCAGCGCCACCCGCCTTCAGGGGTACAATAAAAGTAAGTGCAGGGGAAACTACTGAAATATGGCAATTTTTGATCATCGATCATTCATTCCTTTAAGCCTGTCAGATGAACTCGTAAACATGCAGGCCACACACACACACACCATTCCCTCGGGAGAGCGTGATGGGTTGTTTGAGCGGAGTACAGTAGCAGTACCTGGGCGGACAGGAAGACGACGTGATCTAGGGCCTAAGCGTACATGGAAAGCTGACGATCCCTGGAGCTGGTCAACGCAGTAAGAGAGTGTGCTACTCGTCTCGGTATACCTGCATCGACCATGTAGTGTCACCCAGTTCCTGTGGAAAATCAGGTTGGCTAATAGCCCTACGTAACAGACTGGGGCCAGGCTACCCCGCCAGCTACACGACCAGTAAATCTCAGAAGATGAACGTAATGCGGGATTGGCTGGCTGGCGGCTAACTGAAATTACTTGGGATCAAGGACCAGCACACCAGCACATTAATTATTCAGGTACTGACTCGAGTCAATGTTCGAAAAATTTCCGTGCTTTCTCTGTGCAGAGATCTAATCGAAGGTTGAAATTTGAAACGTTGAAGCGTTGAACGTTGAACCGTAGACCAACCACCTACTATGTTACACCGGTTTACATCCTTGTGGTAAACCAGGTCACCTATACCTCTTCATAACACACTATTATAAGGCAGGCAAGGCATGTAAATGATGCCCGGCTCCTCTACTAACTCAAAACTTTACTACAATCCCCCCAGTGAGCAGAAGCGCATGATCCCTAGTGTACCTGACCCTTTCATGGCGTCGGCCATACCATACATTCCTTACGTTTTTTGGTTCCCTAAATCTGCTTCCCGCACCATATAATAAGTGCGCACAGTGTTTGCAAATTGACTGGTCTAGCAGTGGGATTACAACTCTGATGCGGAAAGACGATTTCCCTCATTCAAGGTAGGCTCCGAGGTCTGCAAATGGGACAACATTGGATCAACCAACGAACTGTGTCGCCTTATATCACAGAGGCGTATATGAGAATGACCGCTGATCAATATCGATCAATTGCGACCTCATACCAATACATCCCCCCTGAGTTACGAAACAGCTACTTAAAAGTGCAAGATAGGAAGTAACATATATACCTATAATCGGTCGGCAGTCGGTCGTTGTTGTGCTGAGAAGGAGATATAGAGATAACCCTGATATGGGGAAGAGACCTCTGCAACGAATATAAATTTCTAACATGAGAAGCGTCCCTGATGGAGCAGCTTGAATTGCCTATGAAAGAAAATCAAAGAATGGCAGTCACGCACCCTTAGCATCTTCCCAGTGAGTTGGAGCGGAGGGATAATGAGAACAAAAAATACCACAACGATACTAGGAAATCATGGGCACGAACAAGCATCAGATAATTTGCATTCTTGGGAAAACGAACAGACATACGCAGCCTCACAGCCGAGAGTTTGCAACGCTCCGTGCTTTTCTGCCCATGGCACTTGATAATATGGGACGCTGAAGCCACCTAACACACGGGCGAGGTTCAACAGCGCGCTGATTTCGCCTTGGTGTGTCGGGAAACAGTCGTTCGCATATGCATCTAAGGTGAATGGCCGTTAAATCTTTACGGGTGAGACGAGAATGTAGAAACGTACAGATCGCCACCGTATCCACTATCAATGCGATAAGGGACATACCCCATCCTACCACAAGTGCTCCAACAGAAAGATGATTCTGAAGTGTCGCGCCAAGAACGACGAATCCGCAGATGAACAGTGGTATACCTATGTAGCAGCCCCTACAGGTGTACAGGCCCACCATCAAGCTGTTTCAACAAATTCCGATCGAACACGCCAGGTGTACCTACCATAATCGACTTTCCGCCTCGAAAACGCCCTGGTTGCGTCTTGTGGCAATACGCATAATGGCATCATTTGCGAAGTGGCCAATCACCCCACTGATGAGGATCGCCACCTGCATAAACAATCCTCATGAGTCATAACGTAGACTGGGTAGAGCAAGTAATCAATTTCAACCATTGGTGTTGCGTACACTCCAGCAATAGCATATTGAGAAAATCCGTATCCAAAGGGGGGCGGAGAGCCGAGAAAAACTGCATTTGTAATCTATCAAAGGGATTAGGTATGGTTCAGTGTAAGATATTGTCCACACGTACGAAGGCGCCAATGCCAAAGCCGAGCAGAACGGCCTGTGCGGGACTTAGTTATCCGCGAATGAAATAGTAGTATCAAGAATTACATCGAAAACAAGTACACCAAGAAGGTGTGGGCGCCAAAAGAGCTTCAACGGGGCAGTAATGGCCTCAACCCAAGATGTCCTGTACTTGGCCAACCTCACGCCAGTTATGCCTACAAGGGTCTCGATGCGATAATACAGACCATCTGTTGATCGAAGGGGAATGTTCTTCACGCCTCTATCGTACATCCTGTTCTCGTGAAAACGTGAGCCGTAGTCGCTCTCTACATCCCCACAGCGTAAAAATGGACTGGCTTACGTCTCACGTCCGAAGAAGGCAATAAGGAAGAGGACGAGTGCGCTGAAAATCGACGCAATTCCATACGACCATCTCCAACTAATATATGCACAATTGTCAGGAAGAACGCATGCAAGGAGGGTGAAAACTGACTTGGCTCTGGCTATGAGGAAACCAAACGCACAAGGGGAGAGGGAAGCAGAGATGAGGAAACCCAAGGCCCAGATATTAAGCTGAACGAGGGTTGTAAATAATTAGTTGGGACTGAAAGGTCCCCTACCTTTCGTGCTTGGCGATGGAAGGGATACATGTCCGTGACAACATAAAGTCCCTGCACATAATTAGGCTATGTATGGCGAGCAGTTGTATCCTTCATACCGTCACTTGGGGGCATGTTCTGTGTACGTTCGAAATACAGTCAGTCCGTTTAGTATTAAGAGACAATCAGTCTACGAACCCAAAAAAGGCTGACAAGCATCGCATCGCTTCATATGGGATCAGATCGTCTGTACGCATTTTTAGGTTTCTTTAGCAAACAACTGACCAGCGAACGTTTTCAAATTAGGTGCGAATGTGCAACCAACCATGAACCCGAAGCCGAGGACCTGTACAAACGATACGTGAAGGTCAGGCATCCCACAACCTGGCACGCACCTGAGACCAAAAAAGCACTGGCAAGCGACCATAGCGACGAACGAGCACTACCGCGGGGAGACCACCCCACCCTGTCCCCCCCTGTTAGGCTGATGACCAATATTAAGCACATTAACTGCCAGCTCACCAAGGAGGAAAATACTCCAGCTACAGAACATGAGCACTAAGCCAGAGTCATAAAAAACAGCATCGACACGAACTTGGCCGAGAGGTTGTTGACCTCGCCTGTTGTGGTATGGTACTGCTCAGCGAGCGCAAAAACGGCCGCGACACCTGTATTCAACATATGGACCTCAGTGACATATAGCAGAGCCCTTCCTGATTTTACACTTACCGATGCCTGCATTAAAGTCAGGGACCATCGAAGCGAGTGTGACGATTAACAACTGAACAGACTTCCTCCATTCGGACCACTACAGAGCATGGTCAATGAGACTGTAGTCACTGACGGCTTTCAAGTATGGACGGACATTTTGAGGGTCTTCCGGATCATCAGACGGTTGAGGCCAGAGGACGATCTCTCCATCCGCTGAAAGCTTGAGTCGTGAGACAATCTCGTCTCCAAATTCAACGCGCGCCTCTCTGGGGCGTGAGAAATAAGAAAGAGGAACTAACGAGAAGAAAGAAAGAAACAGACACACTTGGGATCAAGGACCAGTCGACCTGCAGATTTTTCATAGTAGTGGGTCAAGTCAATGTCCACGGAAATTCCGTGCTTTTCATTGGTTGGTATGGCCTCTCTCTTGTCGTCGAGGCTTGACCTTGAGCCTACCGGTGGCGACATGTCGTTCGTAGGGAGTAGGTTTCATGTGAAGTCTGAGGCCGCTCTTATGTGAAATTCTGAGTATCGCAACTGAATGGGGGGCGAAATTTCGGAGAGAATCAGAAGCAACCCTTGGGAGAATACAAGTATAGATAACCTCACCCTGTGGTGAAGAAGTCGAGGATTGGTATCAAATACGGCATGTCATCACGGCTCCCGGCAGTGTCAGCTGAAAGATGACGATACAGAAATAGGGCGTACCCCGAAGAGACTGCGCGTGAAGAAGCGCCTACTGTTAGCTCATCATAGCGGCATTATGTCCCAAGTCTGAGATAGTCTGGATGGACATGGTGTCGCCATCGTAACCACGTCCTAGGATATGTAACAGAGGGTGGTATATGGGTTTCACAACCGACAATTATCATGATGAAAGCTTGAAACAGGTATATGGCCAGCTGGTCCGAAGCGCACAGACACGGTGCGAGAAGTATGCCCTAGTCCAATAATAATTGGAACTCTACACAGTGGCGGCACTTGTGCGATCTCCGACCCCGAGGCTCCGAGGGTGCTTGGGTGCGCTAGTCCGGGTATAGTACAACACCATACTGTATTCGCTAGTAGTGGGACCACTACAACATGCGAGGCACGGGTAGTGTGGCGAGACAGAGATGCCGCATCACGGCTACTGAGGTGCTAAAGTTAGGAAGTGTCACACCTTCTCGTTAATGCCATACGCATGCCATGACAGTGAACAGACTCGTAGACAATGACCCGAGGGAAATTTCAACCGCGGCCCACGAGAACCGAATTCACCCATTGTCATCTTGATTACCACAGTGGTCGCTAATGCAGTCCTTTTGATTTCCTGTGATTTCACCTAGTGGGGAAAATACCAATTGTGGCGATGGAAAAATGAAGACTTTCCGAAAGGGAGCTCGCTGGCAGTGGCTGTGGCTGAGCGCTGAGCGCTGAGGAGTCGTCGTGAGACCGCGTGGTTGTCCAAACGATACGGGGGTTGGGTTGCGGATTCCGTCCCGGGCCGGCCTGCAACCGCGCGTCATTTTCGACCTGTAAGCCTGAGCGACCCACTGTCCTGCACCTGCATGTTTAACGCTTAAACGCCTCCGAGTCCTCCTACTCACCTTGACACCAGTGCCAAGTCCACCCCCAGACCACTTTTACCCCGACTTAAATCTCGTAATAGCTACTATTAGGACCTGGGGCAGAAACGGTAGGGATATCTCGAACTTATCGTGCGCATCCCTATATTGTGGTGTGCACTACCTGAAAAGCCGGTAGTACCCGTGGCGAAGACTCGGCTCTATCAGGTCTGCCAGTGCGTGGGTTGGCGCTAGTAGCGCTACGATCATTGCTAAGAGCTTACCACCCCACCGCACTCCTTTGACTGCTTAGGGAAGCTCTTGGGGACCGGGGAACACCACCTCACGCTACATCCTACATGACGTGGGTATCTAGGATATTTTAAGGTGAGCCTTACCATTACCCGCGGAACTACTCGCAAAATATGGTTATCGGTGGCACCGGATCTTGCTTTGTTCTCTTTTCTTGTGTGCGTGCGTCCTCGGCCGTCCGGCCTCTTCCACTCGATTACCATTCCCTCGCACCCTTACTCGTGTTGCCTCCCTTTTCCTTCCCTCACCAATTGCGCCGTGACTGGTCGCTGGCTCCTCCCCTCCCCGCACTGGGTCCACATTCCTTTACTATCGAAGTTGCTTCACGTTATCACCACGCGGCGTCCTTCGTTGTTCAAGGCGAGTGCGTCCAGGGTCAGCCCTCGTGGCCTCATCCTCAATCCTACCTCGCTTCCGAGGCGCGCCCGTGCTTGTGTGCACTTCCGGTGTTGACGTCTGTCTTCTTCGCATTGTTCCCTGTTTGCTATTGTAGTATGCTAGGTCTCGTTCTGTCTTACTTTGCGAGCACCATGCCCTTCTGCCCCACGTCACACCTGTCCCTCGTGTTTCCCCTTCCCTTTCGCCTCGCACCCTTCAAGACTCGTATCCCTTGATCTACGCTTCACTCCCTAGATTTCCTTCGTCTTTTTAGCCGTCAGGTATGTTCGCGAGTTTACTTTTAGACTAGTAATGCCCGGACGTCTACTCGTAGATGCAGAGCGCTTGCATGTATACAAACCGCCTTGTTGACTTCCTGTGAACGTAACAATCCACCTGCACTGTTCTTGAAAACCCCCAAGTCATCTTTCTTCCCACCTCGCTTTCTTCCTTCGCAATCGAAGCCCCTGGCGACGTGGCTGAACCGATGAGACCTAATGCGTCATGCTCCGACCTCGAAGAAGCTCCTCCTCGCCTGGCCTCGGTTCGCGTAGCCTTGCGCGCTAGTTTCTCGCCTCCCCGTTTCGTTACCCTGGGGCCTCGGGCGCTCATCGTGACTTTCCGTTTTCGGAAAAGCCCCTATCACTTGTTCATCTTCGGGTCACCTCGTCTATATTCTGCCTCGCTAGTCACGTCAGAGGCCTTTACTGTTCGCTTCAATATCGCCCTAATCATGCACTTTGGTGAGGGCTCGGGCCCACAGCCTCTACAACCAAGGATAGCATGACTCTGGTACACAATTGCAGATTGTTGGCTGTCCATTGTCTCATTTCTTGGTGCGGCCTTCGTATTCGACGCCAAAAGGCGCCATGGATAATCCGAGCAATGTCGGGTTCACCCCCTTCACCCAGAAACCTGGTCATGTGTGTTTCGACCTGTTAACTTGGTTCAACTATTTCCCTTTATACCAGCCCGTGCGGCTCTAGTTCAAACAGGTTTCCAACCCAATGTCGTAAACCAGGTTGTCAAACAGCGCCACGTAGTACGGCAGTAGGGCTAGCGAGGGATGGACAATAATGCGGGGCTCACTACCCACTGGAGACCATATTTGGACCACTCCAGTGCCCTGCAGCACGTAAACTCTGTCCTTAGGGTTTTGGATACATTCGTTACATCCTCGGATTCCTCAAATCAGCTACCCACGAACTGACCACGTCAGCATTGAAGAACACCACTGAGGTGGACATTCATCTACCCTGATTTGAGGTAGGCTATGGAGCCTAAGTCGGCAAGCGCCAGTGGAGCACAAATAGAGCAGCCGATATCCCTTAGCCTCACCCACGAAAGTATGTACGTGATCTCTTTCGGTACGGGATCATCGTGCGAACGCGTGAGCTACCGTAGAAACGCTGACTGGTTGCAAGTGCACACCAATAAGTCCAGATTAAGTTGCGCGACGGACACCAGTCACACCACAGCCTTCGAAATAAGCAGTAATATATGTACCAAGAATCGGTCCGCAGTCTATTGTCGTGGACCCAAACAAGAACTGTAACGTAAATAATCTTGACATGAGAGAGAGACGGTCATCATTTAATTTCCTTTCCTAACACGAGAAGCGACCCTGATGAAGGAGCATGAATAGCCAGAACAACAAATCAAAGGAATACAAGTCACGCACCCTTAGCGTCTTGCCAGTGAGCTGAAGTGTCGGGACAATGAGGAGGAAAAATCCTGTAGCGATACTAGTGAAACATGGGTGCGAACAAGGAATCAGACATCCTGCATGCTCGGGTAAGAAGATGACGTACGCAGCCTCGCAGCCAAGTGTCTGCATCGCCCCGTGCTTTATCGACCATGGCACTTGGAAGTACGGAACGCCGAAACCAACTAGCACACGTGCAAGGCTCAGGAGAGCGCTGATCTCTCCCTGGTACTTTGGGAAGCAATCGTTGGCGTATGCATCTGAGGTGACGTACCGTTGAATTCTCGCGGATGAGACGAGGGTATAGAAACTCACAGATGGGTACCGTATTCACAATCAACGCAGCAAGGGATATACCCCATCCCATCACCACCGCCCCAACCGAAAGGTGCTTCTCAAATGCCGCACCAAGTAAGACGAATCCACAGATGTACAGCGGCATTCCTATATACAATGCCCTATAAGTGTACAGGCCAGCAATCGAGCTGTTTCAGCTTATTCCGGGTAGAATATGTTGGGAGTGCCTACCATAGACGACTTTCGGCCTCGAAAATCCCGTTGTTACGTCTTGTGCTGATACGCATGATGGCATCGTTTGCGTAATGGCCGATCAGCTCACCGATGACAATCCCAACCTGCAAGAATGACCCCCATGAGCCATCAAGTCGACTACGTAGAACAGGAATATGAATCCCACAATTGGTGTTGCGTATGCGCCAGCAACCGCATATTGAGAAAATCCGAATCCAAATGGGCGCGGAGAGCCGAGAAAAACGGCATTTGTAACCTATCGGAGGGTTCAGAAACGGTCCATGACATGGAGTGGCACACATACGAAAACACCGATGCAGAAACTATACAAAACAGCCTGCGCGTGGATTAGTTGACCGCGAGTGAGATCTCGGCGTCGAAAATAAAGGCATACCTCGAGGATCAATATGAGCAGTAGGTGTGGACGCCAAATGAGTTTGAACGGGGTAGAAAGGGTTTCAAGCCAAGTTACCCTGTACTTGGCCATCTTGAAGCCAGTTACGCCAACAAGGGTCTCGAAGCGATAACTCAAACTATCTGCGCGTCGTGGTGGAAGATCCTTCACGCCTCGATCGAATAACCTAGTAAACTCGTGAGAACGTCAACTATGGTGAGGATTAACTCGCTTACGTCTCACGCCCGAAGAAGACGATAAGGAAAAGCACCAATCCGCTGTATATCGAGCCGATTCCGTATGACCATCTCCAACTAATATATGTGTGACCGTCAGTAAGCGTGCATCCATTAGGGCGCAAACTGACCTTGTTTTGGCAACGAGGAATCCAAACAAAAAAGGAGAGACGGAAGACGAGGCAAGGAAGCCCAAGGCCCAGATATTAATCTGAAGGCAACTTGTGAGTTATATGTCATTAAAAGTGAAAAGTTGCTTGCATTTCGTGCTTGTCGATGGACGGGATACATGTCCGTGACAACGTAAAGACCCTGTGCGCAGTCAAACATTTCTCCATACAAGCTATGACGATAACTTCTCGTACCGTCACCAGTGGGCACGATCTGTGTGTAGTTTAAAGTACAGTCAGTCCACTTAGCTATATTTTATACAGTCGGTCCACACACCCAAAGAACGCCGCCAAACATCGCATCGCTTCAGAAGGGAATGTAGTCAGTAGGCGTTTCAAGCTTCCTCAGTAAGCTGCTAACCAGCAAACGTTTTCAAATTGGGTGCGAATGTGCAGCCAACCAGGAAGCCGAGCGTGAGAAGCTGTACACATGATCAGTGAAAATCGGGAATTTTACAACTCCTCACGCACTTGGGACCAAAAGAGCACTGGCAAGCGGCCATAGCGGCGAACGAGCGGCACTGTGAGGAGGCTACCCCATCCTATGCCGTCTCGTTAGACTAAGGATCGCTATTTAAGACGATAGCTGCTCACCGAGGAGGAAGATACTCCAGCTGCAGAACATGAGCACTAAGCTAGATTCGTACATACAAGAAGGAGACAAACTTGGCTGTGAGGTTGTTAACCCTATCGGTTGTGGTATCATACTGCTGCGCAAGTGCAAAGATTGACGCGACACCTGCATTCAACAAACGGACGTTAATTCTAGGTAGTACAGCCCTTCTTGACTGTAAACTCACCGATGCCCACGTCAAAGTCGGGAATGGTGGCAGCGAGTGTAATGACCATTAATTGGATGGCCTTGCGCCAATCGGACCACTGCAGAGTATGAGCTCAATGAGATATTGTCAGTAACAGCTTTCAAGCATGGACGGACGTTTTGAGGATCGTCCGGGTCATCGGATGGCTGTGGCCAGAGGACAAATGTTCCATCCGACGAAAGCTTGAGGCGGGAGGCAACCTCGTCTCCAAATTCAGTACGTGCCTCTCTAGTGCATGGATGGTAAGCAAGGCGAGCCAAGAAGAAAGAAGAAAGAAAGAGACACTTCGGATCAAGGACCAGTCGGCCGGCACATTCTTCATAGTAGTTGAGCAAGACACCATCTAGGGAATTTCCGCTCTTTTCACCAGTGGAGACGATGTCCGTCTTCTCTTCGTCGATGTTTGACCTTGTCCTTTCTGCTGACGCCATGTCGTTAGTTGGGAGTAGGTTTCCTCTGGGTTCAGAGGCCGTCCTTATGTGGGATCCTAATTAACGTAATTGAAGGGAAGATTCATTTCGGAGACGATCAGAAGCCTGAATCGACCGTGGAAGCGAGCAAGTGTCAATAGCTTCCCCCCTCGTGAAGTCAAGGATTGGCACTAAATGGAATCTGCTATCCGCCGGTGTCGACAGTGTGGATGAGAGGAAGATACATAAATAACCTGCAAATGCTCCTGCGAAGCGACTTGGACC
>Ga0307510_10002659_pt1 | contig 20434 bp, 13 predicted proteins | sample 12_EM_MG_FD_207224 | JGI IMG/M metagenome (GOLD analysis project Ga0307510, IMG submission 207224) | Populus trichocarpa ectomycorrhiza microbial communities from riparian zone in the Pacific Northwest, United States - 12_EM | ecosystem: Host-associated > Plants > Roots > Unclassified | place... | reverse complement strand
CCGGGGTGGTGCCGCAGCAGCCGCCGACGATGTTGAGGAAGCCGCTCTGGGCGAATTCTTCGATGACTTTGGCGGTTTCCGACGGCAGTTCGTCGTACTCGCCGAATTCGTTCGGCAGGCCGGCGTTCGGGTGCGCGGACACATGAGTGCTGGCCTTGTTCGATAGCTCTTCCAGGTACGGACGCAGTTCACTGGCGCCGAGCGCGCAGTTCAGACCTACAGAAATCGGCTTGGCGTGCGCCACCGAGTTCCAGAACGCTTCGGTGGTCTGGCCCGACAGGGTACGGCCGGAGGCGTCGGTGATGGTCCCGGAAATCATGATCGGCAGTTCGATGTGCAGCTCTTCGAACACACCTTGCACGGCGAAGATCGCCGCTTTGGCGTTGAGGGTGTCGAAAATGGTTTCGATCAGGATCAGGTCGGCGCCGCCCTCGATCAGACCTTTGGTGGCTTCGGTGTAGTTTTCCACCAGCTCATCGAAGGTGACGTTGCGATAGCCGGGGTTGTTGACGTCCGGTGACAGCGAACAGGTGCGACTCGTAGGACCGAGCACGCCAGCGACGAAACGTGGCTTGGCCGGGTTCTCGGCGGTCTTGGCGTCGGCAATCTTGCGCGCCAGACGTGCGCCTTCTACGTTTAATTCGTAGGCCAGTTCTTCCATGCCGTAGTCGGCCATGGAAATGCGCGTGGCGTTGAAAGTGTTGGTTTCGAGGATGTCGGCACCGGCATCCAGGTAGGCTTTCTCGATGCCGCCGATCACGTCCGGACGGGTGATCACCAGCAGGTCGTTGTTGCCCTTGACGTCACTCGGCCAATCCGCGAAGCGTTTGCCGCGATAATCCTGCTCTTCGAGCTTGTAGCTCTGGATCATCGTGCCCATGCCGCCGTCGAGTATCAGGATGCGCTCTTTGAGAGCTTGCTTGAGAGCTTGAAGGCGGACGCTGCGATCGGACATTTGGACTACTCGGAAAGACCATTACGAAGGAGCGGGATCATAGCAAACCTGTGCGGTTTTAGAGCATGCGGGGCTTTTGCATGAATATCGCTCATGTTGGTACGAGCGTCATAATGTAGAATCGCGGCGTTTTGTTTAACAATCGGGATCAGCAGCATGTCTTACCGCGTCATTGGTTTTGTGTTGCTGTTTCTCAGCTGGGGCGCCGTGGCGCAAGAGCCAGCGACTGCACCGGCCATTTCTCCTTCGATTTCTTACGTCCGCGACATCCAGCCAATCTTCACCGAGAAGTGCGTAGCCTGCCATGCGTGCTACGACTCCGCTTGCCAGTTGAATCTGGGCAGTGGCGAAGGCGCGGCCCGTGGTGCGAGCAAAATGCCGGTCTATGACGGCGAGCGCACTGTCGCGGCGCCGACCACCCGACTGTATTACGACGCCTTCGGCAAACGCGCCTGGCAGCAGAAAGATTTCTATTCGGTGCTCGACGCCCAAGGCAGCCAGGCTGCACTGATGGCGCGCATGCTCGAACTCGGGCACAAGACGCCGCTGACACCGAACGCCAAACTCCCGCAAGAGATCGTGCTGGGCCTGAACCGCCAGAATATGTGCGCGCTGCCCGCCGAGTTTGAAGGTTACGCCGGCGCTCACCCGAAAGAAGGCATGCCGCTGGCGGTGACCGGGTTGACCGATCAGCAATATCAGACGTTGCAGCGTTGGCTGGCATCCGGAGCGCCGATTGACGAACAAGGCCTGGCGCCGAGCGCGAAAGAGGCGCTGCAAATCGTCCAGTGGGAGAACCTGCTCAACATGCCGGGGGCACGGCAAAGTCTGGTCGGCCGCTGGTTGTACGAGCACTGGTACCTCGCGCACATTTATTTCAAGGACGGCGAGCCGGGGCATTACTTCCAGTGGGTGCGTTCGCGCACGCCGAGCGGTCAGCCGATCGACCTGATCGCCACTCGTCGTCCCAACGACGATCCGGGTACTCAGGTGTATTACCGCTTGTGGCCGGTGCAGGGCGTGATTGTGCATAAAACCCACATCACCTATCCGCTGAGCGCGGCGAAGATGGCGCGGGTGAAAAGCCTGTTCTACAGCGGCAACTGGCAGGTCAATGCCTTGCCCGGTTACGGCCCGCAGAGCCGTGCCAATCCATTCGCGACGTTCGAAGCGATTCCGGCCCAGGCGCGATATCAATTTATGCTCGATAACGCCGAATACTTCGTCCGCACCTTTATTCGCGGGCCGGTGTGCCGGGGCCAGATCGCCACCGACGTAATCCGCGACAACTTCTGGGCGCTGTTCCAGGCGCCGGAACACGACCTCTATATCACCGACCCGAACTATCGCGGCCAGGCCACGCCGTTGTTGGCCATGCCCGGGCAGAACGACGATGTCGGCAGCGTTTTGAGCTTGTGGCACAACTACCGCAACAAACGTAATGAGTACGAAGCGCTGCGCCGCGACAGCTACGCCGATCTGCCCGCGCCGAGCTGGTCGACCCTGTGGGCCGGCAACGACAACGCGTTGCTGAGCATTTTCCGTCACTTCGACAGCGCTTCGGTGACCAAAGGCCTGATTGGCGAGGTGCCGCAGACAATGTGGCTGTTCGACTATCCCTTGCTCGAGCGCACCTATTACCAGTTGGCAGTCAACTTCGACGTGTTCGGCAACGTTTCGCATCAGGCGCAAACCCGTCTGTATTTCGACCTGATCCGTAATGGCGCCGAGCAGAACTTCCTGCGCCTGATGCCCGCCGATTCCCGCGAGGATTACCTCGACGATTGGTACCAGAGCAGCGGCCAGTTCAAGATGTGGCTCGATTATGAGGCGATCGATGACGACAAGCCGACGGCGCTGAAGCTCGATGAAAAGGATCCGAAATACGACTTCGCCATGCAATTGCTGGCGCGTTACGGCGACCTCAACGCGCGGCCCGATCCGATCAACCGTTGCGACGGCGCTTACTGCTCACGGCCGAATATCGACCCGGCGCTGCAAAATGCCGAGCAGGCGCTGAGTCGCCTGACGTCGCGCCCGGCGGCCGGTTTGAAGGTGATCGACCAGTTGCCGGAAGCGACCATGCTGCGCATAGAAACGGCCAACGGCAAGCGCGAGGTCTACAGCCTGCTGCGCAACCGTGCGCACAGCAACGTGGCGTTCCTGCTTGGTGAGTCGCTGCGCTATCAGCCTGGGTTGGACACGATCACGATTTATCCGGGCGTGCTCAGCAGTTATCCGAACTTCATGTTCAACATTCCTGCCGACCAAGTGGCGGAATTTGTCGATGCCATGGAAAACGCCAAAGATGCCAACCGCTTCGAGAAAATCGTCGAACGTTGGGGAATTCGGCGCAGTCATCCGCAATTCTGGTTCTATTTCCACGATTTGAGTCAGTACATCCACGAAACCGATCCGGTGGAAGAGGGTGTGCTGGACATGAACCGCTACGAGAATCTTTGATCGTTTGAGAGCGTCCTGCTGTCCCAACTTCAAGCAACACCGCAAAACCCTGTAGGAGCTGCCGAGTGAAACGAGGCTGCGATCTTTTGATCTTTCAAAATCAAGATCGAAAGATCGCAGCGTGCCGCAGCTCCTACAGGGATTGAGGTGAATTTGAGGGTGTGATCGGGAGCAGGTGATGTTGATTTCAGTGCAAGCCCTGCGTGCGCTGGCCGCGTGGACGGTGGTCTGCCATCACTTCATGCAGATTTTCTTCGACTTCAAGGCACGCGGACCGATCGGGCAACTGTTCATCGATAAAGGAGCGGTGGGGGTCGATATTTTCTTTGTCATCAGCGGCCTGGTGATTTTCCTCTCGACCGAAAACAAACCCCTGCCGCCCGCGCGGTTTCTCTTGTACCGGCTGTTTCGCATCGTCCCGGCGTATTGGCTCTACACGCTATTGATGGCGCTGCTGGTGGCGTTTGCCCAGCCCATATTGCCGGATCAAACGGTGGACTGGGGCCATCTGCTGTTGTCGTTGCTGTTCATTCCTACCGAGAACCCCGGCGGTTACGGCATCTACCCGACGCTCAATGTCGGCTGGACGTTGAATTACGAAATCCTTTTCTACGTGCTGTTTGCCTGGGCGCTGTTGTTTCGCTTGCAGGTGCGTCTGTTGGTGGTCGCGGCGCTGTTGTTCGCCGTGTGTCAGACCTGGACCGGGTTTGGCTGGATCAGCGAGTTCTATCGTTCGGACATCATCTATGAATTCCTGCTGGGGATTGGCATCGGCATGCTTTATCGCCGGGGCTGGATCGGTGCGGGACTGTGGCTGCCGCTGGCGGCAATCGTGGCGGTATTGCTGACGATCTATCAGTTGCCGCCGGCGCCGAGGTTGCTGAACTGGGGGGGGCCGAGCGCCGTGTTGGTGATGGCGTGTATCTCACTTGAGCGTTATGTCGAGCGCAGTCGGGTACTCAAACTGCTCGGCGATTGCTCGTATTCGGTGTATCTGATGCACGTTCTGGTGCTGTCGGCAGGCGGTTATCTGGCCCGGCGCTACGGCATCAACCCGTATTTGATGTTTGTCGTCTGCGCGCTGGCCATCGGTGTCGGCTCCTGGCTGAGCTACGAGTGGGTGGAAAAACGCAGCTATCGCTGGCTCAAGGCGCAAATCGACGAAGAGCCTGACGAGAATCTTTCCCGACAAAAATACTAGGACTTTGTCCGGCGCAACGATTGGCGTAAACTGCGCCCAAGCCTGCGAGGAGTTTCCATGACCGCTATTACCATTACCGACGCCGCCCACGATTACCTGGCCGATCTGCTCTCCAAGCAGAACACCCCGGGCATCGGCATCCGCGTCTTCATCACCCAGCCTGGCACCCAGTACGCCGAAACCTGCATTGCCTACTGCAAGCCGGGCGAAGAAAAACCTGAAGACACCGCGCTGGGGCTGAAAAGCTTCACCGCGTATATCGATCACTTCAGCGAAGCGTTTCTCGATGACGCCGTGGTCGACTACGCCACCGACCGCATGGGCGGTCAACTGACCATCAAGGCGCCAAACGCCAAAGTACCGATGGTCAACGCTGACAGCCCGGTCAACGAGCGCATCAATTACTACCTGCAAACCGAAATCAACCCGGGGCTTGCCAGCCACGGCGGTCAGGTCAGCCTGATCGATGTGGTTGAAGACGGCATCGCCGTACTGCAGTTCGGTGGCGGTTGCCAGGGCTGCGGCCAGGCGGACGTGACCTTGAAGGAAGGCATCGAGCGCACCTTGCTCGAGCGCATCCCGGAGCTCAAGGGCGTTCGCGACGTGACCGACCACACGCAGAAAGAAAACGCCTACTACTAAGGTGTTCGCTGCGGACATGAAAAACGGCGCCCCGTGAGCGCCGTTTTTTTATGGGTGACATTCAGGAATGCATTCGCGAGCAGGCTTCATGGGCGATAGAGGTGAGCATGCCCGGCGCGATACAACGATGACTCGCTAAAAACCTCACTGCCCAACACGCGTCCCACCAGAATCAACGCCGTACGCCGAAACCCTTTGGCCTCAACCTTCCCGGCAATATCCGCCAGCGTCCCCACCACCCAATCCTGATCCGGCCACGTCGCCCGGTGGATCACCGCAATCGGGCAGTCTGCGCCGTAATGAGGCAACAGCTCCGCCAGAATCTTCTCCAGATGGTTGACCCCCAGATGAATCGCCATGGTTGCGCCGTGCTGCGCCAGGCTGCCCAATTCCTCACCGGCCGGCATGGCGGTTTTATCGGCGTAGCGGGTCAGAATCACGCTCTGCGACACGTCCGGCAGTGTCAGTTCCGCGCCAAGCAACGCCGCACACGCAGCGGTCGCGGTCACTCCGGGAATGATCTCAAACGGAATATCCAGCTCACGCAGATAACGAATCTGCTCACCAATCGCGCCATACAGACTCGGATCGCCGGAATGCACCCGCGCCACATCCTGGCCGTTGGCATACGCGGTTTTGATCAGTTCGATGATCTGTTCGAGGTGCAGCTCAGCGCTGTTGACCACCGTCTCGGCTTGATGGCCGTCGAGCACCGCTGCCGGCACCAACGAACCTGCATAGATAATCACCGGGCAACTGCGGATCAGCCGCTGGCCTTTCACGGTGATCAATTCCGGGTCGCCGGGGCCGGCGCCGATGAAGTAGACAGTCATCGTTAAATCCTTGGAAAAGAGGTGCAACAACGCTTCAGATGAAGATTGCTCATGATCAACGGCGGGGATTATCGGGATTTTACGCCGCGCCGGCCAATGCCAACGTGGCCTGGGCGTATTTCTGCCGGGAAATCAGCAGTTTTGCCGGTGCCTGAATCAACTGTTCGGCGAGGGCCAGTGCCGCACTTTCGGCGACGCCGTAGCAACCGGTGCGTTCGAAGGCGATTTGCGAATGGTGACTGAGTCGTTGCTGATAAGTGGCCAATTCCTCGCTGCTGAAGTACAGCAAGGGCAGGGCCAGTTGCGCGGCAAGTTCTTGCAGCCCTGGCTCGTCGCGCTTCAAGTCGATGCTGGCCAACGCCTTGACCGCTTGCAGCTCGATTCGGTGTGCCTGTAAGGCTTGGTCAAGCAATGCGCGCAGCGTGCTGGCCGGGCAGCCGCGCTGGCAGCCCAGGCCGATCACGAAGGTCGGCACTGCGCTGTTATCGGTCATGCGTGGTATTGACCATCGCTTTTGCGCCGGAACAACCAGGCGCTGATCAGGCCCAGGGCCAGCCAGAACACTACGTTGGTTAGCTGCGAAGCGATTTTGAACTGGGCTTCCAGTGCTTCCGGCGCGAGCATCGAATGCACTTGCGGCTGCGGCGCGCCGATCACGTGCGGCACGGCGAGGATGGCCACACCAAGGATCTTCATCAGCCAGTGGCGGCTGAACACGATCAGCGACAGGCCGACAGCGGTCGAAGCGGCCGTGCCGATCCACCACATTTGTCGTGAGGCCAGATCAGCGGCAGCGGTGCCCGGCAACTCGGGCGGCAGGCCCAGGGTTGGCGCGAGGACGAAGGTCGCGTAACCGGCCAGACCCCAGAGCAGGCCTTGCGAGGTTTTGGTCGGCGCGCGCAGGGTGTAGAGGCCCGCGAGCATCAGGGCGAAACCGACAGCCACCACCAGATTGCCGCCTGTGGTCGATACCACGCGCTGCCAGCCGTCTTCCGGCTCCCAGGCTTCGGCATCGTGGGTGTGGCCGGCCATGGCGCCTTCGGCGTGTTCATGAACAGCCACCGGCTCGGCTTTCTCGTAGGTTTCAGCCTGAATAATCAGCGGTGAAACCCAGAAGCTTTGCAGCAGAGTGAGGAGCAGGGCGGCCAGCAGGCCGGTGAAACCTGCGGTTTGCGCAATACGCTTGATCATGTCGGCAGGTCTCAGTGGCACGGGAACGCGGCGCTGTGACGGGTATCGTGAGCGGCGTTGTGCACCGCCTCGATGTGCGAGAAACCGGCGAAGTAGACCAGGCTGGCGCCGAGGATCGACGCGAAGATCGCAGCGCTCAGGCGTTGGCTCAGGGTGGTGGTGCTGACGATTTTGTCCGTGTTGCTGCCGGTGCTGCTGATGATCGACATGGCGCTTCCCTCTGGAGTGTCAGTGGGTGAATCGAGCGCATGAAAACCCCTGCAGGTCGGGCTCGCAGAGGTTCGAACAGCGCCCGCCCACCGCGGGTTTGTTATGTTCAGCGACGCACAAAATGCGGGCTGTGTGTTGCGGGCCGGTCTCCGGGCTCACGAGGGGTTGGCGTCAGGCCGACCTGCAAGCGTCACCTTCCCATGCCTTGCTGACACAGTGGTTTTGACGCTTCGCTCGCTTACCGTTGCGGGGGCAGCACCGGACTGACATGGGCTTGAGTAAAGCACATGATTCACCGGTTTCCCGTTTCACCCTGTGAAGGGCACCCGTAACAAGTTGTGTAGGAGAGCATGGGGGTGGGGTTTTGGTCAATTTTTTGGGGTGGATCCGTTGCTGCGGGTGTTGCTGATTAGGGTTCCGCCCTTACGGCGGGTCACTTTTTCCAGACGCCGAAAAAGTAACCAAAAAGGCTTGCTCCTACGTGCGGCCCGCTCGCTGGGGCTCGGGGTTCCTTCGCTCCGGGATCGATCCGGGCGCAGCGTCTCCGGTTTGCTTCGCTGCACCTACTCCCGCTGTGTTTGGCTGCGCCAAACGGTCGCTGCGCTCCCACGCCCGGATCAATCCCTCCACTCAGCCTTCCGACGTCGCCCGTGGATCAAGATCAAAGCAGGCGAGCTGACACTCGGCCTTGAGTGGTGAAGAGCGGGTGTTCGGCTTTTGATTTGCGTTGTTGCTGCCCCTCATCGGAACGCCGCCCGCCCAGCCCTCTCCCGAGGGAGAGGGAGCCGATTTTTGGGCTTCTCAAAATCTGAGTTCAACGCGGTATCGCACGTCGGCGTACCTCCCCCAAACGCCTCGATCAGTCCAATCTCCCGAGGTAGAGGAGGCCGATTTATGTGCTTTTCAAAGCCTGAGTTCAACGCGATATCTCACGTCGGCGTAACCCTACCAAACCACTCGGTCAGTCCCCTCTCCCTCCGGGAGAGGGCTAGGGTGAGGGGCTCTTGATCTGGCTTTGGCTTTGCCTTTGGCTTTTGATCTTTTGCCCCTTCGGCAGGCCGAGCGAAGGTGTTCATCCGGGGGGTAGGCGCGCAGCGCCGTTCGACGAAGTCGAACACATCGAGAGGAGGTGCAGCGAAGCAAACCGTAGGCGATGCCCCCGGATGGACACCGTAGCGAGGGAACACTGAGCCTCAGCGAAGTGCCGTACGCCGGGGCAAAGCCTTTTGGTTCCTTTTTGGCGTTTGAAAAAGGGACTCGCTGTAAGAGCGAAACCGCCAGCGGCACCACCCGCAGCAACGGATATGCCCCCAATCCAAACATTGACCCATAACCACACCATGCGTAGCCTTGCGCCTTCGAGGTTCTTCGGCCCACGCCGAAGCTAAGAAGGGAACGCGGTCAATGCCGCGGCTGCCCCCGCAACTGTGAACGGTGATGTTCGCTGCCACGCCACTGCCAGCTCAACTGATGAGCCCGCGGGAAGGCGCAGCAAACGCCAGGCCCAGCGCCTGAACGCCGTCAGCCAGGAGACCTGCCTCGTCACAGATTCTCAATTCAACCGGGCGGGGTGATCCGGTGGCGAACTCTCCGGGCACGCACGCGCGTTGCCGGTTCTCGTCCCGTATGCCCGCCGCTTGCCAAAGGGCATACCGATGAAAACACTGGCCAAACTCCCCGTCACCATCGTCACCGGCTTCCTCGGTTCGGGCAAAACCACGCTGCTGCGGCACATGCTCGACAACGCTCAGGGCCGTCGTATCGCGGTGATCGTCAACGAGTTTGGCGAGTTGGGCATTGACGGTGAAATCCTCAAGCAATGCACCATCGGTTGCACCGAAGAAGAAGCCACCGGCCGCGTTTACGAGCTGGCCAACGGCTGCCTGTGCTGCACCGTTCAGGAAGAATTCTTCCCGGTGATGCGTGAACTGGTTGCCCGTCGTGGCGACCTCGACCACATCCTCATCGAAACCTCGGGCCTGGCCCTGCCGAAACCATTGGTACAAGCTTTCCAGTGGCCGGAAATCCGCAGCGCCTGCACCGTTGACGCAGTGATCACTGTGGTCGACAGCCCGGCCGTCGCTGCCGGCACCTTCGCTGCGTTCCCGGATCAGGTCGATGCCCAGCGCAAACTCGATCCGAACCTCGATCACGAATCGCCGCTGCACGAACTGTTCGCCGACCAACTGGCCAGCGCCGACCTCGTCATCCTCAACAAGGCCGACCAGACCAGCCCGGAAGATCTGGCTCGCGTTCGCGCTGAAGTCGCCGAAGAACTGCCGCCAGCGGTGAAAATCATCGAAGCCAGCAACGGCCGTCTGCCGCTGGACGTGCTGATCGGCCTCGGCGCCGGATCCGAAGAACACATCGACAGCCGCCACAGCCATCACGATCACCACCACGGTGACGGCGATGACGACCACGATGACCACGATCACGACGCCTTCGATTCGATCTCCATCGAACTGCCGCAAGCCGATGAAAGCCTGCTGCTCGACGCACTGACACAACTGGTGGTCAAGCACGGCATCCTCCGGGTCAAAGGTTTCGCCGCCATTCCGAACAAGCCGATGCGCCTGCTGATCCAGGGTGTGGGTACGCGTTTCGACAAGCATTTCGACCGTCAGTGGGGCGCCGATGAAGCGCGCGTGACACGTCTGGTGCTGATCGGCCAGGAACTCGACGCCGCCCAACTCGAAGCGCAACTGCGCGCCGCGCTCAGCGTTTAAGCCATGCACCTGCTCAGGACCCAGCCCGGCGGTTTCGTCTCGGATGACAACATTGCCGACCTTGGCCAAACCCCCGCCGAGCTGGTGATCCTGTGCAGCGGCGACTCCAGCCTGGCGCTGCTCGCCGAGGCCGCGCAGCAGTTGCCCGAAGATTACCCGAGCCTGCGCCTGGCCAATCCGATGCAGGTGCAGAATCACGCCTCGGTCGATCTGTATGTCGATGAAGTGCTGCGTCACGCCAAGGTGATTCTGATTTCGTTGCACGGTGGCATTGCCTATTGGCGTTATGGCGTTGAGCGTCTGGTTGAGTTGTCCGAGCGTGGCGTGAAGTTGATTCTGGTGCCGGGCGATGACCGTCCCGATCCGGAGCTCAGCGACTTGAGCACTGTCAACGCCGAAGATCGCGACCGGCTCTGGCAGTTTTTGCGTCAGGGCGGCTTGGGCAATGCGCTGGACTTCTTCCGCTGTCTGGCCAGCCGTTGGCTCGCCCGTGATTACGCCTGGGAAGAACCGCAGACCCTGCCGCGCACGGCGATTTACCACCCCAATAAAACCTCCGCCGCACTGAGTGACTGGGAAGCCGAATGGCTGCCGGAAAACCCGGTTGCGGCTGTGCTGTTTTACCGCTCGCATCTGCAGGCGGCGAACACTGCTTTTATCGATGTTTTCTGCCAGCGCTTGCAGGCGGCGGGGCTTAATCCGTTGCCGATCGCGGTGGCCAGTCTGAAAGAACCCGGCTGCCTGACGGTGGTCGAGGATTGGCTGGATGAAGTCGAGGCTGGGGTGATTTTGAACACCACTGGCTTCGCTCAATCCAGCCCTGAAGCGCCGCATTTGCGGCCGTTTCGCCGCAATATTCCGGTGATCCAGGCGATCTGCGCGCAGGACAACGAGCCTGGCTGGCGCGCCAGCGAGCAAGGCCTGGGGCCGCGGGATCTGGCCATGCACATTGCCTTGCCGGAACTCGACGGACGCATCATCAGCCGACCGATCAGCTTCAAGGATCTGGCCTGGCGCAGCGAGCGCAGTCAGTCCGACGTGGTCTGCTATCGCGCGCAGCCCGAGCGTATGGATTTTGTCGCCGAATTGGCGCGGCGCTGGATCGATCTGGCGCGGGTGCCAAATGGCGATAAACGCATCGCGTTGATCCTCGCCAACTACCCAACCCGTGATGGACGCATCGGCAACGGCGTCGGCCTCGACACGCCGGCAGCGGCACTGAACATCCTGCGTGCGTTGCAGGCTGAGGGCTATCCGGTCACCGCAGAATTGCCGGGCAGCGGCACCGAGTTGATCCAGCAGTTGCTCGGTGGCGTCAGCAACGATCTCGACACCATTGATCTGCGCCCCTGCCAACAAAGCCTGGCGATGGACGCTTACCTGACGATGTTCAACGCCTTGCCCGAAACCAATCGTGCGGCGGTGGTTGAACGCTGGGGCGCGCCGCAAAACGATCCGATGTGCCGCGACGGGCGCATGATGATCGCCGGCATTCGCTTCGGCCTGACCTTCGTCGGCATTCAACCGGCGCGTGGTTATCAGGTCGATCCGAGTGCGGTCTATCACGACCCGGATCTGGTGCCACCGCACGGCTATCTGGCGTTCTATTTCTGGCTGCGCAACGCCTACGGTGCACACGGCGTGATTCACGTTGGCAAGCACGGCAACCTCGAATGGCTGCCGGGCAAGGGTGTTGGTCTTTCGGAGAATTGCTGGCCGGATGCGTTGCTCGGGCCGCTGCCGAACATTTATCCGTTTATTGTCAACGACCCGGGTGAGGGCGCCCAGGCCAAGCGCCGCACGCAAGCGGTGATCATCGATCACCTGATGCCGCCGCTGACCCGCGCCGAAACCTACGGGCCGCTGCGCAATCTGGAACTGCTGGCTGACGAGTATTACGAAGCGCAACTGCTCGATCCGCGCCGCGCCCGCGAGTTGCAGCGCGACATTCTGCAATTGGTGCGCGAGACGCAGATCGACCGCGAACTGCAACTCGACGCCGGGATGGACAGCGACGCCGACGCGGCAATCTGGCTACCGCGTCTCGATACCTATTTGTGTGATTTGAAGGAATCGCAGATTCGCGATGGCTTGCACATTTTTGGCGAGTCACCTAGCGGGCGATTGCGCATTGATACGTTGCTGGCGCTGCTGCGCATTCCACGCGGAGACGGCAAGGGCGCGCAGTCGAGTCTGCTGCGCGCGTTGGCCAAAGCCTTTGAACTCGGCTTCGATCCGCTCGATTGCGCGCTAGCCGATCCATGGACCGGCCCGCGCCCCGCAGAGCTGCAATCGCAAAGCGATGAAGTCTGGCGCAGCGCCGGCGACACCCGCGAACGCCTCGAACTGTTTGCCACGCAACTGATTTCCCAGACGCTGCAATCCCCTTGTAGGAGTGAGCCTGCTCGCGATAGCGGAGTGTCATTCGATACAGATTTGCCTGATACACCGCCATCGCGAGCAGGCTCACTCCTACAAGGGCCGCGTTGGGCTGAAGTCAGTGCAATAGTCGAGAATCTGCGCGAAGTCGTCGCCCCACGCCTCGATGCCTGCGGCCCTGCCGAAATGCGCGGCCTGCTCGACGCCCTCAGCGGTCGTTTCGTCCCTGCTGGCCCGAGTGGCGCACCCAGCCGTGGCCGCCTCGACGTGCTGCCCACCGGGCGCAACTTCTACTCGGTCGACGTACGCAACTTGCCGACCACCACCGCGTGGCGCATCGGTTTCCAGTCGGCGACGTTGATTCTCGAACGCCATCTCCAGGACCACGGCGATCACCTGCGCCAGCTCGGTTTATCGGTCTGGGGCACGGCAACCATGCGCACCGGTGGCGACGACATCGCCCAGGCCATGGCGTTGATGGGCGTGCGTCCGGTGTGGGCCACTGGCAGTCAGCGCGTTGACGATTTCGAAATTCTGCCGCTGAGTCTGCTCGACCGCCCGCGCGTCGATGTCACGTTGCGGGTTTCCGGATTTTTCCGCGATGCGTTCGCTAACCTGATTCGCCTGTTCGATGCGGCGGTGCAGGCGGTAGCGGCACTGGACGAGCCGGACGATCTCAACCCATTGGCCGCCAAAGTACGGGCCGAGCGCGAGGCACTGTTGCAGTCGGGCGTCGATGCGGACACCGCACGGCGTCAGGCCGGTTGGCGGATCTTCGGCGCCAAACCCGGTGCCTACGGCGCAGGCGTGCAGGGCGCGATCGATGGCCGTTTGTGGCAGAGCCGCGACGATCTGGCCGAGGTTTATCTGAACTGGGGCGCTTACGCCTATGGCAGTGCCGACGAAGGTACGGCCGCCCGCGAGCAGTTCGTCCAGCGCCTGAGTCAGGTCCAGGCGGTGCTGCAAAATCAGGATAACCGCGAGCACGACCTGCTTGATTCCAATGATTACTACCAGTTCCAGGGCGGCATGCTTGCTGCCGTGGAAACCCTGCGCGGCGAAGCGGCGGCGAGTTATCACGGCGATCACAGTCAACCGGATCTGCCGAAGATTCGCACCTTGAAAGAAGAACTGAACCGGGTGATTCGCTCACGGGCGGCCAATCCGAAATGGATCGACGGGGTCAAGCGTCATGGCTATAAAGGCGCGTTCGAGATGGCGGCGACGGTGGATAATCTGTTCGCGTTCGATGCCACGACACAGTTGATCGATGATCATCAGTACGCTTTGCTGGCCGATGCCTACTTGCTCGACCCGGCGACTCGGGAGTTTGTTCGCGAGCATAATCCGCATGCGCTGAGGGACATGACCGAGCGCATGTTGGAGGCTCAACAGCGGGGGATGTGGCAGGAGCCGGGGGCTTATAAGGAAGCACTGGAAAATCTGCTGCTGGATATTGAGGAAGATATGTAGCGTCCTCAGGAAAGTCACCCCCTCGCCCCAGCCCTCTCCCCCAAGAGGGCGAGGGGGAAAGGGAGCCGATTTGTGTGCTGTTCAGAATCAAAGTCGACTCGATAATCCAGGTCGGCGTAACTCGAAAGAGCACCGCAATCAGTTCCCTCTCCCCCAGGGGAGTATGGGGGGAAGGGGGAAAGGGAGCCGATTTTTGTTGGCTTGGAGTCTGAGTTCAACTCGATAAATCAGGTCGGCGTACCTTGAAAGAACACCTCGGTCAGTTCCCTCTCCCTCCGGGAGAGGGCTAGGGTGAGGGCCACCCCGACTGACACCCCACAATGCCAAGTACATCCACGACCACGACAGAGAAAACCCAAATGACCGACACCCCGCATTTCCCGCTCTCCGCCGTGGTCGGTGCCGATGACCTGAAACTCGCCCTGTGCCTCACCGCCATCGACCCGAAAATCGGCGGTGTGCTGATCGAAGGCCCGCGTGGCATGGCCAAATCCACCCTGGCCCGTGGTTTGGCCGACCTGCTCGCCAGCGGTCAATTTGTCACCTTGCCGCTGGGTGCGACTGAAGAACGCCTGGTCGGCACCCTCGACCTCGACGCCGCCCTCAGCGAGGGGCGAGCGCAGTTTTCGCCGGGCGTACTGGCCAAAGCTGACGGCGGCGTGCTCTACGTCGATGAAGTCAATCTGCTGCCCGATCATTTGGTCGATCTGCTGCTCGACGTTGCCGCCAGCGGCACCAACCTGATCGAGCGCGACGGCATCTCCCATCGGCATTCGGCGAAGTTCGTGCTGATCGGCACGATGAACCCGGAAGAGGGCGAGCTGCGTCCGCAACTGCTTGACCGCTTCGGCCTGAACGTTGCCCTCAGTGGCCACACGGCGCCGACCGAGCGCGGGCAGATCATCCGCCGGCGTCTGGATTTCGACAGCGACCCGCAAGCGTTCTGCACGCAGTGGGAAGCTGAGCAACAAGCCCTGCGTGTGCGTTGCGAAAATGCTCGCGCTGCCTTGGCCAATATTGCGCTGGACGATGCCGCACTGGCGCAGATCACCGAGCGTTGCTTTGCTGCCGGCGTCGATGGACTGCGTGCCGACCTGGTCTGGTTACGCGCCGCTCGTGCTCACGCGGCATGGCGCGGGGCTGCGGTGATTGGCGAGGAAGACATCGACGCCGTGGCCGAGTTTGCCCTGCGCCATCGGCGCCGTGAGCAACCGGCATCGAGTCCGCAACAACCGGCTCAGGCGCCGGCCGAGACTCAGGCATCACCGAGCGAAGGGCAGGGCCAGTGGGGTGACATGCCGGCGCCGGCGCTCGCCACCGGCGCCCGCCGCGAAGTGCCGAGCTGGCCAAAAAAGCCTTAGGCATTCGTCCCCGATCCGATGCGGGGGCGAATGCCAGACCCCGCGCCGGACGGCTGGACAACGGACGTCAGGGCAAGCGCCATACGGCCCGCAGCGGTACGGTGAACTGGCCGGGCACGTTGCTCCAGGGGCGTCCTCGGGTTCGTGAAGATCTGCTGTTTCAACTGCGCACACGCTCGCCGCATGAGCTGTGGCTGGTGATCGTCGATGCCTCCGCCTCGACGCGGCGTCATCAGGCCTTGAGCGATGCCAAAGGCCTGCTCGCGCAACTGTTCGATGACGCCTATCGCCAACGGGCGCGCCTGGCCTTGTTGACGGCCAGCGGCTCGGCGCCGAAATGGCAGGTGCAAGGGTTGAAGGCCTCCAGCGGTTTGCATAGCTGGCTGGAGGCGTTGGGCGCTGGCGGTGGCACGCCGTTGCTGGCGGCACTGGTGCAGGCAGAGCAATGGCTGTCGGTGCGCCGCAAGCGCTTTCCCGCCGAGCAGCAACGCCTGCTGGTGGTGACCGATGGGCGTTTGAAAAAGTGGTCGGGACTAGCGGCGCTGGCGTGTCCGGGGTTGTTGATCGATATCGAGCGTGGGCCGATCCGGTTGGGGCGGGCGCGGGATCTGGCCGAGTCGTTGGGGTCTGAGTATCGACATATCGATGAACTGATTTCCCTCTGATATTTTCCGTGTCTGGTCGGGCCCCATCGCGAGCAGGCTCACTCCTACATTTGGAATGCGTTCGAATATGGCAGCGAGCCTGCTCGCGAAGGCATCGACTCGGTACCCGATCAGGAACACCAAAACCCGCATCCCTGCTCTATGCTGCACCCAGCCCAATCACAAGGAGTGAGCGATGCGCGTTCTGGTCAAAAACCCTCAAGACGACTTCCGCGTCAAAGCCTACGCCGGCACCAACGGCGTGCTGCTGGCCATGGATCTGGCCGAACCCCGGCGCAAAGGCCTGCTGGGATTTGCCATCGAAAAGCAGCAGGGCGCCAAACCCTGGTTGTTCCTGTTCAACAGCCTGACCTTCCCGAATAAGGCTCACACCTTTCCCCAGTTCCACGCGACACCAAGCGATACCGCGCCGCTGCAGAAATTTCGCTGGGCGGATTACGCGGTCAATCCGGGCATGACCCTCCACTATCGCGTGCATCTGGCCTACGGCACGGCCGATGCCGTGCAGTTGGGCGAGTCGCTGGAGCTGACGATCACTTCCGATGACGGCCAGCCGAGCAACCAAAGCGTGAATTTCAATCGAGCCGTTGCTGCCAGTCAGGCCTTCCAGCGCAAGTTTCCCGATCTCGACGCGCAGATCAGCGCCAATAAAAACATGCCCATCGAAGCCTGGCCCGATGCGGCCCGTCAGTGGCTGGAAAACGGTTTGCTCGGGCGCTTGCTGGGCTTTATCGAGCGTGCCGTCGATGACCAATGGGCGCTGGACATTGCCATCTACGAATATCAATTGCAGGCGATCGTCGTAGCGGTGAACGCGGCGTTCGCGCGGGGCGTGAAGGTGCGGGTGCTCTACCACGCCCGGCCGGCCGATGAAGACACCACAATCAACGAAGCGAGTCTGGCGGCACTGCCTGCGGCGAGCAAACGCGGGCGAGTGACCCATAACATCTTTCACAACAAATTCATGGTCCTCAGTCGCGTCGGTGTCAGTGGTGAGCATCACCCTGAAGCGGTTCTGTGTGGCAGCACTAATTTCACCGCCAACGGGGTCTACCGGCAGGCCAACGTGGTGCATGTGCTGGACGATGAATCGATCGCCGCGAGTTATCAGCAGACGTTCGAGCAGATCTGGGTGCAGCCGGACGACGTCGGTGCAACCCGTGACTGGATCACCGAACACAATCCGATGAATCCGCAGCAGCCGTTATTTACCGGGTTTTCACCGCGTACCGGCGGGGCTGACCTGCAGGCGTTCGAGAACATCATCAGCGCGGCAAAAAAGGACGTGCTGTTCGTCACCGCGTTCTCGCTGCCGGACGCGATCCTTAATGCCTTGCTTGGCCAGCCCCACGACGACATTTTGCGTTATGGCCTGCAAAACACCGCCAGCCGCATCACCGGGTTTCACGCCGACCGCAGCGCCGAATTCGCCGCCACCGCTTTGCTCAATACCGGCCTGGAAGGCTGGCTGCGCGAGAACATGAAAGGTCAGAAAGGCAATCTGCTGGTGCACACCAAAGCGGTGGTCACCGACTTCACCACCGATACGCCGACCATCATCAGTGGCAGCCATAACCTCAGCGCTTCGGCCAGCAATGGCAACGATGAAAACTACCTGATCATTCGCGGCGACACCGATCTGGCGGATCGTTACGGGCTGGAACTGCTGCGATTTTACGAGCATTACCGGTTTCGCTATTTCGCGAAGAAGCTGGCGTTGAAGCAGGTGAGTCCGTTGGCCGTGGATGACAGTTGGACTAACGATTACTACATCGAGGGGGACTTGCGGCAGTTGTCGCGATTGCGTTTTGCCGGACGCTGAGACCGTACTGTAGGAGCTGCCGAAGGCTGCGATCTTTTGATCTTGTTTTTAAGAATCAAAATCAAAAGATCGCAGCCTGCGGCAGCTCCTACAGAGGTATTCGGGGCGGATTACAGATTTTGAAATGATTTGCCGCTGTAGGAAATGTCCCCAAAGCCTGTACGCTCCAAGGCCACTTTTCATTCAGGATCTACATGAACACCCTCTCGGAGCCTCCCAGTTTCAGCTTCCCCTCGCGCCATGGCGCGGTCTTGACGCACTCGCAGCATCCAGTTTTCCGACACCCGACTATCGTTGCTAACGCGGCCCCAGAGCCTTTGCGTTGCGCTTTGCCGTGTCCGGCAGCCTGAATCAATCGAGAGAGATAGAGACGTTTTATGGAATGGTTAGCGGATCCCACGGCCTGGTTAGGCTTGTTGACTTTGATCGTGCTGGAACTGGTGCTGGGTATCGACAACCTGGTGTTCATCGCAATCCTCGCGGATAAATTGCCGCCGCATCAACGTGATCGTGCACGGATTATCGGCCTGTCGCTGGCGCTGATCATGCGTCTTGGCCTGTTGGCGAGTATTTCCTGGCTGGTCACCCTCACGCAGCCGTTGTTCGAGGTGTTCGACAAGAGCTTCTCCGGCCGCGACCTGATCATGCTGTTCGGTGGTGTGTTCCTGCTGTTCAAGGCCACCATGGAGTTGCACGAACGCCTTGAAGGTCACGTCGGCGAACGCACGACCAACAGCGCTTATGCCATGTTCTGGCCGATCGTCGCGCAGATCGTGGTGCTCGACGCGGTGTTCTCGCTCGATGCGGTGATCACGGCGGTGGGCATGGTCGATGAATTGGCGGTGATGATGATCGCAGTGATCATCTCGATCGGCTTGATGATTGTCGCCAGCAAGCCGCTGACGCGCTTCGTCAACGCGCACCCGACGGTGATCATGCTGTGTCTGGGCTTCCTGATGATGATCGGTTTCGCCCTGACCGCCGAAGGTCTGGGCTTCCACATTCCGAAAGGTTATCTGTACGCCGCCATCGGTTTCTCGATTCTGATCGAGGTGTTCAACCAGATCGCCCGGGCACGCCGCAAGCGCTCGATGCAGGGTTTACGGCCGATACGCGAGCGCACGGCTCACGCGGTCATGCGTTTGCTGGGCGGGCGCAAACTGGCGGTGGAAGAGGTCGGCGAAGAACTCTCCGACCTGCTCGACGACGGTGACGCGCCAAGTACCGAACTGTTCGATCGTCGTGAACGGGTGATGATCAGCGGTGTGCTGCAACTGGCCGAGCGGCCGATTCGCGGGCTGATGACCGTGCGCGCCGATGTCGACACGATTGATCTGGCCGATGACCGCGAGGCGATTCGAACCCGCTTGATGCACTCGTCCTATTCGCGTCTGCCGTTGATTCGCAACGGTGCGGTGGATGAGCCGTTGGGCTTCGTGCACAAGAAGGAACTGCTCAAGGAATACCTGGCCGGCACCGAGCCGAACCTGGAACACCTGGCGCGCAAGACCATCAATTTGCTCGACAGCTATTCGATCCTCAACGCACTGGAGCAGATGCGCGCTGCGTCGACGCACATTGCCTTCGTGGTCAACGAGTTCGGCGACTTTGTCGGCGTATTGACCATGACCGACATTCTCGAATCGATTGCCGGTGAGTTGCCCGATGCCAGCGAAATCGAAGGCCCGGACGTGGTCGAGGAGCAGGGTGGGTTTATGGTCAGCGGTGCGTTGAATCTGGCGCGGGTGCGCCAACGCACCGGGTTTGGCGCCAAGCCGACCGAGGACTATCAGACCATGGCCGGGTTGGTGATGAGCCTTCTTGATCGTCTCCCGGTCATTGGTGATCGTCTGGAACTTGAAGGCTGGCACATGACGGTCAAAGCGGTGGAAGAGCGGCGGGTGACGCGGGTGCTTTTGGAGCGCGCGCCAGCGTAATCCTTGAGTTCTCTACGAAACGTGCCGGCCACTTCGCGAGCAAGCTCGCTCCCACATTGGAATGCGTTTCAAATGTGGGAGTGAGCCTGCTCGCGAATGCTTGGGTTGATCCATTGTTCATCCTGACGTACCACTGCCTTGCTGTTCCTTGGGCGTTTTTACTTCCGGCTTTCGACGTCACTGCTCGAATGAGTGCGCTTCAAACAAGAGAACAGGAAGCTGGATTTATCCCCTGACACCGAACAGGGATCTCCACTACACCCCGATTCGCTCAAGGGTGTTTTTCGGTTCTCTAGTCTCCAGACTCAGTAGCACCAGACTGCCAAATTGCGCGGCGGCGACGCTGTTTGCTCCGTCTGTCTGGAGTCTGACTGTGGCGCCGGTCGTGCCGGCTGGCGCGAGGATCCAGTCGGTTCGCACTTGCCAGTTTGGATCGTCTGTCAGCGTCAACTCAAGTTCGTCGCCAGCAGGATGTAGCGTCAATATCACGCGAGCCGTGGAGCCGGATGCAGTCTTGATTCTGGCGGACAGCGCATATTCTTCGGCTTCAGATTGGAAAATGACGTCCTGACT
>Ga0307510_10002658_pt1 | contig 20434 bp, 26 predicted proteins | sample 12_EM_MG_FD_207224 | JGI IMG/M metagenome (GOLD analysis project Ga0307510, IMG submission 207224) | Populus trichocarpa ectomycorrhiza microbial communities from riparian zone in the Pacific Northwest, United States - 12_EM | ecosystem: Host-associated > Plants > Roots > Unclassified | place... | reverse complement strand
GCCGCTAGCAGCGCAGCTCAAGGCGTACCAGGCTGCGATGTGGACGGGCTTTGGGTTTGGGATTTTCTGTGGGTGTCTGACTCGGGAGCTCCTCGACTGGGGATCTTGGTTTATCTCTGACTGAAATCTTTCTTGTTGTGACTGCTCAGGTACAATGCTGTGTATATTTTTGCGTGGTGTGGGAATCGTTGGAGAGAGACTCACGCAGCCGGATTCGACGGTGGATCCTAAGGATCATGGTCGTGCCTCGCATAGTGAAAATGGTCGTGATTCGGACACAGAAACAAAATAAAGACATCGGACGCGTGGTGTCACGGACTGAGGCTTCTTGGGAGCAGCGCACCTCCTTCATATCCGAGTTGGCCTCAGGGAGTTCGAGAGCAGCGACGCGATAGACTGATATAATCTGGACGTAGATGAGACTTCAGAGCACATGGCAGATAGACATTGTATCTATACGTTGAAATGGCGGCATCGCATCGAAGCCCGTGGATACGTTTTTTGCGTGTAGGGTCACCAGTTATTAAGAAGATAACTTACACAATTACACCAGGAGCCATGATGTGGATCCATCTTTGATACGGTCAATTATAGCTTTGAGTCTTCCATGTGAAATGCAGCCACACGGGTATCAAAGGATGGCTATGAGCCCCCAGGGGGTTGCAGTTGAGGTTCCATAGGAAACGTCAAGTGTGGGCTGTATGATGCTACGCTGGAGAGTCAGGCCGGCATGAACGGTAGATGAAGTAATTCTCACTCCGAATTGGCTGGGTGAAATCAGCTCTTCTCTAGGCGTTTTCCGGGGCGATTGAGGATGAAGTGCTAGATAGGATGACTCGGTAACGTTTAGGAGAAGGGGAAGGCCAGTGCAGTTCGGTTTAGGTCTTGGCACACCCGTCTCGCGGCAAGGCTAATGTGTGGTAGTCAAGAGTCGGAGGACACGTTAAGGCGAAAGATGTAGCCATGGTGCATGGTGGGCTGAGAAGGCGTATTTGATGAGGTACGCACATGCTCACATGCAGTTTCCTCGTGACTGGAAAAAAGAAGATCATTCCATCGTTCATTCAATTCGGTTTCTCCGACAGCCAGTGACAACTGGCCAATCAGATTTCAAGATTTAGTATGAATCCGATGACGGACCAGCGAATTTTAACTTCTCTAAGCTACTTGCTCAGTGTCTTGTGTCACGACGTCTGATGCCCGCCTTGCGGTTGTAGACTGTATTTCGTGCTACCCATACAGTACCGATAGAAACACAAAACAACTTCCGAAGGATGTTAGGGCCTACTCAAAAGAGGAGTGATCATGATGTGACACTCCCTGCAGCAGAATGGGTCTATATATGTGGACCATCTGGTCCTTCAACGGACATCCCCAATCTAAAGCCCACTTCAGGTTCTTCACCTTTCCCACTGGTACCTACTGTTTGTCTGTCGGTATGGTCAACTCCCACAATCCCGTTGTGCTCCCGGGGTTGTCCTGTACGTACAATTTTCCGGCATGCTTTTAGATTATTAGGCCCACCGGGTCATCCCTCGACAGTGCTGCTGACCAACCTAATCCATGCATTGAGCGGTCTCTACATGTGAGTTTATCAGGTTACAGCCTCTATCATGACAGTGCATGATTCGGACTCAACCCTTACCCCTAGCTGGGAATACTTCACCTCTCTTGGATATGAATGGAGTACCATTCGAGGACATCGCCCCTACCGGTGGTCGATATGGGTCTGTAGATATACGCGCCTGACTTTGGTTCCTCCGCTACACCGGGATCCAGACTAAGTTTCTCTGTTTTGATAGATTTACTCTCTTGCACGGTTCTCCGCCCTTATGACCATAATTTTGGGTCTGGTTCTCTGGGACTATACGGGTCCAATCAATTGCCAGGTGGGTGCTATGTCAGGGCCGCCGGCTCCCTTACGTCTGGGTCCTGACTACCCACAATCTCAAGGTCATTTGCTCTTTCGATGCTGTGAGCAATGGCGCTTCTCTAATCGACCCATTCTCCGAGAGGGAAAATCGCATTTTATTCTTATCTTTTTCCTAGCTTTTTGTCTCTTTGACTATGACCGCCTCGTCATTATTGATAGTTCTTCGCATGTACGTCCTTCAACACCCCCGTGATGCTACGACTAGACGTTCACTGAGGTTGCTAGTGTCGCGATTTGGAACAAAAACAAGATTGCTATGGCTACAGCGATCAGCGTGTGGGGAACTAACGCTGTGCTCTTTGTCCAATGTAAATTACTTCTCCCCCTCCCGTAGGTGATCGGAACTAAACTCCACATCAACATGGATGAATACAGTGGTTGCACGTGTGGGTATTCAACTCTCCATATTTTAAATTATGTCCTTATTCACCCCTAGCTTCGCTCTGTGTCGGTCCCCGGGCCTGCTCAACTGACCTGCGTAACTCTCAATATCGAGAGCACTGTACCCAATCTCATTGCCATACTCATTACCGACATTGCCCTGCTTCTCATCATGCTTGTCGGCTTGTTTCGCCTCCGCCGTAACGGAAGTGGCGTGTTGGCACAGGTTCTCTGGAAACAGGTGTGATACAGGTTCTTGTTGGTCGTGGTTCCTGAAATCCATTCATGTTTTCGTTTCATAAGAGTGTGATTTGGCTCTTGCTCAGTATTGTGGCTGAGGTTCCGCCAACAGTAAGTCCGATGAATGTATTTCTCGCATCTTCTTCGTTCATTTCCATTTGATGTCCTAGGTATTCATGATTTTAGATCTGAATGGTATATCTTCTCGGTCTCTGGCTTATGCTGAACGTCCGCTGAATGCCATCTTCCTTGGGGCATTAGCTTTGTTCGACATCGTATGTTTTAGTTTGTCACCGCTTGCCCCAAGATTGTTTCTTACTTTGTTATATGCAGATGCAGGTGTTCCTGCTGTTGACTTGGATCACGATGGCGATCGTTGCAACACGGATGCACCGCTCTCTGACAGACTTTGTCTCCTGTTCCGCCAACGTGTATGACGTTCTCAACTTCCTTACGTTTTCTTGCTCATTGCAGCCAAGTCAATTCAGCGCACAAAGGAATCTAGTACAGAACAGCAGTCCTTCAGTTCAAGGGACCGGGGGGATCAACGCTGGATCAATCCAGATGAATCGAATGGAGGTAGTGGTACATACTGTCACCGAGCACCATGGGACATTGCGGACCAGAGACGGCGACTCGTGGATTAGCACAGATGAGCAGGTGCATGAGATACCGAACGGATTGAGCTGTGATCGATGTGATCATGAGGACGTGCCAGTGGGGCGCGCTGTGTAACTTGGAAAATGGGACCCCTGTTTTAGACACCACTGGTTGGTCGTCTCTACTTCGTAAATCTTGTCACAATATAAACTTCACAATAGTAGTGCATCGTTAGTGAGGATAGCATAAAATTAGACTGTCACTTCGAGTTCGACGACGATATTCAGGGCAGTTCTTAACAAGACGCGTTTCCGTTTCCCTGAGCAGGCACTCTGAGTGACGTAATGCACATATTCCCACGTTGTAAGATCGAGAACAGGCATGGTGTGCGATTTTGTGACCTTCTCCACTGAGTGGCTGCATCATTGATTCTGTTGCATCGCAACACAGCAACAATGGGGAAGAGCTAACTTCCGAGTCGGTTGTCACCGCATTCAGTTCACCACTAATGGCCGCACCGAAGCCCGTTTGGTGTGGTGTAGGCGTTGCCGGAATGCCAGTTATTAGGAAGGGAAGATAACCAACGCCAGAGGATCCGACGCGGATCTATCTTTGATGCGGTCGATCATAACTTCGAGTATTCCTTTGGAAAAGCAGCCCCGTGGGCATCAAATGGTGACTTAGAGCCTGCAAGACGCTGCGGCGGATGTTCCATAAGACTCGGAAACGCCAAGCGTGGCGTGTGTGGATATCATGCTGGGGTCAGGCTGGCGTCGACAGTCGATCAAGCAAATTCTCACTCAGAATTGTGTAGTGGCGATCAGCTCTTCTCTAGGTGTTTTCTAGGGCAATTGGGGAGGCAAATACGCACAATTATTTTCTGTCCTGCAGAACCAACTTGTCTCTCCATAATTCTATGTTTTATACGAGAGAACACGCAGGATACGACATTAACATAGCGTGGAACGCCAGTGTGAATTAAGTGATACTAACGTCAGTCAGAAAGAAAAAACGACTGAGGTATACGAAAAGAAAATTGGCGTGGTGTGAAATTGTCAGGTGAGAAGGAAATAATAAGCGATCGGTAGTCGACAAGGTGCACATGCGTGTCAGAGTCCTTATCGATAACCAATCTAGGGAACACAGAACCCGAGATCCACGCCCCAACTGGTCCGCTTATTTGGGTATAGCCACAGCTCTAACATGATTCACTCAAGTAGGCGGGGTGCCTAAAGATGCGCATTAGCTAAATCTGTATCACGATGCAACCAAGTGAATGATTCGCACCGCTGTTGCTGCACCCGGTGTTTGGCCACAAACCAACGCCCTCACCGGACATGCACGAGTTGTCCGAAGTTTTCTCACCATCACTACCAGACCATCCGCTGCACGCAACCTCTTCGTACGAGCCGAGCATCACCGTCTTGTTATCAGGGAAGAAGGCTCCCGGAGCACCCGAATCGGTGCACAGCTCGAAACTGCGATGTTTGTTTTTCTCAGCATACCACAAGTCTCGAAGGATAAGAAGAGGAATGGTATCTACGCACTGCATAGGCATATCGTATTTGTTGACTGGACTGGAGACCGTCTGGCCGCAGAACTCGCTGTTTGAGGTCGCAGTGCACAAATCATTAACTTTGACGACGATACTGTTCCCGAACGGCCCCGTGGAAGAGGGCGTGTTGGGGTCGGAGGTGGGCGTCACCTTGAAGCAGCGTCCGCAAGCGCCGCCAGTGCCACTGTTGGCACCGTATGCGAGCGCGTTGACCGCAGCAGAGTACCCATTCACTTTCTGGCCGCACGCTGTGGGGAGAACGTTGAGCTCAGCGAGTTTCAAGGTGTGATGTGAGAGTGGGTAAATGACTTACCGGGAGATGAACAACCGCTGCCTCCACTGAACGATGCCTTTCCACTGGGATTCTGTACCCAGCCGCTCGAAGACGTGCCGGAGGTAGAACCGGTGCCGGTTTCCTTAGGCTGCGAATTGCCAGGAGCTACTGTAGAGGAGGCGCCATTCCCGCCTGGTTGGTTGGGATTGTAGTTGCCATTGGCCTTGCGCACGAACTCATGTTTAGGTGCAGGGGGGCACACATTGGGATTGGCAGGATCTACTGGGGAGACACATGGTGGGCTGGGGTTGTGGTTGCCATTGGTCTTGCGCACGAACTCATGTTTGGCAGCGGTGAGGACGGAAAGGGAGACGAGGACGAGAGCGAGAGAGAATTTCATCGTTGTGAGTAGAAGTAAAGGATTGTCGCGGTAGTCTTTGCTGTTGATCGGTAGAGCGTCGAATGTGTTGACCAGTCCACTCACTCCCTTGCGCCTTTATATGCCCATGGCGAGTGAACAATTCCCTTTGGTGTTATTGTGATTCTCGCCGCTGTTGCAACCTCTCCCGTGTGCGGACCATGCGGTTGTCGCCAAGAACTCTGGATAGGGCTCAGAAATTGGCCGCAGTACTCGTTGTCGCCGCAGCAGGTTCTCTCATAACTCCCAGGCTGTGTCCTTCACGGCATGTTTAAAAAAAGATGGCAGTGTTGACCTGGGCTCTCCGCCGACGCGGAGTGGCGCAAATCGTAACGTAATTCGGCCTGAGGGCGCTTGCTAGGCTCGGACGTTCTTGAATATACGCCTAAAAATAAATACGGTTCCAATCAGTGGCATGCACACCACAAGTGGGAGCAGGGAGATAGACATGGTTCAGTATCGGCGTGTTTGATGTTTTCGATGATGTTTCTCTGACATTACATGGTGGCCTTGATTCTGAGCACCCCGAATAATCGAACCAGAACTATGAAGGTGCAGAGACGATGTGATGTTGATATGTCAGTGTGTGTACGGTATTGTGTGAAAAACAGGGATGATGTAGGTGAGGTCGCCTTTCCCTTCATGGTTCTTCATGGTTACAAGTGTGGTCATGAGACACCCTCTTTCGTTGGCCGCTTGGAAGTGGACAAGTACAGTAACGCGCTGATGGTCCAAAGCTCCAATGTAAACTGGACCGTGAGTATTGAGAATAAGTGGAGTTGATCGGAGAACCGCGGTCCGAGGATGTAAATTTATTGCAGTGCCAAGAGAATAACAAATCGTCACCAGGTGTATATGGCAACAACGAGATTTCATCCAACAATGGACTTGTTAAAGATACCTCCCTTACCAGATGAGTGAAAGAATGGTCTGAACAGATTGGAAGACATAAACTACAGTACCACCTTTCCTCATGAACTTGAGAGAAGCTTGGGTTGATGTAGTATGGTGTCCCGTCGTTTTCGTACTGATGCCGGGAGCTCGCCTCTCGCCCATTAGATTCCGCAGCGACTCAGGAAAGGGGTACAAAGACTGTTCTGTGTCACCCCTACGCGGGTCGTGAATCGCATAGTTCAACAGGGTTCAATCGTCGTACGCCTAGCCTTCGGATATCGACCTTTTCGTATTCTAGGAGGTAGCTTGAATTTGCTTTGTGTATGTGGCAGGGCTTTTGAGCACTGGCTGTCTATGCGCTCCACGGAAAATGCGACAACCGGGTCCGGGTAAGTCCGAACGACCGTAACAAGGGCATAGGAAACTAGATATCGTAGGTCCTAAAAATGGCTAGCAAGCAAAGGGGGAAGAGCATGAGGTATGACGAGGGCGATGGTTGCCATATTCGGAGATGAGTGGGTCACCAGATATGATGTTACGAGTTAAACTACATAGTTCAAACCCTCAAAAACTGCAAAGTGTACGATAAGCGAGCCGCGGCAGGGAGAGAAGAAAATAGTTTTCGCGATCCCCACGCTTTCGTAGGAACGTAGGAAGAGGCGCCCTAGAAGCCAACAACATCAGAGGTCGCAGAACAATACGACTCCCTCTTGTTGGGGATAGGCGAAATGTCGTTAGCGTTGGCGAGTTGAGTTACCCCAAACCGCCGGTATACCGCGACTGGTATGTAAAGTGTCCACAAGCGAGCCGCAGCAAGGAAGAATGGTTTTTACGATTCCCGCGCATTCGTATGAATAGGTTGTGCAGCAACCAGCATCGCCTGTAGGGTCCCATAGAGATATGGCCCCCGTTTGTCTACATAGGACGTGTTGTTAGCAAATTGAACTGTCTGGCTCAAACCCTCGGAACATGAAAATGTGCCAGAAGCGTACCTCAGCAGGAGTATGAACCATTTTCACGATCCCCGAGCCTTGGTACGAAGGGGCACCACTGGTACCACCGGTAGGCTCACAGAGAAATGCTGCTTCCCTAGATACGGGTCTGTTGTTTTGAATAGCTTTTCGCTCTCCCACCATCCGCATATTTTCACAGCAATTCTAAAGACTAACGGCTGCTTGTGCTGCTCTACCTACTAGGCCAGTGATTATATTCCGCCCTCATCTTGAAGCGTAGGCTTGCATCGATAGTTTTCATTGTTTTTGCTGGTTTTCTGAACCAGGAGGGCCAAGAGAAACCAGGAGTTTTAGTATATTCCTCGGACACTGGATGCTACTAGTGGAGCCGGCCCCCAGGCTCCGCAGCCGCATCATCGTACGGGGATGGTGGATGTTGTGGGAAGAGATGGGCGTGGCCAGACTCGGAAAAGAGCGAGAACCGGATCACGTGAGTACGTTTGTGATGATGCGCACATGACCAACTCAATATAACTTACCTTCCGTTGCCTTGCTGCGGCTCGCTTCCGGATATTTTCCATACATTATTCCGAGGATTCGAGGTGGTTCAACTTGACGCTTACTCTATGTAGAGAAACTAAATAATTGTAGTTCTGATCTGTGCACCGATTCCGGCGCTCCCGGCGCTCCAGGGCCCTTCTTCCCTGGTGAACGTCGCGCGATGCTCGGGTGATGGTGAGAAAATTTGGGACTGCCTCGTGCTTGGTTGGTGAGAACGCTGGCTCCTGGCCTGACACGCAGTAACATTCACCTGCACAAGAAGTGTGTCGCAGCATGAACTGTCATCCATGCCCGCCTAACAAACTTAGATATCACACGGATATGCACGGAGGGAACCGACAATGGCCCGTGCAGCGAGAAGGATAGCGAAGCCAGCGAATAGTGCCTTTTCGGTGGTCGGTGCGCTGTGGAGATGCGGGGCTGAGGGGATGGCTGAAAGAAAATCTGTCGGAGAAATGGATCATCCAACGCTGCACCCCAACGTACCAAGCCAATAACCTCGCCGAGGGCTGGTAGACAGCGTATCAGAACGGATACGATACGCCTGAGTGACTTCGTAATTCTGCCGTCGCCCCCTCGAAATCGACAGGATTGTTCTTCTTGGTCTTGAAGCACGGCGATAACGGACTCAACCGAGTCACAATTTTGGAGCTGTTTGGCGAGTGGGTGGCTAGTTGGTGTTATGCCTGTCTACTTTTTGCAGTCTCGCAAGGCAGACTCAAAAAAAATCGAATGCGAGATGACTGCGACTGGTCACTCATATCACGAGTGGGGAAGGTGTATTGGAAAGGTGGTGAGGAAAGAACAGTCGGAGAGTTGGTCACGGTGGTTTCCAGGGAGCGTCCCCGAAACGGACGGGCGCCAAAAATGATGTCGTGAGTGTTTGATTGGGCCTGCTCACGGCATGACCCTGACATTCGCCCTGTTGAACGCGAGAATGAGACAGTACGACGGGAAGACGCAGATAAAATACTGGGAGAATACCGAGAGACTCGGCCAATGCAGAGCCCGACCACGGCGGGGCCATCTTTCTCTGATTTCTTAATTCTTAAGAGGTACATAGGCTACAGATACAAACTATAGTGTGCATCCGAGTCACAACAAGTAGTCGCCCGTACGAACCTGACATGGTACTGGAACAAAGATCCGTTTATTTCTGGATCGGTATCGAGCTCAAGTGTTCTACCGAATTATACCCATGCTCGTTTTGTTTTAAAGGATCCATCCTGCCATCACTCGGCACGATTCGAGCGGGCCAGTGGCAGATCCGAGTCCCGCAGGATCACTGCTGCGTGGGCTGCGAGGTGGTATTATAGATATTATAGTAGATCCGCATCCAAAAAAGAAATCATGATATACGATTCTCAAACTTCCAGCATTCTCTCCCTCCACTTTGATGGGGGAAAAATGAGGGCAAGGCGGTCAGAGCACCGCGAACATAGCTTTTGGCCGTGTCCTTCGCACTCCACGTCACGGTGACACTGGCAGTAGTCGGCGCACTGGCACCACTCCGGAGCCGCACCTTCTCGTTTACCCGCCTGCTATTCTCGTCGTCGGGCGAAGGCGCTGCTGGCTCATCGAGGAGCTTGGCCTGAAAGGAGTGGGAACGCGCCGAATAGTACTCCTCGAGTTGGGACATGAAGCCGCGATTGGGGCGCACGATCGTCCGCTTCGACCGGACCGCCGCGAGCGCCTCGCGTGGAGTCATTTTGGTTGTGGCGACGAGGTAGGCGAGTACCACAGTTGTACTCCGGCTGATGCCCATGAAGCAGTGGACCTGTTTCCAAATAAATAAATAAGGATTACACCGAAGTGTCCGACGCCGCGCAGTACGGGCCGTATTATGGCAAAGTGGTACGTACCAGGACGCGGTTGGTCGGGCTCTCCGCGAGTGCGCCGCGGATGAACGACGTCGTAGCCGGGAGATGGCTCAGGATATCCTCTCCATCATAGTCGGATATTGATATGTGTAGTGTGCGCAGTGGATGCGACGATGGGAACGTCGGCGCGTTCTCGATGGCGGAAACGACGTGCGTGATACCGAGTTGGGAAAGCTGCTTCACGTCTTTGGCGGTGGCAAGACAGGTTAGGTAGATGCGCGGCGCGACCTTGCTGGCCACCCGTTTATTTGCGGATGGAGACTTGCGATCGGGTTTCATTTCGGGTTGTTGCGGGGTGGATAGGAGGTCTTGATATAGGTAGGGAACGACGCGTCAAAGTTCATGGAGGGTGTGCGGGATTGGGATCTGTGGCGAGTCTTTTATATTTAGCCATGGCCACAGAATGGCAGATGGCACCGATCGTGTAATGAAGCAAGCTGTGCGATAGGAAAGCGAGTCAGGATGATGAACTCTATCGTCCGAGAAGTGAGTCATGATGACTCCGGGGAAAGAAGCAATCTGGCCAGCACAGCAGGTTTAAAGTCTCGTGACTTTGGAAAAAACATATCCTTTTCCGGAAGGACAAATATTACAAAAAAACCTTACAGCTTGATAAGACCAGTGCGACCCATCAACGTCAACCCGTGACGGTATGCTATGTATACGTATACAACAACTCTGAATCACGATCCTATGCTATCGGCTTGAACTTGATGAAGGTAATGCTGAAGAGGATGGAGAAATCCCTGTTATCGGGATGTACGGAATGAGCTCTTTCTGCGTGCTTCTGGTCAACCTGCGAATGGTCCCCGCCACGTTATCTCCCACTTTGTGAGGGCGTGGTGTACCGGACCTGCTCATCCCGCCCCCTTTCACCTGTGCGATGTAGTATTCTTCCAGCTGTCGTAGGAATCCGGAATTCGGCGAAGCGATCCCACGTTTTGCCCGGACCGCGGCGAGCGCCTCGTGAGGTGTCACCCTCGTGGTGGCGATGAGATATCCACAGATAACGGTAGCGCTCCGACTAATACCCATGAAACAGTGAACCTGCAGAATGGAAGGAGGCTCGATTTAGAACAAAGGGAGACGCGACGACCCCGGAGACAGACACTCACCAGGACACGGGAATCGGGGCTCTCCGCTAGCGCATTGCGTATGAATGACGTGGTGACTGGGAGATGTCCTAGGATGTCTTGGTCGAAACTGTCCGATAGTGGAATGTGCAGCGTCTGTAGGGACCGTGTCTCTGGGAACTTTGGCGCATGCTCCATGACCGTGACGACGTGTGTGATCCCGAGTTCGGAAAGTTGTGTCTCGTCGCGTGCAGTGAAAAGGTCTGTGAGGAACAAGCGTGGCAGCACCTCGCTGGCCGTGCGACCGTGCGACGGACGTCGTCCACTGCGTTGCTGTGCAGCGGCGAGGAGGGATGTTTGCCATGGTGGGGTGTCGAATGAAAGCATGTTAGGTGTTAGGAGGGGGAGGGAAAGTAGTGACGTTGGTGGTTTGAGTCAAGATTAAGAGGGGGCGGCTCACTTGGAAGGTGTCAGGAGAATCCATAATGAGGTTTCGAGGGTGTTCGTTTTTGATGAACTGCGCTTACACCGCCGAGACAGGCATTCGGAGGATTGAGTTTGGTGGTTACTGACGTAATCAAGTAAACGCCAAACTCAGCCTAGCCTTCCAACATCATGTTGGGGTCCATCTCCATGACCTTCCCTATTAATTATGGCCTCGATAGCCCCTTGGCGCAATCACCCTCAATCACCCCTCGATCAAATGCAACCACAGGATAACAGTTCTCACCTTCGAAGATGTGCGACACGTGTAATTGAGTCCTGTATCCAGGCCCTCGTTATCGCCATCATCGGGTGCGTGTGCTGTCTGGCCACGAACCGAAATCTCGCCCTCATATTGTATCGAACCCTCAAAAGCTTCGGATGGTACATTTCCTTATTGGAAGTTGGCGGTGCGTTCGATACCTTACTGGACAGACGTCTCTTCTCTTACATCTCCAAAGTTGGTTGGCTGGCCCGCCATGAACGACGCCACATCACAGCAGGTCAGCTCTTCCATCCAAGACACATCCCCTTGTAAATTGCTTTGCATTCAGTGGTTTATATGGCGATGGGGGGACTCCTCTTCCCGTGCCTGGCTGTTGTATATCTATACACGTGTTCCGGCCGCACCACTCATAGCGTCCCTGACTACATTGTCCCTGAGCCACAATCAATTACTGAACCTTACGAGTGTCCCTCCGATGGAAATCTCAATTTTTGTGTCAAGGACAATTGCAAGATGCGCTGGAAGCCACCCAGGACACACCACTGCTCAACTTGCGGCGTATGCCGTATCGGATTCGATCATCACTGTCCATGGGTAAGAGAAGTCTAGTGGTTCGAGTCCTTGCTGTTATCTATTGAACGCATCAAAAACTCAGCTCGGTAACTGCGTCACCACCGGCCGACTGAAAGCCTTCCTGGCCTTGCTTGTCTTGACGTCCATCACGGTACCTCTTGCTAGCCTGCCACTCCTACCAGTCCTGAGGACCCACGTCATTGCTGCGCTGGCAGCATCCCACGCGGACGCCTGGGCCACGGATAATTGGTGGAATCGTCTTTACTCCTGGATACTATGTGGCGGCCCTCCCGGACGCTGGGTCGTCGGCATCCTGCTCGGTTTCCGCGTGCTACGGGAGCAGCGCATCCCTGAGCCATCATGGCTGAGTGGTCATCTCGTGGCCCAGCCGCACGCGCGCGTAGCGGTCCTCGTCGCTGCTGCAACTCTGATGTGGCTGTTTGCCGTTGTGAGTATTTTGTCGAAAATACTTGTTCCATGACGCCTGAACCGATGCCTGTCCGTTGCAGTCCATGACAGTCGCCGTTGCCTCCGATGTGACCCGAGGCCAGAGCACGCTGGATAGCGTCCGCGTCCGCGTGCCGCGGGCGGGACAGTCGGCCCGGACCTTCACTGGCCGGTTCGTTCGCATCCCATATTCGGAGACACCGGAGTCGTTCGCAAACACGTCCGCTGTCCGTGATATTCTTACGGCGTCAGGGAACAGTCCCCAGAGCTACAACACACGGCGGATCTATCCAATCCCGATCGAGGAGCGCGTCTATGATCTCGGTTGGCGCGAAAATTGGCGCCAGGTACTTGCACAGCCAGTGTTCGATCATAGAGCCCCTTGCCGAGGGTCAGTCGTTTGGCCCCTTGGCTATCTTATCTTCGCTGAGTCTTTACAGTGTATACCAGTGGCCGAAAATGAACCCAACGATGCTTCGGCGCATGCTTGGGTCTGATGGCCAGTAACAGACACCGCCCAAATAATCTAACGGACGAAATTTCATATCACATTCTCTTACGCTCAAACGATCAGCCCATCTACTGTCTACAGCATTCGCATAACGCAGGATTCCCTTTCTGTGCCATAGAACAACCTTGTCTCCCCCATGTTCCGTGTTCTGCGTGAACCGTTCAAGCGGGTGGGGTGCCTAGAATGCACATCAATTAATAATTGCATCACAGTGCAGACAAGTAAATGATTCGCACCGGTGTTAGGGCAACCGCCAGCTGTCGGCCAGAGAGGAGCAGTCTCTCCAGCCAGGCACGCGCCGTTCCAGAGTACCTGACCGTCACTGCCGGACCACTGGCTGCACGGAACTTCCTGGTACGTTCCAACCATCGCACGACGGGAGCCAGGGAAGAACGCATCCGCTGCACCGGAATCGGTGCACAGGTCAAAGCTGCAATCGTTCATTTTTATTCAGCATATCACAGGCCCTAAAACGCGGGAGAACGGGTAAATACGCACTGCATGGGCTCGTTGAAACTGTTGAGTGGGTGAGAGACCGTCTGGCCGCACCACACACTGTTCCCGGCAACGGGGCACAAATCGTTGACCTTCACGACGATGGTGTTCCCGAACGGGCCCGTGTAAGAGGGCGAGTACGGGTCAGAGGTCGGGGTTATCTTGAAGCAGCGTCCGCAAGCGCCACCAGCAGCGCTGTTGGCACCAAATGCGAGTTCGTTGACCGCTGCAGAGTACCCGCTCACCCTTTGGCCACACGCTGCAGGAGGACGTCACGTTCAGCGTGGAGTAACCATGATGAAAGTTGGTGCGTTCGCTTACAGGCAGATTGGCAACCGCCGTACGCGGTGAAAGACGCCCCTCCACTAGGTTTCTGCACCCAGCCACCGGCTCTGGCCGAGACTTCCCTTTTGGTGGCAGGATCGGTGGGGTAGGTGGGAGGGGTACCTGGATCAGTGGTGTTGGCTGGAAGGGTAGTATTTCCAGGAGTGGTGCCGTTCCCCGGAAGGGCGGTGCTACTTGGGATCGGAAGAGTAGTGTTGCCCGGAAGGGTGACGTTGCCAGGATTGGTGGTGCCGTTCCCGCAGCCGTGGTCGTATGGGTCTCCGTAACCGTGTGGGTCTTTATGTCCGAAGTCAAGCTTGGCAGAAGTGAGAACGGAGAGAGAGACAAAGGTGAGAGCGAGAGCAAATTTCATCTTTGGGGATGTCTGGTGGCAGTGGTGAGTAGCTCGTTGGTGTGTTGGTCCATCCTTCCTGCGATCCCTTGCGCCTTTATACGCTCATCGTAGGCGAAACAATATCTTTGGTGGCGCTGTGGACAATCTGTGGCGGGGGGGGCTCTCTCGTGCGCAGTTCAAGTCGTCGCTACGGGCAGGGTCGCGAAATTGGCCGTCGCCGCACCCATCATCGTGACGGCAAGGTTCTACAATGTCTCTCCACCTGCGGTCACCATGCTTCAAATTGGATGGAAACAACATCGTGCGGCAGAAGCACCACAAATTTAAGAAGTCTCTTGTAAGCGCGGAAGCACGTAAGTTGCAGGGTGCTATCAATTCACCCCACTAATGAGAGAGATTTCAGTTTGACCCTCGATTGAAACTGCCGCCTCCCACCCTGAAATCTACAAATGAGGCTTGTTCGCTTAATTGCTATTTACTACTCTAACGCCACTAAGCCACCGAGTAAGATTTTTTTCGGTTCCGTAAGTGGTCGGCCAGTGGGAATGTCGACGAGGGGACTCAAATTGAATCCCTCAGTTGACGGCCCGGCCCGGCCCGGGAGTCCCTTCACTTTTCTACTTCGTTGCAGCGCCCCTTCTCTATATCGCTCCAAATACTCCTCTAGGGACCTTGACAGAATATTCGTCATACCCCACAAAAGTGAGAAATTTATTTTTGTCTGGAAGGGGCCTACCCTGAGCCACCTAACTGACAGCGTGTCCACAGTCGACCAGCACAACCTGGTCATTGGTCTTTCAAAGTTGTCATTATTGACACCATTATTTACACCATTAATTTGCCCATTAAGCTGTTTTTCATGCAAAATTTTGATTAATGGAAGAAATAATGAGAAAATTAATGGACCATTAATGGTCAACTTTGAAACCCCCTTCCTGCAAAAATGCAATAATGATGAAAATAATGGGCTGCCTTTGTCTTGGGGACTTGTCAGCATGGTGTTGGCACCTCCATCATGTTTGAGTCTCCGATCCACCATTCCAATGGATTTAGGGCTGGCCTTTGCATGCACTTAGAAAAAAAAAGACAGTGCCCAGGCCACTACACAAGGAGCCTCACTTCTGTCAAACAAAGGGGGGCAATCACACAAAGAAGGGAACATTTTAAATAACTAGATTCCTACATGCACTCCACAAGAGCAGGAGGTGTGGTTTATATACATTTGAGTGCCTACAGATCTATAGTAAGGTAAAGACATTGAGACAAGTCTGTGAAGACAAGGGTAACAAGGCAATGGTGTTGCTGTTGTTGGGACATGGTGTCAGAGTCATTGGGATGGGGTGTTGGCATCATTGGGGGGCAGTGTTGGTGTCAGTATTGTCAGGAGGCAGGGGGCCTTGTCATGGCCATTTGCGTGTGGCTTGCCTTACAGCAATACTTGAGATGTTGATGAGACGTGATATGATCTGCAAATGTGAGGGACAGCAAGAGAATGGGGAACGTACAAACCACAAAAGTACGATGACGAAACAGCAGCCCATTGGCACAATTTATCGTTGGTCAGTCGGTTGGTCAGTCGAGAGTCAGACGCACCTAAAAACAGGGGGAGAGAGGAGGCAGATGCTGCTCACCTCCAGCAAGGCCAGGCAAGCGACAGACCATGCGGCGACGAAGGAGAAAAAATCCAATGTTGTGCGCATATGTGTGATGTTGGAAAAACGGCTGTTGAGGCACTGTGCACTTGTGGCATGGTGTTGGCTGGCGAAGGGTGGGCCATTTGCGTGTTGTCAGTGTGGTTTGAGGTGCGACAAGTGAGGGGGTGAGGAGTCAAGACTGAGGGTGAAGGAGGTTGAGGATGAGGCTGATGAGGAGATGGCGGCATGGTGTGCATGGCATGCAAGCGGTCGACACTGCTGAGGCTACAGTCAGTGGACATGCACAAAACAAAGTTTGGACTATTTCCAAATAAAACTCCAAACAGAAAAATGGTCTTATTAATGTGAGAAGAATAATGGCCATTAACGAAGAAGGGGCCCTCTATGGTCCTTAATCAAATAATGGCCATTAATCACTCCATTATTGATCACCATCAAAAAAATAATGAAACAAATAATGAACACAATAATGGTAGAATAATGGTAACTTTGAATGACCCTATTGAGTCATTAGGGTCTTTCAAAGCTCAATTATTTATCCCATTTTGATATCCATTATCAATTTCATTATCGATTAAGGGAAATCAAAAATGCGTGGTTTAATGGTCGTCCTTCAATTAAGGACCCTTGACCGCTCCTACTTTCTGAATGGTCATTTTCCTCCTCATCTTCCATTCCATTAACAAGACATATGTCACTTCGGAGTTCTATTTCTTTTCTAGGAACCCGTCTCGAACTCGAACTACGTGGCACCTGCACCCACACCTCTTGCTCTGTCACGTCCACCTTCACCCCATCCCTTGGGCATGTCTTCCCGTGCCAGCGCTGCTACTGTCCGAAAGCCTAAGGCAACTTCTCAGGGTCCCCCTTCTAGCAAGGCAAAGCATGGTGGCCGGGGAAAGAAGACCACAGGCGAGGATGGGGATGGAGAAGACGCCGCAGCTGTGGACCCAAAAGCCACTGCATTGTGTATCATGTGGAATGCAAATCGCACCAACCGACTTGTGGAGTGGCTCGAAGACAATGTCAAGGACCGTCAGAGGCTTTTTTCCGATTCGGCTCAAGATGCTAAAGAACAAAACCGTCGTCCTCGCACTGCTAAGGGCTCCAAGACGAGCTTCCATGTTAAGATGGCTGAGTACATCTTATCGATTGACAAGGATGAGAAGGTCAGGGATGACGTGAGGGCCAATGGAGGAAGAAAATACGCCAAGGCCGTTGAGAATCGTATTGGCAGGTGAGTTTTTTTTTTTTTTTTGCCGCTACTGCAATGCTGATTTTGACAAACAAGCTTGAAGACCAAATATAGGGAGATCAACACTGAGCTTGGTAGGACAGGGGCAGGTTTAACTGCTGAGCAGATTAGGAACAATCCGGAGCTACGCAACGTCCTTGGTACATTTCTGCTTGAACATCCATGTAACACCCACTGAAGTCTTCGCGTTTAGACCGACTCATCCTTGAGCACAACCTCCCAATCTGGGATCGCCTCCACGGATTTTGGAGGACAATCCCAAACTTCAATCCCCACGCAGTCTCGTCAGAGCCTGGCCAGGACCTCGAGGGAGAAGCTCAAGGCCTCATGTTCCCGTCACGCGGTTATGGCAATGTCAGTGAGGGAGAGGAGCCCGAGGATGACATACAGGAGGACGAGGTTGAGGACGCGCGCCTCCTGGGCATAATTGAAGGAGCTGCCAGGAGTTTTGACATAGAGGACAGTCTCGAAGGTCTCAACGATGATGAACCCCTCCCACAAATGCCAGCCAGATTTCATGCGACTCCAAGTGTTGCCGTTGGCGGGTATGACGACATGGATGTAGGGGCGGTGCCCCTCCTTCACAAGAAGGCACTCCTTTCTGCCCATTCATGCACCCCCTCAGTTTCGACAGGCAGCGGCCGCAGCAGTCGCAGGTCAAGCAAGCGTTCCCGTGTTGACAGCTCACTCGATTCCATCGGCGATCAACAATCTCAACTTGCCGAAATTGCGAAGGGGTCGTTCGACTACAAGATGGCCCACCTTGAAGTCAAACACAAGAAGATGGAGCTAGTGCTCCAGCAAAAACGCGACTTCCATCGCTTTGACGCCGAGGAAAAGGCACTGGTGCTCAAGCAGGCGATGCAGGAGAAGGAGTTCGCACATAGGGAGTGGATGATGCAATACAAGCTTGAGCTTGTTCGATTGAGGGCAGAGCAGATGGCTCCCCACTCTGGTGCTTTGAGTGCCTCGGGTGCCCATCCTGTCGGCTTTGGGGAGGACGATCACACAGCAAACGCGTTCCCCTCTGAGTTTCCTCAGAGCTCATTTAACTTCGGTACAAGTGCAGCGAGTTCATCTGTCCTGCCCCCCCTTCCTTCTGCTACTTGGGGATCTTCTGAGACACCCGCGTCGTAATTACTCACATATACCAAGTATCGTGTCACGTAAAGTCATTATCAGTCGTCTTGTTTATCGCATATGTTGTGTCACGCAGATTTAATAGAGTCAGGTTTTTTCACATCGCCTACATACAACGCTACGTTCGACTTCAAATAAACTACCCAGGCCGCCTCACCGCCCCACTCAATGCGCTATTGAACAACCATGCCATGATGCGATGTCGAACCTTCTGCCCTTCCGTCTCCACACGTCGTTGGGCCTCTCGCAATTCGCCATCGCTGCCATCCAAGTCTTCATCGTCGGACATGTCAGGGACCATCAGTGCCGGGTATCCCCTACCAGCCTCGTAGAGATGCTCACGAAACACCGCATCAAAATTCCTGCCCTCAAGTCTAATGATCAAGTTATGAAGGATAATACAACATCGAATGAACATGATAGCCCATTTATGCTGCTTGGGTGATGTGATTTGAATACGGAGTTCACGGAGAGCCTGGAAGCGGCCTTTGAGCAGGCCAATTGCGTGTTCGGAACGGATGCGGACCTAGCAATCGAGAACCATAAGAAACAAAAAAAAGAAAGATGAAGTGTGGACGTACTCTTGATACATGATAGTTGTAGGTTCTTTGATCGGCTGACAACTCACCGCCGACGGGCTTCCGAAATGGTGCGACACACCACGTCTCGGCAGGGTACGCCAAGTCAGCCTGTTAAGGTCCAAGGGCCTTAAAGACGCGACGTGCGTGGGTTGATTTGGCGACGACTGGGATTGCTCAGTGGGGTCTCCTCCTGAGGCAATAGATCACGTGAGTAGCGCGGTACCGGTTGGCTACGCAGTATAAGAGTAAAGTCCCCGATGATAAGGGCGACTCCTGAGGTAGATAGTAGAGATGAGAGGGAAAGCTTCAAGGCTTTGAAGCGACTGAGATGTCAAGCAAGAGACTCAAAGAGTCCTGGGTGGAAGCTACAAGTCTTGGATTGAAAACCAAGTTAGGCTTAGGGCCTAACTGCTAAAAGTACGAGTGCTTATATACATTTGAGAAGTAACGGGTCACAGGAGTCACAGAGAAATATGGAAATATTTAGTAAGGCTCATCATGACATGGCAGTTCTAAGTATAGCTCCATCATGAGCTGGCGACTGCGGAGTGGCGCATCATGAGCTGGCAATCCATAAAGGGTTAAATGAGGACACGTCATGATGCTGCGGACTGCGGAGTGATGGCATGTGATAGTTGACTGCGGATTAGTCGTGTGATCCATCAGGTGACTTGTCAGGTGATTTGGTGACGGTCCGAGCGGCGCGTGAGGGAACGAGTGAGGGGCGAGTGACCGAGAGCGTGGAATAAAATGGTAGAAAATAGCGGAAAATTGGAGTGAGGGCCCAGGATCGTAACATGACGCCCTTCCTAGAGTGGTCGTTACCACACGACCTAGGGTGAAGTAGGTTGCAACCAGTCTGAGGGAACACGGGGTATTCCAATATCCATGCTGTCCGGAGTTGACTGTCTTGTATCTGTGATTTGGCCTTCCTCCATTGACGAGTCGGAATCAGTTGTCTCTCCTTCTTCCATTTGTTCGTCTTCCAGTTCGATGATGGTTTGAACTGGGGTCCTGTAAAGACTGCCAAGTCCTAAGCTGGAAGGTGTTGATAGCCCAGAAGGTGTTGGTGATCGCTTTAACATAGCGACAGGTCGTGATGGTGAACTTCCTTCCGGGTAGTAAGGGGGAGTGGGGACTCGTTTGGGAGATTCAGGAGGGGTAGGTTGTTCTTCTGGACTCATAGATCGTTCTAGGCGTGGATCGCTGCGTTCTCGTTTGAGTGGCCTTACAACGTGTCGTGGTGATTCCCGTCGTTTCCCAGTACTGGGCGAGGGTTGTTCTTTTATCCACGATGGTCCTTCTTCACGAGTGAACTCTTTATGTTTTTCGATTAAGGGGGTAATGCGGATAGGCGCAGGTCGTGGTAATCGAGATGAAGACGCTTTTGGAGGTGAGGGTTCTGGTGGTGGTGAGAGTTCTTTTCGCTTTCCTAGCTGTGATGGTGATTGGAACTCTTTCCATTCCGGTGGGGTAGGTTGACTCCTTGGTAACGTCCTCGAATCCGGATGACGGGGTAATAAGGGGGTGGTACGACTGGGAGTCATTGAAACGATGAGGGGGGGAGGGGACGTCGGTTTAACTGGAGGCGATGGTTGCGGAGTATCTCTTGGGAGTGGGGGTATGT
>Ga0307510_10002656_pt1 | contig 20436 bp, 13 predicted proteins | sample 12_EM_MG_FD_207224 | JGI IMG/M metagenome (GOLD analysis project Ga0307510, IMG submission 207224) | Populus trichocarpa ectomycorrhiza microbial communities from riparian zone in the Pacific Northwest, United States - 12_EM | ecosystem: Host-associated > Plants > Roots > Unclassified | place... | reverse complement strand
GATATTAAACTTCAGGAGATAGAATCTGATTTCCAGTGTAAGAAGAAAGAGATGAATGGCAATCAAAACAAAGTTCTTATGAACAAGATATTGGCTGAGGCTTTCAAGACCAAGTGCATGGATAGTAGGGCATCCAGCACCCTTGGCAAGCAGCAAGGTGGGTAATATTCCTTATATTGAAAATATGGAATTGAAGAAAAAGATGAGTCATGAAAACATAACTGGGAATGCATTTAATCCTTGATTGATGGGAACCTAAACTTAGTTGTCGATTGCTTGAATGTTTGCCTTCAATATTTGCTTGTATACTATGTCATCGCTGGTGAACTCCTGACCTTATCTTTCCTGGCAGAGATCACCTCTAGTGCTGTGCAGCAGCTACTTCGGCAATCTCAACCCACTGCTCAGAGGCCTCCTATTGTTGCTTCATCTGGTGTTTCTGCAGATGGTCATCAAACAAGTCCCTCACTTTCCCCTCCCTCCCCACCTCTAGAGGTTGTTCGTTGCTCATCACTTTTATCAGGCACCCCTACCAGACCACCACATATTGGTTCCATCTCTCCTATCACAAACAATCTCCAACTTGGTAGTGGGATTCGAGCTCCTGCCCCACACCTGCAACCTTTTAGACCTTCAGCATCTATATCAACAACTGGTCTTTCTTCCTTTCTACATGGGATGCAAAGTCAACAAGTACCTTCAACTTCTCCCACGCTTTCTGAGATTCCTTCACGAGCTCCAGCATCTGTGCAACAATCTGGTCCTCAGACTACGACAAATTGTTGTGAAAGCATGGGGGTCTCGCCTTCTAGCACATATCTCTCTGGACTTGATTCGTTAATGGATGGAGGTTATCAAACAAGTACAAATGCAACTCAACCCTGCAGTTTTCCTCCAGTAACAAATTTGATTTCAAACCCAAACCAGTTGACCCAGCCAGAGCTTAGCATGCTACATAGTGTGAATAGTGTGGTGACAAACCCAGCAAGTGAGGTCTGTTTATCAGATGATGATTGACATGTGGTTTTATCTATGTACTTTATATCGTTTAGTTTCATTTCCGTAGTATATAGTTCCTTTTTTTGTCTTTTTTGGAACACTATTTTCATGAGAACTCAGGGCGTTGCTAACTTTTTGGCTGCAGGATTTGCGGGTGTAAATAGTTGAATGCATCATCTATGTATAAGCTCGTTTTTTATCTTGTAGTTTCTCATGCGGTTTGAATTTTTGATGTATTTTATGCTTGTAGTTTTATCATCTGTGCAGTGCCTTGACCAGGTCTGCTTCTAAAGTTGTACCTGAAATGTTTATGAAAATATGATTTTTGCTTTCGGAGTGGTGGAGAATAATCTTTTCGGCTGCGTAATGATGAAAGCTAAGCCTTTACGAAATTACATTAAAAAAAAAAAAAAAAACTATAGGGCCTTGGAGAATCAAGGCGAGATGTAGAGACAATTTCCTGTTCACCACAACAGTGACTTCCTTTTTGGGTTGTAGGGACTCTCCAGGCCTACAAAGCTCTGTTTTGCTGAGCTGTGGGATTGCCTTTTTGGGTTGTAGGGACTCTCCAGGCCTTCAAAGCTCTGTTTTGCTGAGCTGTGGGATTGCCTTTTTCGGTTGTTTTTAATTGCTTTTTATCTGGGTTGTTGGATCACTCAGGTTTTTTGGGGCTGGGGCTAGGGAACATATTGATCGGTAGAGCTTCTGTTGTGTTTGGTTGGGCTTGGAACACAGTTTGTTTTTACTTGAACTTGTGGTTTAGCTGCTTAATATTGTTTAGGCTGCCATTGTTTCTGTCACAGGAATTGCAGTTGTCTCCATGCTTTTGTTAGTAGAGTTTCATGCTGCCTATAACTTTCATCCTTAAATCATGGCACGCGTGTGTTGGGTAGCAGCTGCCTAAAATCCTGAAAACCATTCTCTTGGCTGCTGCGTTGTCAATGAGGCGTTATACTGTGACAAGAAAAGGTGAGAATTTAGATGTTTTTGAGTTGTGTGAATAGACACCCATTTAATACACGTTAAGGCCTCCATGCTTCTGGTGTTGTCCTTTACGGGGGAAAGAGTTTTTCTTTAGTTAACATTAATCTTTTCTGGCATGTCAGGACTCGACTGTTCCTGTTCAATCAGTTTGAGAGTGTCTTGCTTTGTTTATTTTTTGTTTTTTTATCTTGGCATAGCATCCATACTAGTTGCGTCTTTGTCACCAATATATAAGGGCTTATGTCCTGTTTTAGAGTTTTTGGCTTTGGGTGCTTTCTGTGTCTAACGTTTAAAAGAACGGTTAGGTTAAAAATATATTGCTTTTCGTTTATAAGCTTTTTTCATCAGAATGTTTGTCGAGCAGCCTATCGTTTTTTACCCTTTATTTCCTTCTGTCTTGTTTTGTTTGGTTTATTGCTATTGGCTTCGCAAGGCTTGAAATTATTTGGCTCCTGCTGATTTTCTTTTTTTTTTTCTATTCATCAGGTTGCAGTGTTGTTTATTGTCCACCTCAGCCTACGGGACCTGTGCTGCTTGTTGGCTTTGGACTGTCCTTTCAAGGTCAGTGAAACAGGCTTGAGGGTGTCTAAGTTTAATTTTAACATTTCTTCCTTTGTTGGTGCTGTTGGTTGAGCAGTCCTTGCTTTTTTACCTGGGATTGCAGACTGACTTTTATTTCCTTATGTCTTCTTTTGGTCTGTTTATTGTAATTGGCTTCGCATGGCTTGGAATAATTTGCCTCATGCTGACTTTCTCCTCATATGTTCTTTTCATCAGCTTCCAGAGTTGTTTGTGGACCAGCTCAGCCTACGAGACCTGTTCTGTTGTTGGCTTTAGTATGCCCTTTCAAGCTCAGGGAAGGAAGTTTGAGGGTGCCTAAGTTATATTTAAACTTTTCTTTCTTTGTTGGTGTTCTTAGTAGGATTGTTATTGTTGTTTGAATGGGGTGTTAAATTGAATTATTTGTACTGCACCTTATGAATGAAGTTCCTTCTTCTTATTTTCTACTTGATTGACTTAAATTTCATCATTAGGTGTCTTGTTAGCTTAAGGTTTGTTGGATATTGCATTATCAGGGAGAAAAATAAACCAAAGTCCAATGCCTTTTTATTTTTTCTCTAAGTTGTTAGGAATTTGTAGAAGGTGATTAGACCGTCGGTTAATTTTAAAGTTTTTATTATCATATTTCTAGGTTAGTTATTTTTTTTTCTAGAATACACGTTGACCCTTAGCTTAGTTTCCCCCCTATCTTTTCTCTTTTCTAACTCTTTAGCTATGTAGTATTTTGTTTCTTTTAATTTCATATCTTATCATTTAACTCTATATCTTTAATTTAATTTAACCCATTTCATCTCTGAGTTAATATTTTAATATTCAGAAAATACCCTTAGCTTAAGATTTGATGTATATTTGTGCTAATTTTCCTTTCATGCCAAAACATAATGTGTTTTTAGGGAGCGATCTTTAAAAACACTTTATCCTCGACATTAAACTCAAGATATTTTCTTTTAATTTTTGCATAATCTTCTGTCTATTTTATGTTACCTTCATTCTATCTTTTAGAACCCATTATCATCTTGTCACCTACCTCTTCCCAACATATAGGTGTTCGACACCATTGACCACACAAAGCTTCACAAGGAGACATTCTCATTGTAGTTTGATAACTGCTATTGTAGGTGAACTCTACAAGTGGCAAATGGTCCTCTTAATTTTTTTCAAACTCTAACACACATGCTCTCAATAAATCCTCAAAGGTTCGGATTGTTCTTTCAAATTGTCCATCCATTTAGGGGTGAAAAGCAGTGCTGAAGTTCAATATCGTTTCTAAGACATTTTGTATATTTGGCTATAAACGAGATATGAACCTGGGGTCATGATCTAAAACAATTGACATAGGTATCCCATGCAATCTTATTACTTCGTTCACATATAATTTAGCCAACTTATCAATTGAGTTTGATATCTTCATAGGAAAAAAAAAAAATAAGACTTAGTTAATTTGTATACTATCACCAAATGGTGTCACTACCTTTTTTTTTTTCCTTTGAAAGAAGAAACTGAAAAGAAAAATAAACTTAAAAAAAGATTAAAAAAAAAGGACTCGAGTCAACTCAGGTCAACTCGTCAAACTGAAGACTTAGATTATGAGATAATGATACCTTCATATGAAAACAATTAAAAAAAATCACGAATCCTAATTTTCAACAAACTTAATGCCAAATGATAAAATTGAAAAATAAAATGAATGTAAAAAAAGATTTTATAAAATATCGATGTCAACTCAGGTTAACCTTTTAAACTTGTGATTCAGGTCATTAGACTAGGGTTACCCCATATAAAAAAATATAAAAAAAATCACAAAGCCTAATTTTAAATCAACCCAATGTTAAATGATGAAATAAAAAAATGGACCCAAAGCAAAAAAAAAAAAAACAGAGCAATTAAAAGAATAAAGATCAAATTTAATAAAAAAAATAAAATGGCATGACATCTTTTAATTTTGGTTGGACTAATATGAATTTGGAGGAGATGAGAGAGAAAAGAGGGTTGAGAAGGAAAAAAATGCCATTGACACCTTGCTATCGATCATTGACCTATACGCGTCACCCTGACAAACATAACTCAACGCATCACCTTAAATGCTACTGCGAACAACTATGCTTGTCCACCAGAGAAGGGTGCACCCACTACTTGAGGACGCTAGTCTTCCTCCACATGCTAGAACGTATGAATGACAGGCCAACCATGTTGTCATACTCATCTACTTTAGTCAACTACATTTGTTTTAGATTCAATTTTGATCCTTTAAAACTTAATTATTTTACATCAATATTATTTTATTTTATTTTGCTAAACTGACCATCAACTGAGTGCCAGATTTTTTTCTTGATATTGTGAGAACCTCATATCTAGGTAACAAGAATAAACTACAAAGTCTAAATCCCAATTAAAATCGATTATAATGGATTAAATTATAAAAAAAGTTGAGTGACCGATAAAAACATAAACTCTTCCACCGACCTTGCAAATTAGTCCTTGATATTAACAAAAAAGGGACTGGATATTTGTCTAAGTTTCAAATTCGATTTTTGAAGTTATAATTCTTTTAAATCAATGAAATTAAATTTTATTTTGTCAAACTAAGCATCAACCGAGTGATGAAATACTCCTTTGACATTGCAAGTTCCCTATACACATAGATACAGACAAATTACCATGATCAATTCCAAATCATTAAAATGTTTAAGAGCTAAATTAAAAAAACAAATTGAGAAAAAAAGTGAAGAAAATTTTAAAGACCAGAAAATAAAAGAGATTTCACTGTGTGCATCCAAAATGAAAACTAAAATACTAATGCGTTTTAGTTTTTATTTTAATTTTTAATAAATAAAAAATTTGGGGCTGAGGAAATTTAACAACTTCCATATTGAAAGATTTGATTGTGTAAGGTGAAAAAATAGGAAAAAATAGACTGTAAAAAGGTAGTGTTTAACAAGCAATGGTCAAACTAACAGACAAGCTTCAGTGGGAATGTTTACTTTTGTCTTGATGTTCGAAGCAATATACTTTAGAGTAAAAAGTTCATGATTTGTCCTCCAAAGAATATTAAGGTCCAGACTTGTTACACGGCAAGGATTATAATGTATTCATATATATATATATATATATATATATATATATATATATATATATATATTTATTTATTTTTTTTTTTTTATAGTTTAACGTGGGTGTCCGGGCTAGCTTGCGTGTATCTCAACTAATCCCACGGGCTCTGAAGTTAACGACCATGTAAACCTTCAGTGGTTATCATATGAGCAACCACATGGTTCGAACCTGAAACCACAGAAGGAGCAAACCTCTTGGTCCCAAGCTCTTACTACTAGACCACCATCTAGATGGTTTGTATTTATATTTTTATTCTTAAGTGAAGGGGTTCTGAATTTTTTTCAACATATTTGTTTTTTAATTGATGAGAAAAAGGATTTTCTCAGTTTATTTTTTAGTTACAATAATCTCTTTCTTGTATAATGTTTAATTTCTCTATATTCATTTAATATTTAATAAATTTTTAAAATACTAATCCAAATATTTAAATTAAAAAAATTAAACATATCTTATTAATTACAAAAATGATATTGTTTTTTTATAAATATATATAAAATTTATTAGAATTAACTTGGCGGAGTTTCATGATATAATAAAGATATATTTTAATATATTTTAAAATTTATTTTTGATATTAAAACATAATCTTAAAAATACTAAAATAAATATTTAAACACTCGAGTGGCACGTGATAACCTGCAAATGCTGAAAGATGGCGCCACCTCGTTTTGAGTGTTCAGGATTGATATGACTGACTCTCTTTGACCATTAATAACCTCCCTGGTCTCACCTTCACTTCCCTCCTTCCGCTGCTCCTCACTTGCTAATACACTACACCACACATACATACAGATCCGCATTTGCATTTCTCCGGTACGCAGACGCCGCAGCAGCAGCAGAAACGATAAACACAGGTCAGTCTCCACCTTGCTTCTTTCTTTCTGAAAACGAGAGGTAGACATATCCTAATCTCTCGCACCTTCTTTTCCTTTTACTCTAATTCGAATTTCTTAATTTCTTTTTGTATAAATTAGCTAGTACCAGCGATATTCGTGAATTAAATCGAAAATCTCTTGCTATCGTGTCGGCACCATGACAGCTCTATACAATCCCAATGGTAGTGTGTGTGTGTGTTTTTGGCCACATTCTCCCTCTCAATTTTTCTTGATCAACATATCTCCGGCCGTTTGATTAGTTGAAATTTGAATGCATTTGGCGTGATTATAATTTGATCAAACGGTCAACATCTAGGTGGGGCCTAGTAGTGACAGCCGACTCGCATTATAAAAGGTGGTGTGTGTGTCTGTATATATATTTGTATATAATATTATATGACAAATCTGTCTTTGAAGGCAAGTCTTTTTTTTTTTTTTTTAATTTAGAAATTGTAACCGTTACATTGAGGCTAAATTATTTTTTTCCGATAATTTAAAGTGTCATCTATATAATTTATTACATTATTTATTTTTAACAAATTCTACTAATAAAATCTGAATTTTAAAGCAGCGGTTAAAAACACGCGGGCAAACCTGAAATTTTTAAAAATTTCAAATCTTTTTTATATTTTAGATTATTTTAATACACTAATTTTAAAAATAATTTTTAAAAAATAAAAAAATATTATTTTAATATAAAAAATATTTTAAAAAATAATTACAATTACACTTTCTACGACTACGGGTTCTTTTAATAAAGGAGCTGCCACAATTTTCAACTCTAGCAACCACGTCCAGGACCGGAGTTAAATTAAAGTTTTAGCATTTAAATAATAATTTTAAAAGCCAAATCCAACTCGAGTCACGACAAATCTAAATTAGTGGTCGGAGGATCGACCCGGATTAGGAGGGACGTCCCTAAAATGATTAGTCAGCAGGGTCAGTCCTTGGAGCTATCTAAGATATTACAAAATCATGGGATCTTACAAAAGAAGATGATCTAATGAGATGTTTTGTAATAATTATAAAACAGAAACATAAAATTATGTAAAGTTTCCACTTTTAAACAGAACCCACATCACAAAAAATGATTGGTTTCTGTTTAAAATTATTTAGTGAAACTCTTAACTAAAAAAGGTTGAAGAGTCACTTTCATGTTTGCAATTAAGTAGCTTTCAAAGAGGTGGTTTGTGTATTCCATCCCATTTTTCTCTTTTTGTATGTAATATAATTAAAATCTTGATTAGCATTTGACCAGTTGAAATACTACTACTGATCGGTATCCATCTTGCTGTCAAATGTCTGTTTCTCTTCCCCTTTTCGGACCTTGTATTCCCACCTGCTCTTCATAAATTGTGATTAGTTTGCCGTCTCCTTTAGAATCATCCGTTCTCCTTCTTTCAGCTTCTTATAGGTTTGTTTCCACTTTACTTAGCTTTCATTCATTGCCAATTGATGTTTGAGATTTGAGGACCAGTTTGGATTGTTTTCCTTTAATGTATTTTTGGTTGGCTAAGTTGGGCTCTTCCTTTCTCTTCCTATGGTTGATTGGGGGAGTTAATTCCGTGTTGCCTCTACTCTAAAAGTGCTTATGCTATGCATTTGATGTGTAACCGTACCAGGGCTCCTCTTTTAATGAATGGTCTACATGTCTTCGTTTCTTTGGACACTTCCATTTTGAAAGCCGATGTATGGACATATTTCATCATCTTACTGGAAATTTATCTTAGAACTGTAGATGACTGCTTAATTAATAATTTCCGTGGAACAGTTATCACTGTATTTTGCTGTTAGCACCGTAATTGAGTGCAATCTAGCACAGTGTAAGTAGTATCTTGCTTTAACAATTAGCATAGCGTGTGTAAAATTATTGGAACCTTCAAGTGTTTGTTGACCAACTATGAATTTGCCAATTCCTAACTACCAATTTCTAGTTACTGTCGGTGCTTTGCTATATATGCAATAATACATTGAGAAACCTGGGGGCTGTATTGGTGTCCAGATCATCTTGGAATGTGTGAATTTGTATGTATGAAGCATGTCATCTATCCGTATGTTTAAGCTTTTGTTTACTCATTCTATAGAAGTTCCAATCACTCTCGTTTACCCTGGAGTTTTATAATTCATGTTTTGAGTTTTCTACTCCACTCATATGTACTCAAGCTTTTGCAATCTCTTGTTTGGTGCAGATTGGACCTGTTATGATTAAGGAAGTTGGATGAGCAAATGAAGGTTTCTGTTTTCCACCATGAGTTTCTCTCTCTCTTTTTTTTTTTTATCATTTACTAGTCAGACTTTTAGCCTAAACCAGCAAAAACACACCCGGGCGCTGTATAATTTTAATATGATACCTTGTTCCTTTAATATAATTCAACTGGAATACTGAAATTTTGTTTTGTTTTTTTAATACTATGTTATTCCTATTGTTACTGATAGGCAGAATAACTTCCTGCAAACTTTGCAAGATCAGTCTACTATTGTTAGTTAAAATGATTCAGATGCTCTGCGACTTCCTAGAAACTAAACTTTGTAATCTGATGTTTTAGTCTTTGAGCTTGTTCTCTCTCTTCTATTCAGCAAGTATTTGCCATTTCGTCTTCATAAACTTTAGATTTTTTTTTTGGAAGGCCACTAAATATTAGCATTATTGCTAAAGCTAACTGTTAGTATGCTGAACAAGTAGAAAATTTTCGTTCTAAATTGGGACATTGAGTTGACTGGCACTTTTGTTTTATGCTAGTGTTTGAGTAGATGAAGCTTCAACTGAAAGTTGCGTTTGCTTGTCTCGTTGGCGTAGTCTGGATCCAGCAAGGCTTTTGTGGTCAGTAATAAAATCTGTTCTATCTGTAACATTTGATTCTCTACCCTTTACTACAATTAAAACTGCCAATCCCATTTACAAGTTTCTTTTGTATATCTATAATCCTGGGAAGGCTAGGCATCTCACGTCAAACATGTTTGAGTTAAGGTTACATTGCATTAGGTGTGACAACCATTGCTACTACACATGTATCAACAGTGCAACCCATTGCTTGAAGGTGTTTGCTCAAAGATGCCTAGGCACTCAAGGCTACCTCTATTATTCTCCTACTAGGCAATATATTGAAACATATGTAGGCTACATAAGATGTTTTTTTGGTTGCAATTTACTGCATTTGTTAATTTCAAAATGCCTGATTGATGGTGCTGCACATACTCTTTCTTCATCTACATAAATGCAGCGTGTTTCATTTATAGTTAATCGGATGGTGCAGATGAACTTTCCACTAAATCAGGCATCAACAATTGGACATGTACATGTTCAGCATCATATCAAGGAAATCAGAGCTATACTAAATCTAATTGTTCTACATCCTGTGATTGCAGTCCAGGTATGCCGCTTCATTATGCTATAATCATCCAGGAGTTCTACAACTTGCTTGATCTGTAATAGCTGTTGCTCAACAGTTGACAAAGCATACTTCTGACTCTCTTTTTTACACTAATAAATATTAGCCATTAGAAATCTCTCCTTGTAGTTCTTAGGCTAATTTCCCTATCATCTCCCAAAAAGAAAGAAAGAAAGAAAGAAAACACTAAACGTACCCTGTGTGTATACCAAATGTTTCATGACTGTTTCAGTCTGATTCTTAATTAGAACATTATGTTAACCTAGGAAGCAAGGAAGAAATGAATAAATTATTGTAGTGTTTAGCAAATTATATCCAAAGCTGATATGCTACTATTGAAATATAAATAACTTCAGTTTTTTTTTCCCCCTGGTGACAGTGTTCAACAACTAAAAGAAGCACAGAGTTTTTCTTATAGATTAGCTGGGTTTGTTCAAGTTATTTACTGTGTAACCTCCACTGGCAGATTCATAAGGCACTGTATTGCTCTAATATGCTCCAACTAATTGTTCTCAGAATGAGTGGTTTTATGATTGGTGAAAGACTAATTTTATTTGGATCCACAAACGTTACCATGACTGACTTTTGGACCCAGGCTTTTTATGAACAAGTCCACTTTTTACCATACATTTCTGAGTATGTTATGATTTCCTGCATGAAAACTATTGGTTATATTGTCTTATAGTTGGTATCCATGATAATTGTCTGCTTCTGATGCATGAAACCTTGAATGAAGTAGCCGGTCGACAAAGCAGAGGTACTTGGACATGTACATGTTCTACTGATGGGTTACCAAAAGTTGCTGCTGGCAGTCAAGATACTACCTGTTTTACAGCTTGCAACTGTACCTTTGGTACTTCTTTCCTTTTAACTCCTGACATAATGTTTTTCTTCTGCATAATTCAGTCCCTTGGATGCTGCTCAGTTAATATTTAAAAAATTGATTTTTCATGGTATATCTCCGCTAGTTTCTTTTGGATAAGATTTTTGGCTGCTTAACTTGTTTGATGTTACGATGAAGAAAGGATGTGAAGCAAAGTTTAACATCTAACTAAATGATCTCTCCAAATACCTGTATTAGCTTTGAAGCATGTTTCTGTTTCAATCATGGGTCTAGCCAGTTTTACAATATTCTATGTTTCTGTTTCAACATTGGATTTTGCAGCGATTAAATGGGATAATGAAGCTCTGGGATAATGAAGCTCATAGGATGGTGGAACTAAGAGCTATGTGATTGTTTTTTGTGTCATCAATGAAATTAAAGTTCGCTGGTTAAGAAAATATATCATTGATGGACAATTCACAACTTTATGATTTGATTTGTTTTGTTCATCTCAACTGTGCATTATAGGAACAGAGGTTAAGTGAGATGGACCAAACCATACGCGCATAATGTGCTTGTAGATGCTCATATATACATTATCATAGTATTTTATTTCCTTGTCTCTCTGTGTTCTTGTAACAGGGACAAATTTGATGAATATCATACTGATCCAAACACTTAAAAACCTAGTTCTTTCTCAAGTTTTGATTGAAACTGGAATAACAATAACCATATAGAACAATCAACTAGGATATCCAGATACGATATAATAAGAACAAAATGTTTCTTTTTTGTATTTATCCCAATGACATATTTATATGTTTTTATTATGATTTTCTAGATGCTTAAGAGTGTTTAAATCCACTGGCCAGTGGTGAGGTGAGTCATCCATTGCCTGACCTGTTCGCGTATGCTTGCTTCTTAACAGGATCTCTTACTGATGCTCAAGCTACAAGAAAACATATTTCTAGCAAAATAGTTGTGGTCATCCTATTATGTGTCATACTCACAACTCTTGCATTTCTTGCTTCAACAACATGGTATCTCTGCAGAAAGGACAAGTGCCCTATCCAGTCACCAACATTCTTGTCAGACAGAGAAACAAGTTGCAATAGTGCTACTAACTTAATTAGTCATAGGGCATCTTCAGTGTCGGAAACTAAAATCCGTGTTGATTCCCCTATTAATCCTATATCAGGTAGATGTCAATTGTTATTCCCCCATCAATCCTATCAATTGTCCATTGCTTGTCATGATTCATCATACAAATGTTTTCCATTTTCTCAGGGTGTTTTCGCAAGGCTTCTTTCTTGTGTAGGAGCAAAACAGAGATTATACATGGAACTTTAATCTGTTTTGCATACTCTGAATTGGAACATGCCACCGATAAGTTCTCCCATTCAAATCTTATAGGACTTGGGGGAAGTAGTTATGTATATCGTGGTCAGCTCAAGGATGGTACAACTGTGGCAGTTAAGCGACTGAAAGCTCAAGGTGGAACTGATGCAGACCTCCTTTTTTCAAGAGAGGTACCGCCTCAGCTTGATACCACTTTTTCCTTATTTGCTAAACAACAGCATCTGTATTTAGTTATTTCTTGAAGTGTAAACAAACTGTTTGTGCCTCACAAATCACATGGAACCTTGTCATGTTGTTATGAACAGGTTGAGCTGTTAGCAAAACTCCACCACTGTCATGTTGTGCCTTTGCTTGGCTACTGCTCGGAGTTCCGAGGGAAGCTTTCTGAGAGGTTGCTGGTATTTGAATACATGCCTAATGGTAACCTGAGGGATTGTTTGGATGGAATTATGGGGGAAAACATGAACTGGCAAACTCGTGTTACCATTGCAATAGGAGCTGCAAGGGGCTTAGAATATCTCCATGAAGCAGCTGCTCCAAGAATTTTGCATAGAGATGTCAAATCAACCAATATCCTTATGGATGAATTATGGAGGGCAAAAGTAAGAATCTGTTTCTTGGGTCTCTATTAAAAATCTTGACTCCAATTAGAAAGACAACTTATTTTAGCAAGGGCAGACTCGAACTTCAATCCTAGCCCCTTTCCCCCTTTTTCAAGGAGAAATTTTTTTCCTACTGCAACTTTATTTGGGACAACTGTCAAATATTCATTAGAATGGGCAGGTTCTTATTCAAAATAACTAAGTTGAACAATGAAACCATAAATGCAATCAAACATTTATTTATGATGACAGCTAATATACGCAGATTACTGATCTTGGTATGGCTAAACGTTTAAGAGCTGATGGAGTTCCCAGCAGTTCCAGTTCTCCAGCAAGAATGCAGGGCACATTTGGATACTTTGCACCAGAGTATGCAATGATTGGAAGAGCCTCTCTCATGTCAGATGTTTTCAGTTTTGGTGTAGTTCTACTTGAAGTTATCACTGGTCGGCAACCAATCCATAAAACAACCAACAAAGTAGAAGAAAGCCTTGTCTTATGGGTAAAAAGCATCTTGATTTTGTTGCACTTATTTATATTTTATATCCTCTGGTTTGGGTAGCTCACGAAACTACATCTTTTCCCAATTAATTATTTCTGCTGACTATCCCAAATTGTGATATTCCTTGATTATGCTAAAGATGATGTCTTTAGCAGATGAATCATCATTGATGTTATGGAAACATAGAAAACTGTCTCGAGTACTATACTAAGCAAATTGTGCCTGCAGAGTAATATTACTCATATGCAGTTTATAATCCTCTTCTTTTGTTTTTGTAGGCTACCCCTCTTCTCCAGGATAGCAGGCGAGTAATTTCAGAGTTGCCTGACCCACGCTTGAAAGGGAATTTCCCAGAAGAAGAGTTGCAAATAATGGCTTACCTGGCAAAGGAGTGCCTGCTGATGGATCCTGATTCTCGACCAAGCATGAGTGAGGTTGTACAAATCCTCTCAACTATAGCACCAGAAAAATCCAAAAGGAGAAACATTCCCGTGAGTCTTTTTCAGGTAATGTAATAATAGCAAGTCAAGCTTTTTAATTTACTCTTTCTTTCAAGGCTACCAACTATCTATGATGGTTTTTTCTTACTATTATTCTTGGTAAACAATGAGAACAATTTTGATGTAAATTCTGTGTTTAATTGCTTGAATTTTGTGTGCCTTTTGGAATTGGAATTGCTGGAAAACTATTACTTATCTATATTTCTTGCTTATGTATCAAATCTGGTTTTCTCGTTTATTTGTTTAGTTATTCTCTACGGAGGTGAGGTAAACGTAGTGCTGCATTAATAGATTCTGAGAACATAGATGCAGGCAAATCATGCTTCTGTATGCCAGTGATTGAGTGAAGTCGTCCCCACTAGCCAATTTTATTGTCTGAAATTTCCTAAAATGCCTCCCGCAGACATGCACATTTATCCTTTTGATTCATGTTATAAATGTCACCGCTTATGTCTGACGCAGATGTCTTCAATACAGAGTGTGACAACTGATCCATACAAAGAAAAACCTGACAGTCGAGCTGAAGATCCTGTTGATGCAGAGGAAGTACTGAAACGAGACAGGTTGTCAATTCAACAGTCAGCTTTTGATGTAGACCGCAACCTTTTTGTTGGAAGCTACATTGAAGGGGCAGATAATATTTCAACCAAGTATATGGAGAGGTTAATCATCTCGACTTCAAAAGCTCACAGTTGGGGTGCCGCAGATGATGAGGCCGTAGATTTAACTGAGCCTCGGTTAGAATCTTTCTGCGTGGAAAATGTTGAATCTGCTTGAAAGCTGCTCCCTCCCATTGAAGGCAAAAAATACTTTATTCCGGTACAAACTCTTTTGGTTTCTTACACAGGGGAGAAGCATGCAAGTTTTAGAGGATTACCCTTTCTAATGTTGATTTTTTTATTCATTTAGTTTGAAAATGAAAAAGGAATCTTGCTCATATCTTTATTTATTTGTATTTAATTTTTCCTGTACAAAAAAAAAAGTTATAGAAAGCTCGTTTTGTGTTTATAATATGATATATCTCACTAACAAAAGTTGATATAGTTTTATGCATGTGAAATGGTGCTGATCAGGAACAAATGAGATATGTCATATTCAATTGCCAGTGAAACGAATGCTTTAAACAATAATATTTCATGTTTATATTTAATTAATTGATTTAATTTATTTTATAAAGCGAAAAAACCAAGAAAATATTTGAGGATATAAAAAAGGAAGAAAAGAAATCAAGCAAATACAAATGAATTTTATAAACTTGGATTAATCTTTTAAACCTGCAATTCATTAAATTCCAAACTTAAACTTAACCAAGGATCTCAATACCCAACCAATTTAATAATGAAGGATGAAATGATTTAATCTAATTTAATTAAAAAATAATTTTTTTTTAAAAAAGCTAGATTTGACAAAGACAAAAAAAAAAAAAAACCCGAGACAATACCTAACCAATTTAATGTTGAAGGGTGAAATAAATTATTTTATTTTAATTAAAAAACAAAATTTCTTTTAAAAAAACTAGATTTAATGAAGATTGATAAAAATGTTTTTTTGAGGCAACTCGTGTTATTCTCAAAACGAATAAAAAATCCTATAGAAAGAGAAAAAAAAAATGTTGAATGATGAAATTGATAAAAAAAGAAAAAAAGAAAAAAAAACATAGCAAACTCGGACGAACCTTTTAAACCCAGATTAATCTTTCCAACCTGAAATCCATTATACTCTAGATCTGGGCTCAATCAAGAAGCTCAACATTTAACAAATTTAATATTGAAAGATAAAATAGTAAACAAAAAATCAATCTAAAAGAATTCGAGGTAAAAAAAATAGCAATTAAAAAAATAAAAATCAAATTTGATAGGAAAAAAAATTAAAATATGATGAAATTATATCATAGACTTTAAGCTCATTCCTCTCAATGAACTAACACAAACACTCTTGTTAAACTTTTAATGAGTGGATCCATAATATTTTATTTTGATTTTACATAGTTAATAAAGCTAATATCATTTAAGAGTTAGTATTAGACAATCTTATATCTATGAGGTATATGTCTAGACTTATCATTTTACGTATTACCTTGTGTTTTTCTAATTGTAGACTAACGGTTGCAATATATACAAATTGCTGGTATAGGTTTAGGCCAACATGGAATATCTTCCAAGAAATTTCAAATCCATTCGAGTTCTTCTTCAACTTTATCAAGAGCAATAAACTAGGATTTCATTATGAATCTTGTAATACACGTTTGTTGAAAGGATTTTCAAGACCTAATTAATCCATCAAAGACATATCCATTTGTGAATTTTGAATTCTTAGTATCATATAACCAATTTGCATCATTATAACCTTCTAGTGCCATCGAGTAACCAATATAGTGTGACCCATAGTCCAAGATGTACCTCAAATATTTGAGAACATTATTTATTACTTTTCAATGATTTATACTTGGATTATTGGTAAATCTATTAAGTTTTCCAACTAAAGATGCAATGTTTGATCTTGTATAGTTCATAATATACATCAAACTCTCTATTTTTGCAAAATATCCCAATTGATGTATTTCCTCACTTTTATTTTTAGATATATGCATACTTATGTCCATTGATGTTTTGACAATGTTATTGTTACCTTTCAAAAAATTTACTTATAAGTTTCTCAGCGTAGTAAGATTGGGTCAATACCAATCCATTAAACATCTTAGTGATTCTTTTTCCTAATATGATATTTGCAACATCCAAGTCTTTCATATTAAACTTATTAGTTAGCATTTTCTTTGTAGATTTAATTATGTAATTATTACTTCCTAAAATTAGCATATCGTCTATATAGAGATATACAATGATATAACTTTTATTTGCATTTTTTATATAAACATATTTATCAACTTTGTTGATTTTAAACTCATTTGACAATATAACTTTGTTAAACTTTTCATTCAATTGTTTAGGTTCTTGTTTCATATCATGACTTGACAAGTTTATAAACTTTTTTTTTCTTTTTAAAAACAAATCTATTAGGTTATTCCATGTAAACCTATTCTTAAAGGTATTTAAGAAAGTCATCTTTATATTTATTTGATGTATTTCAAGCTTGTTAATAGCTATGATGATTATTAATATTTATATGAAAGTTATTCTTAACACAAATAAATATTTGTCAAAATAGTTAATATCTTTTTATTGTCTGAATCTTTTAACAAGTCTTTTATATATTTATTCACTCATAATTTATTTTAAATAAGATAATATTCCATGTTAAGGTATTTTTGTTGAAAAATAATTTTTAACAAAATCTTAACCCTTAAAATAAGTAAATCCTACTTTTAATTTTCTCTAAAATGTGCCAATTAAACATTTTTTTAAAACAATTTTCTAACAAATCTTTACTACCTTACATCTGATGAATTCTTTTAATATAAAATCTTCTAACTTGGTTCTGAATTCTTAGATATGCCTTTTGGTATTTGTTTTGGCAAGTCTAAGTCGCGGCAGTTGAAGTAGTTGTCCATATGCAGAGGCAGAGCTAGCCATGTTCAAGTGTGATAATTAGTTAGGTCGTCCATTTTGCAAATCCTATATTTTGCGCAACTTTTGAATGGTAGTTGAAGGTGTGACCTGAAGAGAGGATGTTGAATAATGCTCTACCAATTAATATCAACCATCTAACTTCCACATAGAGGATACCATCACCCTCCAGAAGTATTCTCCCTCCATCTTAGGTCACCAATGGATCCACCACCACCACCCACAGCTCCACTGCTCGGTCCAGAAAGCCATGGTGGAGGATGCTGGGATTCATGGTAAGCTGTTCCTTTTACTTATACATTTGCTACATCTGGAGGAACATGCAACATCGGTAGCTAGATCTTGACCTTATACTATATATTTTATTAATTGCTGACTGGGAATAATATTAACCTTCTGCAGTTTATGGTTTCTGTGCTGCTGTGGCCTATTTTCATGCTGCTGTCCTCCACTGTTTGAGCCTGTGCCTCCTCCTCCCTAAAGCTGCGTTTCTTTAGATATAATTCTTTGGTTCGTCAGAAGAAACCAGAATACATAGTTCATTGACACTTTTATCTTCTGATTTTTTTCCCGAAAAATGTTGTGATAACAAGATTTCTTTTGTGTTGATTCAAACTTTTTTTTTTCTTTTCCGGGTGTTGTGTGGTTCTATGTCTATGTTTAGCTGCTGAATTTTGAGTCGCAAGCCGGCCAGAAACGTAGCTTCTGGGATTTGTATTTGGTATAATTTGTGGGAATTTGTGTTTGTGGAGTTAATTAAGACTTTGTATATACTTGTAGTTCTGTTGCCTGCGCTCTGCGTGTGATAAACATACTCCTGATTTTTTTTTTGTAGACAAATAATGCAAACCCATAACATATTAAAAACCCTGTACAATTAAAAAAACCATAAGTGTGAAACTCCATTTATTATGAAAAATCTAAGTTAAAAATGGACACAATGCGGAATTCATTAACAATATCATTAAACTAAACGCCAATGATGTAATATTGAAAACTCTCAACCTGATTGCTCGCTTAAGTCAAAAGTGAAATTAAATATATAAAAATTGCTACGATGTGAGCCAATTAATTTAGCAGGTCTAAAACCAACTCGGACAATTAAAAAAAATAGAGGTCGACCTAAGAAATGACATTTCTATGTTGTTTATTATTAAGATGGTGACATTAAATCACACACAATTAATTGGGATAAACATCAAATGTGTAACTCAGACCATAATGTGTTAACTCGATCAAGCATCTATCAATTTTCCTTCCCTTTCCCTATTCTAGCATAGCTTGGATTTTATTTGAGCTTGGATCATATGAAAATAAGTCTTCAATTGAAGATTTATTAGAGAATAAGAGGTTAAATTGGAAGAAGAGGGGTCAACTAGGAGGATGAGATTCATGCCCTAATTAAAAAGTTATTATTGAATTAGAGATTAAATCATATGAAAATCAGTTCCTAATTGGAGAATTATTAGCGAATTAAAGATTAAATTGAACGGGTTAAATGAGATTCATGGCTTAATTGAAGAGCTATTATCAAATTAGAAGTGAAAGTAAAAAAAAAAGATTGATACGTGCAAAATAAAAGTCAATGTGTGAATTGACGCCATTAGTTTTGAGCGGCGCGTGTGGTCTCTTTCTGTCTTCAAATGTGATATTCTTTAGTGTTTCTAGAATTGTTTTGGTGTTCTTGTCTCTTTTAGATGGCGCATATAAAGTGATTTGCGGATTACGTGACACAAAAAAATGCTTTTTTTTTTTCTGTCCTTTCATCCCTTCATGTTTTATCTTTCCTCCCCCGGATTCTACAATCTAATTTGTTTCTTCTTGATTTACAATTTTTTTTTAACCCCTCTAGTTTTTTTTTTTTTTTAATGATGAAAAACTCGATCAATTTTTCTTACTACCAGGAATTTTTTTTTTTGACTAAGCAAGAAGGCTATAAAAAGATAACAAAATTGAACTACAAAGGCAATCGGAAAATAGATTAACACGAAAGGATTAAATAAAAAAATAAGATAGCAAAATAAATAAATAAAAATTGTATTGTATGAATTCACAGTGAAATAGAGTGTACGACCACAATAATTGCAACCCTAAATTGCCTAGGCGGTTTAGTTTTTCTTAATTCTATTGAGACTAATTAATTGATCCACATTAAATAGTTCATTCACCAATATTAATCATTCTTAATTTTTTATTTTCGTTTAAATAAAAAAGCCTTTTTTCCCTTATCAATTTTTTCCATTTTTCTTGCATCTCTTTTATTTATTCTATTTTTCAAAAAAAAAAAAATAAATAAATAAATTGAAGAAGAAAAAGGAATTGATCGAAGGAATAAGTTTAAATGTGTTTAAAAACGTAGGATTAATTATGTTATATGGTTTCTAAACTATAAAGGTTATTTAATTTGTTTTAAGACTAAATTATAATTACATAAAAAATTTCATATCTTTATAATATGAAAGCTAACAAATCAAAAGAAAAAAAAATTAAATAAAAATATTCTTATTATTTTTTACAAAGCATAGATTTTATTTTATTTTTTTTACTTGTGTCTGTTTTTTTATTTAAAATAAATTTAAGAAAATAACTAATACCGTGCATTATAAAATCTCTTTTTAATATAATTTCAGAGTAGAAAATATAACAATATTTATTTTATATTATTTTAGTACATATAGACATGTTAAAAAAATAAATTCAAATTTGGTTGAGAATTAAAAAAAACAAAGTTGAATTTAGGATAAATGACAACAATCATTATCATGAAATTACATACAAAAAGAATTCTAAATTTTGAATATTCGTCATATCCAATGTGCCCTTAATTATTATTAAAATAAATTAATGTTATTCATGTATTAAGAAATAATCATACCCTATTGTTTTAAAAAATAAAAAAATTAGATAATACATATGATATAAATTAATTTTTTATCCTATTAATAATCGGAGCAAGTAAAAACCACAGCAAAGCAAAATAAGCTAAACCTCCCTCTCTTTCTCTCTCTCTCACAATGGCCTCCAAAGGTGGTGCAGCGCCAAGCACATACACTCCCGCTCCCACTCCCACTCCCACCAAAAAAGCCCAACGTCCTCCATTCTTCACTGACTCTGACGTCGACTGGACACGTTCCGATGGCCGTGGTTTCCACCAGTGCCGATCTGCCTGTAATATATCTTTCCCTTTTTACTGTTTATCATTGTTTT
>Ga0307510_10002655_pt1 | contig 20437 bp, 24 predicted proteins | sample 12_EM_MG_FD_207224 | JGI IMG/M metagenome (GOLD analysis project Ga0307510, IMG submission 207224) | Populus trichocarpa ectomycorrhiza microbial communities from riparian zone in the Pacific Northwest, United States - 12_EM | ecosystem: Host-associated > Plants > Roots > Unclassified | place... | reverse complement strand
CCCCCCCCAATCAACATTTCCCCAGCGCAATCCAACATATATACCGTGCCCCGCTAAGCCCCCGTACAAACCCCACATACGAAACTCAATTTAACCGCCGAGGACTCGTGTTGGCAGGCGCCAGCCATCGTGTGCCCCGGTATTTCCCTCCTAGAATTAGAATTATGATGGCGGTGGATCGGGGAGGTGTAGGGCAGGGTAGGATAGCATATAATAGTGTACTAGGTGTTGTGACGAGAGTATGATACTATTGTTTACTCGTATTCGCATGATAACCCCCTGCCTGCTATATGATAACTCCGTTAAAATATTGCTTGCGGGGCACTGGGTGAGGGATGGGTAGTAAGCGTGAGGATGCTATGCCATAAAATCGACGCATTATCATAACTTTGATAGAGTATTCCCCAGACAATCCTATCTATCTTCTCTTGACAAACTTATTCATCCATCTCTCCCTCATTCCTCGCAAGTCAATCCCACTCCCACACAGACAGAAAGGCAAGCACAATAGTAAAACCATAATTTATAAATTATCGTACTATCAAAAACTACATGATAGCGTAAATCATAAGCCCCGCCCAGCGAACCAACCAAACCAACCAACGCCGTTTCCCCTACTCCAAAAAGAGAGAAAATAAAGAAAATAAAAGAAAGCCAAAACTAAAATAGGTACAAGAAATAAAGATGCGCTAAGTACGTAAGATGGAAAATGTATAGTGAATGTAGTGCGGCAGTTGGTATTGTGGCGCCGGTATTAATTCGTAGAACCCCCGCCCGCTAGTCTGTGAGGGGGTATCAACTCCCGGTCCAGGGAAATTTGTGGATGGTCGACATACCGGCACAAATCTTCAGCGGGCCCGCCACGAGTTGAGGTATGTTGGCAGGCATGATAGGAAAGCAGGGACCCAAGAGTCAACCTTGAAAGCCATGGTGAGCGCAGCTCGATGGCAAGAACCCATTCCACCATAGCGACAGCGCCGGTCCTCGACCGAACACGCTGTACCATACCAGGAAAAAAATCAGCCGGCCTGGAAAAAAAAATCAACATCCCTTCTAAAGGCGAAAAAGCGCAGTGGTTATGTACAAACCTGCAGCGAGGAAGAAAAAAACCGCCATCGAGTGAGGCAGTGCACCCTTACGTCCCACCAATAACTCTAATCCTTGGCTTCGACTTGGGTTTCGTCGCAACCTGTGCTAAGCTAACCCTAGCACTATCCGCACTGATCAGGCTGGCACCGCTGCTCTGGCTCTGTACCGACAGTCGTTTCCGCCTGTCCCCTGGGCCATTGTGTCGAGAGTTCTTCGCGAGTTCTTGCTCAAAGTTTGTGACAGTAGCTTCTGCCTCGGCACAGCTGGGCTGTTCGGAGCATGGGGTGAAGGGTATCGTAGTAGTCGGACTAGCACAAATGACCGGCGATGCATCGTAGGTTCCCCAGTTAATAGTAGAAGGAGGAAGGGTTAGGGTTAGGGTTGGTGGAGCGGTGCGCGGTGGGGTATCAGATCCCTCCCCCTCCCGTGAAATTATACATGCGACCTCAGGCGGCGGCGAGGGGAAGAAGTACGAAGGCCTTCTGTAGAACGCGGGCCGCCCGGGATAGTTCGCCAACCTCAGATAATGCATCGTGAGTTTCCGTATCCGGTTGACGAGGGCTGTCGGGGGTATCAGGCTCGGGCTCCATAGGTTCCTTCTCCCCATTCCCCCCAAAGGCCGACGGAGAAGCCAAGGGTGACTTCGTTAGATCTCTCGCAGGGCCGACAGAAAATCCCAAGTTGCTTTCGATATCCCCAGCTTGATTGTAGCTCTTGTAACGCTCATGTCGTCCTCCAGTAGCATCCCCAACCCTCGGCCATTTTCCAAATAGCCAGTACCTCCAACAGAAATAGGCCCCAAGTATCACCAGTAAACTTAAAGCAGCAGTAAAAGTGCCAAAGATTATTTTAATATGCCTTGGTGAATGAGCAATGTCCCGTGCAGATAGTAAAGCCATTCGATCAGGGTTCAGTGGATCCGAGTAGTGGTCGTCTGGTGCAAGGGCAACCAAAGGATTTCAACAGTTCAAAATGGTGAAGGGGAGAAAACACCTTTTCACGATCAGTGTGCTGCTGTGTGAATGCTTTTCTCCTAAAAATTGACGTATCGGGCGACACGATAAAGACTGATTAGTGGTTGCAGCTGTGATTCCGGTTCCGTGGCAGCAATGGACCCAGAATCCTTGGGAGGGTGCGTGGCCGCCTTGCACTGGATGTTGAATCATATCCTCCATGTCTAAGGGAGGTTCAATCACTTTTATTAACCAAATAACAAAAGCATCGCAGGGTTTTGGCAGCTTGGTCTCAGGACGAAGTTGTCTTTCCGGGTTAGATCATCGTTCTCTTCTGGCTCAGCAGATACCAAAACGAGTATCACACATTTCCACTTGCGCACGCAAGAGCCTTGCTGGAGTCAGGGACCAGTAATAGCCCCTGGTGTCTCACAACCTCGCCGCACCCTGGGCAACTCTCAGCAGCAAAAAATAAAAAAATTACGCAATGAAGAGGGGGAGAGGCAAAAGAAAAAGATATGATACCCTATCGAACCTATCAAAACTCGTTATCGAACAGATCGCCAAATATCTTCCAATCGAATAACCCCACATCACGTGATGAGCCCAACTCTGAGGAAGAGGCGGTTTCACAAAACTTCCAATGGATTTACCCTCTTGCGGAACCCAACGCGACAAGCACGCCCCCACTCCCATATCATATTATTGACCTAGGACGCCACAGTCAGCAGACATCAACACCATCACAGCAAGAATAGAAGTGCAAAAACGGGTCAAATTGCCCCATAATTCAGGTTGGAAACAGGAAAGCGTACCTGGGAATAGAACAATCTCTGCACTTGTGTGGTCGCAACCTCGGATCTCCACCTTCACGCATGGCTGCGCATGCAACTGGTCACCTGGTGAATCCAAGAATCATTCGCCTGCCCAAAAGGAAAGAAAGAAAACAAGGTATCCCGAGTGACCCATAATGATCAAATGCTAGCTATTATATGTTTCTAGCACAAGCAATTCGGACATCACCAAGTCCTGACAGCAGGTGAACGGAGGAGTTTGAGAATGAAAGGAAGAAGCGAGGGTAAAACGCCAGTTTTCACCCGAATGAATACGCGGCATATTTATCAGTGAGTTGGCGGACTTTTCAGCTTTATATCGCTTCCCGGAATTTACTCCTGCAGCTGCCAGCTATGGTACCCTGTAGGAAATTTAAGGATTGGTGTTTGGGTCTGAAGATCCCGGGGGTCTCAAATCTCGGGCTAAACCATGGTGAAGGATGGAAAGAAGGGGAGGAGGAGGAATGATTCGTGCTTCGGTTAAGGGGACAACGATGCTGGTACGGTGTAATACGTCAGTAGAAACTACTATGGCGAACAGGCGAACCTATAATAATTCACAAGATACTCTAGAGCCAGAGGACAAAGTTGGCGTGCGAAGAGATAACCCCGGGCGAGACCCGAAAGCATAATCATGACTTGTACAGTATGATACCCACCAAGACATAAGAATGGGCAGCTGACTAACTCTGCAGAAATGGTATCAAACCCCAACCCAAGCTCAAGCTCAAGTCTAGCAATCATTTAGTCGAGCAAAGGTTAAATGGAACACACCCAGCCAAAAAATCGCCAGCCCCATATCCTCACACGACCTCCGCGCTCTTCAAATTTCAAAAGGCTATGATTCAAAGTTCAATCGGAACTTGTGTCTGATAAATTCGGACGCCATAGATATACAAGAACGTTGACTTAATCCACAATCCCATTACCCCTCCTCAAGCCACCAATATCCAAAGCAAGACAAAAAAATCAATCCCACCAATGCCCAATTTCAAAAATCAAAGCATCAAACTCCACAAGAAACGTATAAGCTCTTACCCAAAACCCAGAAAAGCACAATCCACATTATCTCCGTTCTCCCGCATCCATCTCAACAAGTGGTCCCGGCGTTCCATTTCTCGGAGGACCATATTGCGGTTGCTGTTGGTGTTGTTGAGGCGGCAAGAACTGCGTGTCCCCACTCATCTCCAAAGCAGGCGGCGGCGGCGGCGGAGGAGGAGTCGGCACTTGATACCCTGCGCCCTGCACAGCATAAACCGCATTCACTGGAGGCACCTGCTGTTGCGGTACAATTCCCGGTCCACCAGCCCCTGCTGGAGTTAGCTGATGCGGGAACTGGTACGCTTGTGGAGGCTTTGCATCGATCTGAGCGGCCTGGGCAGCATACGCCGGCTGTGGATACTGTTGGAGTGGTGGAGTTGGATTGCGCTTCTTCCGACAGAAGTACCAGACTATAGCCCCCACCATTGCCACACCTGCTACTGAGCCCACAACTATCCCAACTATCATGCCCGTGTTGGACTTCTTCTTTCCACTACCGGTAGTGTTGGTGGTGCCACTACCAGAGCCGGAATTGGAGCCCGACGACCCAGCCCCAGCAGTATAAACAGGTTGGTTATACCCACCGGTAGGGCTGCCCGCACCCGGTAAAGAATATGACTTCGTGAGAATATCCATATATGAAGAGAGAATACTGGAGTATATCCCACCAAAACCGGAATCCCCTCCAACCCCTCCATAAATCGCCGTCAATGATGATAGGAGTGACGAATAGTCAACCCCACCTCTGTAATTCGGTCAGTAGTCATTACTCAAAACTTGAAAAAAAGGAATATACGAGGAATTACGGATATCGACAACTATCTCCCCGGGCAGAATCCTTATAACACTCTTGGCCAAGATAACAGCAACTCCCACTAGCACAAGTAACATAATAAGCACCACAGGCCTGCCGTTTCATCAAATCCGAATCATCCCTAGGGACTATGGCAGGATTCGAACCCCCACGACGAAGTAATTCGCCCACGGGCGGCATCGTCGGAGCCGGAGTGATCTCCACTACCGGCCGGACTGGTGATGGGTTTGCAGCCGTTGGCTCGGCACTCTGTGGCACACCTCGGACCGAGTTGCACAGGAGTAAGGCAGAAAGGAGTAGTGGTGTAAACATGATTTCCCTCCGAGAAGCGTGCCGTAGGGCAGACTATCGTATCAGCGTACCCGCAAGATGTAGATTTCTGGACTGGGCGGTCCCTTCTGGTATTTTACAAAAGAGAGAAAGGGGAAGAGAGAGAGAGAGAGGCAGAGTACCGATAAAGCGGAAAGGGTCAAAAGGGCATACGAGACATTCCCTCTTTCTTCCCTCTTTTTTCCCCCTTTTACTCCCTACAAGTTTTGATGGTTTTCAGCCTTCGCTCCCATTAAGCATAATTTATTGTATCACCCAACCTCTCCCCTCTAGGGGAATGGTTTGAGCAACCAAGTTTCGAGCGCCCATTCATTTTAATTCATCAACCTCCCTCATCCTACGCCACATCTACAAAGGACCAATCCACGCTCGCGTGAGAAGCCTTGTGTGTAACACTAAGTCTGAGATATGTTCCGAGGAGCGAGAAATTTAGCAAGAAAGTGATAAATCTTGCTCTAGGTACTCGTAACCTATCCTCACCCGACTGTGCTTGTACGGAGCAGCCTTTGGGAAAGAGTGCTGATACTTATTCGAGTACCGGTACACGTGGACCGTACGGCATACAAGTACCAGTATGATGATGCTACCGGTAGTACATATATACAGCGTTAAAAGAATGTATAGCGATAAAAGGGAATCCACAATTCATGGCACCAGTACCGGTAGACTGTCAGCCCCTCTAGGACAGCCGAATTCTCCACATACTTGTACACCCATGTTACGGCTCCGTGCATGTCAAATCAAGCATTTTTCGTAAGTCCGCCATGAAAACGATTGAAATATACTGTACACCCCGAAAGACTCGATCATAAGTAGTAGCAAGCACAAAGAGCCCATCTAAAATCCAGAAAATAAAAAATGTTTAGAGTATAATACAAAATGTTGAAATTGATTATACAAGTGCTACAGCACCTTATGTAGTTTTCCTTCCGAAATAGGCTGTCATCTTGGCCATTCCCCTCGTGTCGGCCTTCTGTAGCTCCTTAGTAGCACGGCTAACACTCTTCTTCTTCTTCTTTTCCGCCTCTTCTGCTTCCTTCCTCTTACGTTTTCGATCGACAACCCCTTCCTCATCTTCATAGTTTCGTTTGAGTGTAAAGTCGTCCGAACGCATTGCCGTTGCCTCTCGACGACTTTTGGCCAATTCCGAGAGGTAATCGTCCAAAGGCGTGAAATCATGCGACTTCTGCAGACGATTAGAGAGCACCTCTGCAATATAGATAGATAGATAGTTATTTGATATGAACTCGCTTGCGACTCGTATGCGTAGGAGATCCGTAACCTCTTGCGAAGCCTCTGCGAGCCGGGGTCTCGCGGCCTGTGAACCTGGAGGGGTAGAGAGAGCTTCCGCCTCCCCCGCAGCAGCCTCCCCGTCACCCCCTCCCCTCCCTGCGTCGTTATCCTCCTTTTTCTTGATACCTCTAACTTCCAATTCCTTTACACTCCCAGCATCCTTCTTCTGCTCGGCCTCATCTGCCATAATCTCAGCCATTGGCCTAGTCAAGGGCTTCTGAACAAACTCCTCCTCCATGGTGGTCGGCAATCCCCCTTTCGCCATCCGGATGCATTTCCCATCCAAAACCTTCATGAGCTTCTCCCGCGATGGTTTGTAGGCCTTCTCATCTCCAACGTCCACACTCTCACAAACAGCCACAAGTCTCTTCTCGGTAACCTGTGACCTGACGACCAACCCCCAATCCCCCTCTTCCTCTTTGGCAATCTCCTCAAATAGATCTTCCATTGGAAGAAACCTGTTAATCGCATCGGCTGCGTCGGCGGGGAATAACCGGGGCAAAAGCATGAATAGTGGATCCATAGGTGTGCAGATGTACATGCTGCCATCTTGTAGTATCTGACCATTCCCGAGCCATTTAGGTGGACTGGATGGCTCAGATGGGGGGGTAAGAAGCCATGAGCGAGGTGTTGAAGTGGGTGCAGTGAGCTTGGTGATTTCGTGCAGGCCCTGGGCTGGATGGACCAAGTAACGGGTTGGCACGAGAGTGCGTGGGTGGGGGAGAGTTATTATTTTTAGGTCGGTAGAGGGGAGAGCCGAAGGGAGGAGAACAATATGCGGCGGTTTTATTGTAGACATCGCGGGATTTTTGAATTGGGTTCAAGCCCGAGTGTATTCTCGGGAAGGCCCAGCCAAAGATTAAAGGGAGGACGCGTGGTGAAAGCAGCTGTCGCGTCGCGGCTATCACAAAGCTCACCACAGGTCACTCGAAAGTTTGGTTAAACCAAGATCTTGGCGTGCACACTGCTCTTTATGATCGAGCCCAGCAGGAACAGTGACCACTGCCAACCCTCCAAGCTCCAGATCGAGAGCCCAGAGAGGTGTTAACCCCGATAGATTTATAGTTCACGTTAGGTTCTTCGCTCTTCATCTGAGTATACAAGAATGGGAGACCACAAGGTACTCGTCAATTCCAAGAGTACTCTGAAACCCTGTTGCCAAGACGCTCAGATTTAGGTGCACAGATTCGGATTAATAATCTAGAATTGGTGAGAAGGTAGACTAGAGAAGAGAAGATCACACTCCTCTGGGCAGGAAAACGGGGGAAACCACTGCCTTGGCGCTTGGTAGATATAATGCCCGGACCTCCGACTTGTTGGTGGGTTTGGCTCTCAGAAATCATTACACCTATGATACCTGTAAGACCATCAAACCATGCAGTTATTCTCATGCAACCTAACCTAATAACCACCCTGTGATGGTTGTGTGGCGGCGGTACACCATCGACACTATGATCTCTCTTTACGAGCGGTGGGACATATCCATGGTTGAGAGCCTGATTTGGCCACAGTATGGGGTGCTATAATAGCTATATGCAGTGGTGGAGACTTGGCTAATGATGTTGAAACCACGACACCGGTAGCATTGCGGGCGATGAGATCTCAAAAGAGGGTGGTGTCAACAATTCGGGTCTTGTAGAGGCGTTGCGTCTTATCGGATATCCTAAGCGCTTGCATGAGATCTTTGGAAATTGCAGAAGCGAGTTCGGCTTTCTTCCTTGCGGCAAGCGTGCCCTTCCCCCTATTTCCAAGCACCAAGTGCAAGTTCCCGATTGACATCCTATGAAGGGGCTCCGTCCACGCCCTGCTCCCAAACCTAATCTGAGGCCAGGGCAAAGCCCTTTGTCCCTAGCGCCGGACTGTCATTTCTCTCACAAACTACCCACAACCGCCCGCCATTTCTCAATATTGGTAAGCGAACTACGCCAAGCCCTTGATTTGAAATACACCAAAATTCCTCCCGTCACTAAAATTCCCTCCTTGTCCATCGCCGTTATTATCACCAACTTCACACCTTTTCACTCATCCACACAGAATATTAGAAAGATGGCCCGCAGACCTGCTCGCTGCTACCGCTACTGCAAGAGTAAGTTTGATAGTTTTCTTGGGATTTGCTTCTTGGGGGCATTTCGGATGGGGGGAATACAGAAGGAGTGGAGAGTGGCATTTGAGTGGCGGTGTTGTAGCGGGATGAGAAGATTCGCTCCCTTTTGCTCCGTCTGCTATATGGCGGCTATCATAGGGCTCAGGGGGATTTTGGGGATAGGTTATGGATGCTAATGGGTTTTATCTTCTAGACAAGCCCTACCCCAAGTCACGCTTCAACCGTGGTGTTCCTGACCCCAAGATTCGTATCTTCGATTTGGGACGCAAGCGTGCTGGTGTTGACGAGTTCCCTCTTTGCGTTCACTTGGTTTCTAACGAGTACGAACAACTTTCTTCTGAGGTATGGGCTATTCCTCATCTGCCGATACGAGTTAGGGGGGTGCGGTGGGGGTATTCGGTGAAAGCTGGTGGGAGCGAGAATCTAATTTTGGTCTACAAATTAGGCTCTCGAAGCTGCCCGTATTTGTGCCAACAAGTATCTTGTCAAGATTGCCGGAAAGGATGGTTTTCACATGAGAGTGCGGTATGTATCTCATATTTTGCTCGCATTGTGGGTTATGCTAACGCACAACTCAAGTGCTCACCCCTTCCACGTCATTCGTATCAACAAGATGTTGTCTTGTGCTGGGGCCGATAGACTGCAAACTGGTATGCGTGGTGCCTGGGGTAAGCCTAATGGTACTGTCGCCCGTGTCAACATTGGTCAGATCATTCTGTCCGTGAGGACACGTGATACGCACCGTGCAACTGCTATCGAGGCTCTAAGGAGATCTCAATATAAGTATTTCCTCCAACCTACCCAGGCTTTATGTGTATGCACAGTGTTAATATACCTTTAGGTTCCCCGGCCGCCAAAAGATCATTGTCTCCAAGAACTGGGGATTTACTCCCCTTCGCCGCGACGAGTACCTCGAGAAGCGCCGGGCTGGTGAGGTCAAGGTTGACGGAGCATACGTTCAGTTCTTGAGACCTCACGGCCAGCTGGAGGACAACATGCGCAGGTTCCCTGAGGCGTTTGCTGCTTAAATTCATTGATAATCAGGTCGGGTGGTGGTGTGAGTCTTTTGTATGTGGCATAAAAGCGTTCATGGCAAATACACGGAACTCGAGATGAAATGATGAGTGGTGGATCGTAGAATTAGTTGATTGATTGTGCGGCACTATAGCGCCGCTGGGTAGAGTGGCCGTGTAATGTGCATATGGCACGGATAGCTCTATAAGGACATAGGGGAACACCTAAAAATGCATGTCCACACCAATGCTAATCCAAACATAAAAGTAGAAATCCTAAGGTTACTTATCTATCTCCGGCGAATTCCCCCCCTCTAGCTCGCCCATGAACCCCTCCAACCAAGTCCCCCCAACCTTCCCCCTGCGCTTCTTCCTGACTTCCTCCTTCCGCCTCTCCAAATCCTCCTTCCTCTTCCTCTTCTTTTCGGCCATTCTCTCCCTTTCCCTCTCTGTTCGTCTCCTCTCCTCATCCAGCTCCTGAAACTCCCTCTTCCTATCCCCTTCATCCTTGCTAAACCGATAAAACCCAACCCCCTTTGTGCGCACCTCCCCATCAGCATCATAGTGCACTTCCTCAAACCCCTCTTTCTCAGCGGGCATTGCCGCAGCGAGCATGTCCGCCGTAGGAACCGAGGAGAAATTCGCCGTCTGGAAAGCCCCGGTCTGTATTCTCGGTCCATAGGAGATTGATTCTGGAGGCGGTTGTGCGGCAAGGTGGTGGTGGGCTTGGGAAGGGGGGATTTGCTGGTCTTGCGCTCGTTGTTTGGTGCGGGCTTCACGACGGAGTATGCGGGCGAGGGCTTTTTTAGAGACTTTTCGGGTGCGGCCTAAGTCGTCTGTGTGCTCTACCATTTCCCCTCCTCCGCCCCCCTCCTCCTCCTCATCGTCGTCGGAAGAGGCGGAAGAATGAAACTCGGGCTCACCCTCTTCAACCCACTTTCTATCAAAATCCACCAATCCATCCTCTTCCTCCCCATCCCCTCCACCACCACCCTTCCGCAACCGCTCGTAAACCCCCGCCTTAGCAATCAATTTCTTGCGACTCCGGGCCAATTCCCGCTCGTCTACATCGCCGCCTATGTCCCGGCTCGTCGTCCTGCCGGCTTCGTCCCTCGCTGCACGTGTCGCGACCCCCCGGTTCGAGAGTGGCTTTTGCGATGGCTTCGTACGGGACTGGCGTGGGCGGGCTCGTGCTAGAGAGAGTTCGGTTGCTAGCGCGTGGATGGAAGATTGGGAGAGGGGGATTGGGTTCGGTTTTGATTTTGGGCGCGGGACGCCGTAGAGGGACATTTTTGTTTTTCTTCTTCTTCTTGCGTTGGTTTGGCGGTGTGGTGTGGGTTGGGGTTGGGAGGATGGTGGCGGCGGTGGTTGTGGGGATCAGTCCTCTATAATAGCGGCTTGGTACGTATCATACCGTGCGGGTGGTGGAGTTAAGCTCTTAGCGTCGGAAGTGTGATGGTGGTGGTTGCGGTGGGAAGTGAATGGTGTGGCTAGAATGATGGTGGGAGTTGGTAGGTGTGGCAGAGTATTATCAGAGGGCCTTCTCGACCGCCGGTATTTAGAAAACCGTGTTTGCTCCAGCCACTGCGTCAAGAGTTGGGGAGACTTTCCTTTCCTTAGTTCCCCGTACCGGTCGTATAAATATAAACGGCCTACTATATTCGTCTACGCAATTCACTTCACGTGCAATTTCGACAAAGCAGGCCAGAGTTTGGCTGACTTTTTTTCTTTCTTTTTCGCAATACTTATTCCATTTCAGTTTCTATGCGAAGAAGTGTCTACCAGTCCCCTACCATGTCCAAATGCCTCCTTCAAAACGACGACATGTGGCGCATAACCTACAGTAAACCTCTGCTCATCAACCCTCGATCCTCATTCACCCACTTCCCACATCCACCCATAATATATATATCACACCGAGCTCCACATAATCCTTCCGAAATCCTTCACCCAAAAAATAGCCTTGTAGCCTTCCTGCCCCAACCTTCAAGGTATCCCCTGCTGGTCCTACAATTTCCTTCCCCAAAAACCACTCCAAAATATCCCACTCTATCATACTCCCGCCATTAATCTGTACTACCGGTAGTCCCACTTTGTATCGCTCACAAAACCACTACTCTTGGGAACACAGCCATGCTTAGTATGCGAATAAGCCCAGTGCACTACCCGGAAGAGTAACTATATCTGTTACCGTGGAAAACAGTCCGTATTGTCCATCATGGCTTCAGCAAAAGCGGAGGCCCGGCGATAATACCTATCATGACTGGCTATGTTGGTGCTCCATTGGTAGGACAGTCAAGGCGGGACTTGCACTATGAGGAGTAAAACCTTTCTGTGAGCGGTCGCGGTGGGCGCTCGACGAGCTTACGGCTCATACTCCAAGCACAGGCACCACCAGGGAAGATGCTTTCGTCCGAGATAGGAATTAACTGTTTGCTAACTTTGTCGTGGGTACTGGTACGACGATACTTATGCCTTTGATCTTGAGTTAACCCGTGGTCATTGACCCCGCTAAAAAGAGGAAGAAAAAGGTGAGAAAAACCCCTCTGAAACTTCCCCCAGGTGATCTCCCTTCGTCTGCACCCTCATTTGGCGCAAATGCGGAGACTTGTACAAGGATATAACGACAGATAGGGAGGGCCACGAGTCTTGGGTATAACCCGACCAATGATTCTTTGAAGAGGATCTCTCATGATGCCAGGAGACTTTTGGCAGGATGTTTTGTCCCTCATTCTCCGCACTGGACGGGTTAGCCAAACTGTTAGTTCAAGCGCCAAAAACCTACGAAGGAATTGAACAACCCAAACAAACCTCTCCACACCGCACCAGCGCCGTAAGGACCTGGATGAACGGACCCTGTGCTAGGGCGTTGGAGTTGCCTCTCCTACAGTAGTAGGGTCGGTGTTTTTCCTTTTCGTCTTACAGAGCAGGTTTTTGATGTGCTTTTCGCCCAGTTTCCAGGGGGAAATCTTGGACTGCCCGGTCCATGGTTCGTTTATTCGAGTCCTTACGCTATCACTCACTGACAACACCATAAAGCTCAATCCAAACCAAACCAAACCCAGCCGCTGCCAATATGATACAAATCCTACATCACCACCCAGACAGACAATCGCGCTGTGCGGTGCGCGCGCCACACTGTCTCACTCCCTTCCCAGGAAATCAAAACGCCCATTCGTACATCCACACCATAGCCAAATGAAATAAATAACATAAAAAAGAGCAACAAAGAAAGAACCATAATTACAGTAACCACCATCACCACCACCACACTATCCCCATGTTATAAGCACACACACGCCGCGATACGAGAATAATTAATGGCATCATGCTTCTTGCAGAAACCCCAGAACAAGTACAAGCATAAAAAAGGGGGGTAAATACGGTATCATAAATAAACAATGACAATCGGAATAATAAGTAATTAATCAGTAATGACGCTATATATAAAAAAGAAGGAAATAGAGAAATAACTAATTAAGTAAAGCTTTTAAGGGAGGAGAAAGAAGGAAAGAAAGGAGGATTCTATACAGAACTAATTAATCAATTACTCATCAATAACTTGGTCAGAGCCCACCGCCTGTGGCATCCCGGTAGTCGTGACACGCCATGAGTATGAAAGCGTTTTCAAGAAAATAGCCTTACAGGATCCAATGATCGTGAGGAAGAATGCGGAGGTGAGGTTCATGGCTGCGACGCTTCCGTGCTGGATCATCCACGCGCTGCCATTAAATATGAATTTCGCCGGCCTGAGGATTGCGTGGGAGAAGAGTGCTCCAAATTCTGGGGGTGGTTTGCGTTCGATAGCAACGGACGAATATGATGGGGGCATGGAATGAAGGCTAGTAAAGATTGAGCATCAGTCTATGTCCGTTGGGTATGTTTGTTGTGCTGTAACAATGAATAACCGGGGTAGGGACTAGAACTTACAACACTGCTAATTCGAGGAGATACCAGACAATCACAACCAAAAAAGCTATAAAACCCCATTTCACCAGCCATTTGCTCCAAGGAAGTGGAGTGCCAAGAAGGGCCACCTTCTGCCTCATCCTGCGCTCTAGTATCAGACGTTGTTTTTGTTGCTCCTTGCGAAGTCCTCTCATATATTCCTTTCTCTGAGTAGCGTCATCCCAGCATTCACTGATATCCCCGCTCGATCCGGTCCCGTCCAAGTGGCTCTCCAGTACCTCGAGACCCCTATTAGCTGACCGTACCTCCAACTGGAGCGTTCGGAGACGATTCATCAACTTCTCCTGTACTGCACGTTCTTGCTCCCACATATGGTCACCAGCCTCGGCTTCAACTCGTGGCCTGACTTTTAGCTTTTGCGCTGCCGGTGGTTTATGTGTCGGTAGACCGGCGAGCAAGAGTGCTGTGTCATCCTCCTCCTCGTCATCCACCGGGGAAAAAAGCGCAGAAAAATCTCGGTCGTTGTCCAGAAGGTATTGGAGAGAATCAACGTCAGAGTCTTCTTCCTCCAAAGGGGACTTTCTCGCCGGCTTGAATTCTTGTAAACCTTGGGGAACCGTAGCGTTTTTCCTTCGAGTATCCCTACGCTTGGATGGGGACGGAGTAGGTGTGTATCTAGACGTCTGCATGTTACCTGCTCTCGAGGCTGGCGCAAGGTCTTCGTAATCATCTTCTGAGGGGCGCTTCAAGAAGCTCTGAGGGGATGATTCTTGCGCATATGCCTCAAAGTTTAGATCCTTATAATTGTTTGCGTTTAATGTCGACTCATTAGTACTCGATACTCTAGAATTTCGCTTCTTATCACGTGCTCGTTTTCGGGATGAAAAATCGGCCCCAGTATCCGAGTCGGAAGTCCTCCAATCGCTTGTGCTCGAGCTCCGACTGGTGCGCGATTCCATTCGCGCCGCCCCAAGGGTTTCCACTGGGATGGGCTGCTTGGGATTCGCGTCGGTCGCTAAAGCCTCACTCGGGGCAACCTCTAGTGAGCCCTCCACTTCCATAGCTGAAGTCGTAGAGACCGGCCGAGAGGTAGGTTTGCCTCTAGCAGTAGTTCCTCTAACTGATGCGGCACTCGAGGATCTATTCCGCTCATCCCTGGCTTTCCCAACACCTCGCTCGCTAGAGAATGTACGACTGATAGAGGATGTGGTGGCATTTCTCTTGTGTGATGGTTTTTGGGATTGTTGTTTAGCAGCAATTGGTGAGACATCAGGTTTAGAAATGTGTCCCTTGTCCCTTCGAGAAAACTGCTGATCGGGGCTTGGACTGGAAAGGGCCGAGGCAGCTTGTCGTGGGGCTTTAGAATCTTTGGGCGAAGAATTGGCCCGCGGAGAACTGCGCAAAGCGGATATAGGGCCCGCTGCTGTACCGACTGATGATCCATGCCTAGAAGCGTTTGATGGTGAACCTAAATGCTGTTTCCCATGATTGTCGCTTTGCTCCTGGGCAGACCTCGCCTTCTCCTCCGCCCGAATTGTTGTATTGCGGAAAGGCAACACCTGGCTGCTAGTCGCAGATGCCAATATAGGCCTGTTGCCTAGTACCGAGTCCCCATTTCCTTCAGTAGATCTCACCTTTTCCCTAGATCCTTCTACAGTGGGCTGTGAGAATTTGCCATCCTTATTATCTCCATAATTGCTAAAGCCCATGTCCATAGATCCCGAAGCACTGTATTTGTGCCTCAATAGTGACCGCTCTGGCCTGCTTCCAAGGGTCCCGCTCATAGTCCCCTGTACAATGGCTTCTGCGCCATCATCAGTCTTTCGGATTGGATCTGAGTAGGTACTGGCAAGACTCCTGGATCTATCTCTCGAAGTGCGCACACTGCCTCCATACTCTTCAGGGGTCGAGGACGTCATTATTGTATCCTCCCGGAAGCTTTGTGATGTGAATTTCTGGGGTGTGGAATTGATTGTTTGGTAGGGAGCAGCGTGTGTCTTTGGTACCGGATCGTCCAAATCGCTGCGTTGCACCGCTTCTTGGTCGCGTAGGGCTTGTTCTGTAAGACGCCCTGTGTAGGCACCGCCCAAATCTTTACTTTGCGAAGATGATCGAGGATATGTTGATTGGCGGCACGGGGGTGGAACGAAAGGGCGGCGGCTGTTTTCCGGGGAGCAAAGGCGGCGGACGCGTGGTTGGCCACCCGAGTCAGCGGAAGCAACACTTGCGGAATCAATAGATAAAGTGTCGAAACCGCCCGGTTGTGTGTTTGAAGAATCTGGTAAACTGCTCGGTTTTTTCGGTGGATGATATGACGGCGGGGGTGATGGGGAGAGAGCTGACAGGCTCGGGGAGTCGGAGCCGGGTGTTTTGTGTATGTGGTGCAGGAGATCTCTCGAGTCCGAAGCGGCCCTTGAATGACCATTTGCCCTATTCCCTGAAATAGAAGCACCAGAAATATTGCGTGCAGAAAGTGCAGTGGCGGCACCTGAACTTGTGCGCCTACCTGGTTTGCTGCCGGGGCTCGTGGTATGGAGCATCTATTTTGCGTGTGTGTGTGGGTGATACCGGTACTGCTAGTGTTGCTGTTGCTATTGCTGCTGCTGTGTGGCTGTAGGCTCTGTGTGTGTGATTACTGCGATCCCATACAGTATGGTACAGTTGGGGTACTGGTGCCTGGTTCTGTACGAGAGCCAATGTGGGCACCGTAGGGGATAATATGAAAGAGAAAGGTAGATGCCGGCACAAGTGAGGACTCGGTACGTTGTACTCGAGTATACACCACCCGAGCGCTTATAACTGCATGCCCTGGGTATATGTAAGCACGGGTACTTGAGCAGGGCATATCGCATAGTGTACCGGGAGGCTGCTCGTGACGGTGCTCTTCACCGTCGGGGCCGACGAATGAGAGTGGTTGCTACGGACAGCTCGCTAGACTATTATTGGTTAGTCGAATTGGAGGGAACCATCGCTCGGTGAAGAGTCTAAAGACCTTCCAATTCGAGGAAAACAATGGAATTGATGAACTTTGTTTTCTTTCCTCCCCCTTTCCTAATGAGACATCAAGGAACACCGGTAGCGTATGGCCGCCCACCCGGTGGCAGGAACAATTGAATAATGAGGTTTTAGAGGATTGCCGATAATCCAGCAGCTCATATTTGCCCTCAGCGCGAAAAGCACTGCCAAGCAGGTAGGGCAATTTTATGCTACGGGAAACACAACAGGGTTACTGTTCTGTACTGTACTGTACGTACAGTGCTGTGCGAGCGCAGCATGGTACTGGCTAATGCTTGTACTGTACAGAACTCGTACATCCAGCGGCTACTATACCGGTACTCAGCGAGCCAATCGCCACCGTGCACAATATCTTACCCGACCAGCAACCGTATTCCTAGTTTTGCCCTTGATCCATCGAGTCCCCCTGAGTATGCTGTGATATGTAGTGTGTGTAGGGTATGGCACAACATGTCCTCGAGATTGGCAGAGTCGAAGGTCGAGTGATACCACCATGACACCCCTGGAAGTTGGAGAGGAATGTATCGCACCGTGCCGGCGTTGCAACACTGGAACTATGAAGAAATGAAATGTATGGCATGCAATCCATGACTTGTATGTCAGAAGTTTGCCCTCCCATTCTTCTCAGTACGTATCACACGGTAATGTCTCTTTTTGCCTCTCTCTTCCTTCCCTCCCTGCTGATCAACGCATTCAGCCTTCCTCTTGGCACTTTTGCGCGCCTCGCTTCGGGAAGTCTGAGACACCATGCTTACTAACCTGTATATTTTCTTCCAATCAGGTTTTTCTCAAGCACAGACCATTGGCGGAAAAGTAAATATCTTTGCTTCCTTTAGGAATTTAACGGATCTGTGTATTATCGATTCCGATACATTTCGAGTCCATACCTTTGGTGACCCTTCCTACGTTATTTTGTATAGATTGAAAGTCAGTCTAGCTGCCCCATACATTTTTTCGAACTGCCTGCTTCCTCAACCATGGCGGCCATTTCTGCTTCTCCTCCGTTTCTCCTTTACCTGCGCTGGGGTTAGGGGAGTATGAGGAATTCACGGTGGTGATTGGTTGTGGTAGCCCCTCCACTTTAACCCTTCAGGCATTTTGGTGGTGGGTGCGTCCTAGTAGTTTTGGTGTGGTAGCCCGAAGTGATGTGGGTTGCTTGCCAGCCGCTCACAGCATAAGGTCTCCCACTCCCACTGTTTTCTCCCATACTGCTCGCTCTCACACAACTCCTTTCCCCCCCATACAAACTCGCCTCGCAGTAAGTCTCCTCCCATACTATCGCTCTGCCCTCTACCAAAAAATTTCCTACAGCAAAAAAAAAACCTACTCCCTTTTCGCTGCTGCTTCCTGCGATAAGATAAAAATCTCTAGTGACCCGGGCAACCTAACTGACCATCAATTTCGAAAAAAACACAGAACTCTTTCATCTTTGTTAATTCTTTAAAGTCTTCTTGTTGCAATCGCTTCTAAAGGTTTGTCTTTCCCCTCCTCTCTGTCGTGATCCATTTTCGTTTTTCATTTCGCTCTTCTCCCATACCTTCCCTTCCTTCCCTTGAACTCTACCTCCACACACGCAAACTTCATTACCGCGTAACGGTATCAACGCTTTTGTACCGCGCGGTATAATACTTCCTTCATTTTTCACTTTATAAAAAGCTACCCGAACCCTTCTTCTCATTTTTCTTCAACATTTCTTTCTCTCTCGAGACTTGGGAGGAGAAGGAAGAAAAAAAAGAAATAAAGGAGCAAAGAAAAGAGCCCTATCCCAATCCCATCTTCGTTTCTCTTCTCAACCACAACTCGCTAAGCTCACGCGTTTGCTCGCTACTCCAGTACTCGTTGCCATATCTTTAGTACCATCTTCATAATGCCTAAAACTGAGCGTATTCGAAAGCCCGCCAAAGCTGCCAAGAAGAAGAAGGGTATGTATTCTTTCTTTCTTTCCCTTCTGCTGTGTAACTCCTTTCATCCTTTCATAATAGCTCCGACTTTTTTATTGGCAAACAATTCGTACATGTATCTACCTTTTCTGTTGTAGCCTTTAGCACTAACTTTTCTGTCATTCTAGATCCCAATGCCCCTAAACGTGGTCTCTCTGCCTATATGTTCTTCGCGAACGAACAGCGTGAAAATGTCAGAAATGACAATCCTGGAATTGCATTTGGTAAGTTTTCTCGTCTTCACATTACATTCTAATATTCTAACTTGTCTTGTAGGGCAGGTTGGCAAAGTCTTAGGTGAACGCTGGAAGGCTTTGTCCGATAAGCAGCGCCAACCGTACGAAGCCAAAGCGGCCGCAGACAAGAAGCGATATGAAGACGAGAAGGCCGCGTATAACGTAAGTGATCCTCTTGAGCTCTAACCAGTGAGCATTCCCTGCATCCATCCCTGACAGTATCTGACTAACTCGTTCACCTTACAGGCACAGGGAGGTCCTGAGGAAGAGGAGGACGACGAATAGTCACTTTATCCTTGGTCTTAGCTCTCTTGACATCTGTTCACCCGTTTTTCAGCTCATGGAATAACCATGCTTCTTCTCTTTACCTACACAATACCAAAAGCAAAAAAACAATGTCAACCATTCTCAATCCCCCTTTTCTTGAGAGATGATATACCAATATCAAAATTTGTTGTGGTCGTAGAAGTGGGGTTTTTTCTATCTGCGTGCGCATGCTGGCTACGGTGTGTTTGGTTGGTTCCTTTTATGTCTCTTAATGAGTGTATGTGGCGATTGAGACGAAAGGGCCTATTTGTTGAGTTGGGCAACTCGATGAATTGTTCTGTATTTTAGTCCCCAGTCTTCTTATCACACCTTATTTCTCCCTGGCTTTGATTTTTATTTTCGCTTATTTACAAGTATGTTTTTTTTTCTCTCTAAATGGACTTTCGTGGGGCTTTGGGAGGGGCAGGGATTAGTTGGTTTGACATTACACACTGGATGGTAGTTGAGGAATATGGTGGAACAATGGGAAATGATCATAGCGGAATGAAAAGGCATGGACTGAATTAATGGGGTTCGGTGATGATTGTTATTGTGACGCGTGGGGCTCGGGCGTAACGCGTCCCTTGCCGGTCGCGGCATGTGACATTCGCGTGATCTGAGGCAGACACGGGCTTGAATCAAGTTGATTGGCGGGTTGCGTCAATCTAAACTAAATAGGGTCGACGCATCGTGGGGAGGGGTGGTGAAGGATTGATGATTGATCCACAATGCATTTCATGGTAAAGAGCTGTTTTCCTTTGCTTTTGGGCTAAACTAAGATGTATCCATAACGGTGTTGTGTGAAGGGACGTTGAAGTTACAGGTGTGTTTGATTCCCCCCGCTTCCGGGGAGGGAAGAGAGAAGGAATGAACGGATAGATGGAAGGGAGGGAAGGGAAAGCGGAGAGTAAGGGGGAGGAGAGAAGAGAATATGGAAGGGGCGATCAGTAAGTGGCTGGCCTTTTCCTCCCCTTTTTTCCTCGTTTCCTCAACGCTTTACAAGCATCGACAAACGCAAAGTTGTGGGGAATGGACGCTTTCGCAGACTCCTAAGATACTGTGTCACTCGCTATTTTATGATACTCGAGCACTATACTTGTACATGCAAGGGAAGGTGGCGACAAACTATTGCAACTGTGGTGTGAGGAGTATCGGAGTTCGTGGCGGTGGTAGTAGTGGTGATGGTGGTGGTGATGATGATGTCCGCGGTTTTGGGTGTTTCGGTTCGATACGTGCCTCCCTGATCTTGTACGATAGGTTTTTATTATTGTTGTATTGTCGTTATTTTGCTTTCACTGTTCTGATTGCTTGGTAAGTTAAGCGCCTCGAGGCTAATTTTCTTGGATAGTGACATTCGTTTTTATCAGAGCCTGATGCTGTTTGACACGTTTCTCTCCATGAGCGCTTTTTCATAAAAATCCTGGACATGCGTACTGTACGGTGCTGGTATACTGTTTTAATGAGCTTTGCGTAAGTTAAGTCCTGTTGCGAACTATCGCCCAGGGATCTGGCTCTACAGTAGCGAATCTTTCGATTGCGGTTGAATATCTGTCAATTGGGT
>Ga0307510_10002654_pt1 | contig 20437 bp, 26 predicted proteins | sample 12_EM_MG_FD_207224 | JGI IMG/M metagenome (GOLD analysis project Ga0307510, IMG submission 207224) | Populus trichocarpa ectomycorrhiza microbial communities from riparian zone in the Pacific Northwest, United States - 12_EM | ecosystem: Host-associated > Plants > Roots > Unclassified | place... | reverse complement strand
CCGTGCCGACGATTCTCCCGCGCGCGGCCAGAAGAGATTGACCAGCAGATACAGCGCGGCGCCGAGCAGAACGTTGGCGGCGACGACGCCGAGCCGCAGCCTGATCCGCGCGTCGCGGCGCCCCAGCCACGCCTGGGCCACGACCAGCCCGACGACCGCCAGTATCTCGCCGACGAACATGATCGTGAACAGCGGCACGCGTTCACGAACGGCAGGCACCGTCGACGCGATTCCGAGGATGCTGCCGACAGCGACGATCCAGCGCGCGGTGCGCTGCGAGACCAGTCCTTGCGGAAAGCGCAGGAACATGGCGACGAAGCCGCCCATGAACAGCAGCAGGGCGATCGCGCCGATCGTCCCGACAAAGTCACGGGTCGGGGCGGTCAGGACCGGCGCGAGCTGACGGGACGCTGTCGTCCATGATGACGCGGCGAAGCCGATCGCTGAGACGAGATACCAGCGCGTGCCCCAGTGGTGCGGCGCCGCGGCATGGATCCATAGCGCGAAGGACAGGCCGAGCGCCCCGCCGATCACGAACGTCCAATAGGTCGCACCGAGCGCCACGACCTCGCCGACGCGGTGCGTCCCGTCGGCGGCGGGCAGCACCAGCAGCGCGCCGGTGGCGCAGGCGATCAGCGCCAGTGCGAAGGCGATGCGCAGAATCAACCAGCGGGGGGAAGAAGCGGCCGTCATGGTCCTATTCGACAGTGGCGGCGGCTTGCGCGCAAGCGACAAAAAGATGCGTGGTCCCGGTCGAAGACGATTCAGTTCGCGCGCGGGTTCGGCCATTCTCGGTGCTCACCGCATTGCGCTGTGCGGCGGGGCTGTTGGAGTTCCCGCCGCGCACGCGCGCCTGCCGCAAGCAAAGAGGGCCTCAAAGCGCATGTATCCGCAAAATCGGTCAGGAAAAGGCGCCGATCTCGATGCGCGGGAAGCCGCCGCTCGCGTCGGTTCGTCTTGCCCTCCATCGTTGGAAAAGCGCCTCTTTTCGTCACGTCATCGGGTCGCGCCGCACGCTTTACTGTTGCAGAATGGCGCGCAGCTCGTGCCGCAAAACTCCCCTTTTACTTGGTGCGTGTCGGGAAAATTACTTGCCGATACTTGTCCGATGCGGGAGCGCTCAGCGCGCCAGTCGCGTCACATGGCCCATCTTGCGCCCCTGGCGCATTTCCTTGCCGTAGAGATGCAGGTGCGCACCCGGCTCGGCAAGAATTTCGGCCCAGCGCGCCGCCTGTTCGCCGATCAGATTGTCCATCACCACCGCCGGCGCGGTCAGCCCGGTGTCGCCGAGCGGCAGGCCGCAGATCGCGCGGATATGGTTCTCGAACTGCGAGGTCACCGCGCCCTCGATCGTCCAATGCCCCGAATTGTGCACCCGCGGCGCCATCTCGTTGAACACTGGGCCATCCGTGCCGGCGAAATATTCGCACGCCAGCACGCCGACATAATCCAGCGTATCGGCGATGCGCCCGGTCAGCGCGGCGGCCTCGGTCCAGCACGCCGCGATCTCGGCCGGGGCGGGCAAGGTGGAGCGCGCCAGCACGCCGTCGACATGCTCGTTCCACGGTGGCGGATAACTGACCATCGCGCCGTCGCGCCCACGCGCCAGGATGATCGAGAATTCGTGGCTGAAGGTGACGAAGCCTTCGAGGATCGCCGGCCGCCCGCCGATCGCGTCCCACGCCGCGTCCGCGTCGGCGGCGTCCATGATGCGCACCTGGCCCTTGCCGTCATAGCCGAGCCGCAAGGTCTTGAGGATTGCCGGCGCGCCGATCTCGGCCAGCGCGGCGCGCAGTTCGGCGATGCTTTCGACCTTGCGCCACGGGGCGGTGCGCCCGCCGATCTTGCCGACGAACGCCTTCTCCGCCGCCCGGTCCTGCGCGATGGCCAGCGCTGCCGGGGCGGGGTGCACCGGCACCTTGGTCGACAGATAATCGATCGGCTCGAGGTCGATATTCTCGAACTCATAAGTCACGACATCCGCCGCGCTGACCATTTCGTCGAGCACGATGCGGCTGTGATAATCGGCGCGGGTGAAGCTGGAGGCGGTCTGCGCCGCAACGCTTTCGGCATCGGGCGCCAGCACGCGGGTGTGGTAACCCAGCTCCGCCGCCGCGCTCGCCAGCATGCGGCCCAACTGTCCGCCGCCCAGGATTCCGATGGTGGAGCCGGGCGGCAACGGGGTCATTGCGGGTCGACCGGGACCGCTTCGGTCTGCGCCGTGCGCCACGCCTTGAGGCGCTGGGCGAGCAATGCATCGCCCAGGCTCAGGATTGCGGCTGCGAGCAGCCCGGCATTCTTCGCGCCGGGCTTGCCGATCGCCAGCGTGCCGACCGGAATGCCGGCCGGCATCTGCACGATCGACATCAGGCTATCCATGCCCTTCATCGCCTTGCTCTCGACCGGCACGCCGAGCACCGGCAGATGCGTCATCGATGCCGCCATGCCCGGCAGATGCGCTGCACCGCCCGCGCCGGCGATGATCACCTTGATCCCGCGCACCTCGGCATGCGTCGCATATTCGTACAGCCGCGCCGGCGTACGGTGCGCCGAGACGACCTTGGTCTCGAACGGCACGTCGAGTTCCGCCAATATGTCGGCGGCGTGGTGCATCGTCTCCCAATCGGAAGTGCTGCCCATGATGATGCCGACCAGCGGTTGCGTCATGCGCGGGGCCCTAGCGTCCGGTGGCCGTAAGGGCAACTGGCGCCGTGCGGATGCGCCCTGTAAGGTCCCGCACATGGATGAAGAGAAGAGCAATTCAGGCACCCGTGCCTTGCTGGGAATCGCCGCCCTGGGCGTCGCGCTGGCCGGGTCGGGCTATGCCCTCGCCCGCGCCGTCGCCCCGCGCCTTGCCGCGCGACGCCGCGATCGCGGGCTGAGCTTCGGCACGGCGCGCGTGCACGGCGCGGTGCTGCACTTCGCGCGCGCCGGGCGCGGTCCGGCGGTGATCCTGCTCCACGGCTTCCCGCAGGACTGGCATGCATGGCGCCCGGTCGTCGACCGGCTGGCCAGGCGCTTCACCGTCATCGTGCCCGATCTGCGCGGCATCGGCGGCTCGACGGCGGGTTCGGACAAGTTCGATGACGCGACAATGGCCGCCGATATCCGCGATCTGGCCAAGGCGCTCAAGCTCGACCGGCCTTATATCGTCGGCCACGATATCGGCGGGCAGGTGGCACATGCCTTCGCGCTGCAATTCCCCCAGGCGACGCGCGGGGTGATGATCCTCGACACGCCCCTCCCCGGCGTGGACGGGTGGGACGAATGCCTCGCCAATCCGGGCCTGTGGCATGTCGGTTTCCTTCAGACGCCGGAATTGCCCGAAACCCTGCTCGCCGGTCGCCACGCGCCGTTCTTCGAGCATATGCTCGGTTTCGGCGATTTCGCGCCGGAACGGGTTGCCGAGAGCCTCAAGGCCTATGCTTCGACGGCGCAACTCCACGCCGCGTGCGAGATCTACCGCGCGTTCGACCGCAATGTCCGTTTCGCGCGTGAACATCATGGGGCGAACGACGTGCCGCTGGTGCTGGCCATGGGCGCGCGCTCGCCGCTCGCCGCGCTGGCGCCGCGTATCGCGCGGGGGTTGCGCGATGGGGGATTTGCGAAGGTTGAAGAGGCAACCGTTGGCGATGCCGGGCATTTCTTGATCAACGACCAGCCGGACGCGGTGGCAGCGCTGATCGAACGGCACGCCTAACCATTTCCGTCATGCCGGACTTGTTCCGGCATCCAACCATCAACGGGCGATAACGCTTGAGGCACGTTGGACCCCGGAACGAGTCCGGGGTGACGATGGGTATTTGGACGGACGTGATTCAACCCTGCTCCGCCCAGCGCTAAGACCACCAAGAACACCTGCTCTTTCTCATCGTCACGACACAAAAAAAGGGGCGGCCACTTTCGCGACCGCCCCCAAATCGTCTCACTCCGCCGCAACCGGCTCCGCCTCCTCGGCCACTTCGTCATTGGCCACCGGCCCGGCCAGCGCCAGCCCCTTGTCGGCCAGCACCAGCCCCATCAGCGCATTGACCAGCGAACCCTGGTCGCCAGCACCGCCGCCCGAGCCCGAATTGATCTGCACCCGCGGCACGATGTCGACGCCCGACGTCTCCAGCGCCTCGGCGATGCGCTCGACCACCTGACGCGTCAGCTGGTACTGCGCGCCGCCCGATGCGGCGACCTGCTTCTCGATCATCTCGGCAGTGGCGGTACCGACCTTGCTGACGCGCTCCGCCTCGGCCGAAGCCAAAGCGACGATCTTGGCCGCCTCGCCCTCGCCCAGCAGGCGGATGCGATCGCCCTCGGCGCGCGCCGCGGTGCGGGTCTGCTCGGCCTCCTGCGTCGCACGGCGCGCGGCGGCCTTGCCCTGGTTCTCCTGCACCGTGATCGACAGTTCGGACTCGGTGATCGCGGTCTGCTGATGCGCGCGCGCCTCGGCCTCTCTCAGGCTCTTCTCGCCCTCGGCGGCGATCTTCTGCTTGTCGTAGGTCGCGACCTTTTCCTCGGCGATCTGGCGCTGGCGCAGCTGGTTGAGCACCTGCTCGATCTGGTCGTTGCCTTCCGCCGCGCGCGGCGTGCCGATCAGCACCTCCTGCATTTCGAGGTTATAGTTGGTGAACTTGGTGCGCATCTCGTCGCCGGCCTGCTCCTGGATGTCGCTGCGGTCCTGCAGCAGCTGGATCAGCGTCTTCTTCTGCGCGATGTTCTTGAAGTAAGCCGAGACCATCGGGTCGAGCGTCTGCTCGACCAGCTTCTTCACATCGCCGAAGCGCTGGATGACCAGCGGCGCCTTGCGATAATCGATATGCACCACCACCGAGAGTGGCAAAGTCGGTTCGAACGCGTCCTTGGTGATCAACGAAACCTCGGACAGATTCTCGTCGAGCTTGTGCTGGCCGGTTGTGTCCTGGTCCCACTTCAGGATGAAGTTGGTGGTCGGCACGATGATGATCTTGCCGGCATAGGTGTTGAAGGCATATTTGCCCGGCAGCAACGGCTCGCGCCACACGCCGCGCGTGCCGCGCTCGACCAGCTCGCCATGGCGATACTCTTCGCCCGACGTGTCGGCGCCACTGTCGCCGGTGTAGGAAATCACCACGCCGACATGGCCGACCTCGATGATCGTCTTGGCGACCATCTCGACGGTCGCGAACAGCCGGTTGATGAAATAGCTGCCCTCGACCAGCACCTGCAGCTGCCGCCCGCGGCGCCCGCCGGCGGCGAGGAACTTCTCCGGGTCCTGGAAGCTGTTGTGGAAGGTGGCGCTGTCGTCCTGGTCGGTGCCGACCTGTGGCGCGATGATGTGGTCGGCGGTCAGCGCCGGGCCGTCATGCACGGTGACCACGCCGATCATGTCGTCGGCATTCTTGATGACGACCGCCATGAAGCCGTTACGCTGGTCGATGACGTCCTTCATTTCGGCGAACAGCTGCGCGTCCTCGCCCTCGAGCATCAGCCCGTACATGCGGTCGCTGGTGATCACGACGAACTGGGCGAGGTTGAGCGCATAGGTGCCCTCGCGCAGGATGGTGCGCTGCGGTCCTTTCTGGCCGCCCTCGGCGAGGAAACGCCGCGCGTCGAGAAAGTCCGCCGTGCGCACGTTGCTGGCGAGCGTCTGGGTCGGCTCGAGCTGCACGCCGTCGCGCGCAAAGACATAGCCGACCTGCCCCTGCGGGATGGTCACCAGCGACTGGATGTGGATGCGGTACTGGAACGGGAAGAAGAAGTGGTAGCCGCCGCGCAGCACGTCGGGCTGGAAACCCGCCTCGCGATTGAGCGCGATCAGGCCGCTGTCGATCGAGCCGTTGCGACTCCACATCTTCTCCACGATCGCGATACGGTTATTGCCGACGTAGCGCACACAGCGCGACGCCAGGAAGAGGACGATAAAGATCACACCCACCACCGCGAAGGTGCCGGCCGCATAGATATTCGTCATCGGAAAGTTGGTCCTTGAAAGAGGACGGGTTAAGCCCCCGCGTCCTCGCAATCACATCTTGTGATCACCGTTCAATTTACGCCTCTGTAAATGCGCTATCTAGCGGAATCGGAATGCACGCCGCGCAATCATGAGTGCGGGCGGCGTGCGGTTGGCGCAATCGTCAGCGGCGTTTCGCCCGCGTAGCGCGTGGCGATGTAGCCGGCGATGGTCCGCGCGTCGCCCTGGTCGAGCTTGCCGCGCTCCTCGGCCAGCGCGCCAACCGCGGCGGCGATCCGCTCGCTGCTTTCCGCCGCAAGATCGATCACCTCGCCGCGCCGCGCTTCGGGCGCGGAGCGGAAGGCGCTGGCAAAGGCAGTCGCTGCTGCTGCGAGGTCGCGCGAAAGGTCCTGCGCACGCTGATCGGCATGATCCCATGGCAAGTGATCGAGCGTCGCCAGGGCGGTGGCCATTCGCGCATCGCCCGGCAATTGCCGCAGCGTCGTCAGCGCGCCAGCCAGACGCGTGCGCGACTGATCGGCGATCGCCTGCGGGTCACGCGCCAGACGCGACGCGCGCCGCCGTCGTAGCAATGGGTCGATAGCTCTCGCCCCGACCGCACTGACGCCGATCAGCGCGGCATAGCCGGGGAGGAAATAGGCCCCGGTCTGCACCATGCGCGCCAGCACGTCGCTCACCGAGGCGGGCTGCGGCGACAGAAGCAGGCAAGCGGCGAGGCACGCCAGCAGATAGGCCGGCACGCAGAAATGCAGCAGGATGCCGGCGACGATTCGCCACGGCAGCACGGCGCGCTCGGGGTTGGTCAGGTCTTGCGCCACGCGCGGAGAGTCGCGCGCGGCGGCGGCGTTGTAAACTGTCGATCGGCCCTAATCGGCGGTGGTCGGGTCGATCATCGCGCGCACCTCGGCGACCGAATTGGCCGGGAAACCGGCCGTCACGGCATGCTCACGGATCAGATCCTCGCTCGGCGCGCGATAGATGCAGTAGATCTTGTCGGCCGTGACATAGCTGTGAACCCACTGAATCTCTGGCCCGAGATCGCGCAGCACGCTGCATGAGGTCTGCGACGCGCCCTTGAGCTCATTCGCGCTCAACCCGCCCACGCCTGGCATATCGCGCTCGATTACGAATTGCGGCATCCCTGTTCTCCCGGCTGTTCGGCGCAGCATGGACCCGCTCGGGGGCGGAAAGCTAGGACGGAGTCGCCGCGCTCAGCGCTCGCTGAGATAATAGCGGTCGGTCGCGTGCAGCTGGCTGTCGAGCTGATAGACGATCGGCTGGCCGGTCGGGATCTCCAGCGTGGTGATCTCGTCGTCGGGGATGTTCGACAGATGCTTGACCAGCGCGCGCAGCGAATTGCCGTGCGCCGAGATCAGCACGCGCTGGCCGGCGCGCAGGGCGGGCGCGATGCGCGCCTCCCAATAAGGCAGCACGCGGGCGATCGTGTCCTTCAGGCTCTCGGTCGAGGGGATGGCGATGCCGGCATAACGCCGGTCCTGCGACAGGTCATAGGCACTGCCCGCCTCCAGTACGGGCGGCGGAATGTCGAAGCTGCGGCGCCAGATATGCACCTGCTCGGCGCCGTGCTTCGCCGCGGTCTCGGCCTTGTCGAGCCCGGTCAGCCCGCCATAATGCCGCTCGTTCAGCCGCCAGTCCTTCTCGACCGGCAGCCACAGCCGCCCCATTTCCTCCAGCGCGAGGTTGAGCGTCTTGATCGCCCGCGTCTGCAGCGAGGTGAAGCACTGGTCGAAATCGAGACCCTTCTCCGCCATCAACACGCCCGCCGCCCGCGCTTCATCGGCGCCCTTCTCGGTCACATCGACGTCCCACCAGCCGGTGAAGCGGTTCTCGAGGTTCCAGGACGACTGGCCGTGGCGGATCAGGACGAGGGTGGGCATGCGATTTTCCTTGCCGTCACCCCAGCGAAAGCTGGGGTCGCTTCGTAACCGGGAGACCCCGGCTTTCGCCGGGGTGACGCGAATTAGATGCCGTCGATCACTTCCGCAATCGTCTCCAGACACGAATGCGCCAGCGCCTTGGACCGCTCTGGCGACCAACCATATTCCGCATCCGCATTCGGATCATGGTCCTTGAACGGCATTTCCAGCGTCATCGCCACAGCGCCGAAGCGTTCGGCGAGCTGGTTGGTCGACATGGTCAGATTGGCCTTGCCCGGCGCCGACTTGTCATAACCCTTTTCGGTCTGGAAATCCGGCGTGCGCGCTTCGAGGCGGCGGCCGAAATCGTAGAATTTCTCGCCCAGCGCGTCGGTCCAGCTCGGAATGCCCTCGAAACCGGCGAGGAAATTGGCCGGGATCGCCTCGTCGCCATGCACGTCCATCGCCAGCTTGACGCCGGTTTCGTCCATCGCGTTGCGGACGCACAGCACCTCGGGGCTCTTCTCCGCGGTCGGCGTGTGCCATTCGCGGTTGAGGTTGATGCCGGCCGCGTTGGTGCGTAGATGACCGCGGAAGGATCCATCGGGGTTCATGTTGGGCACGACATGGAAGGTGCATTTTTCCAGCAGCGCCCTGGTCGTCGCGTCCTCGCTATCGGTCAGCCGCTCCAGCGCGCCTTCCATCCACCATTCGGCCATGCTCTCGCCGGGGTGCTGGCGGGAATAGAGCCAGACCGGTTTGGGCCCGGAGCCGATCGTGAAGCAATCGATCGCACGCCCGTCGAGCGTCGTGCCGAGCTGGCGATGCGTCACGCCGGGCTGGAGGGCGGTCGCCGCGACCAGAGCGTCGTGGCGCTCCATCGTGTAAGGCGCGAAATAGGCGAACCAGGCGAGGTCGCTGTCGAACGTCCAGTTCCATTCCAGCACGCCATCGGCATAGCGCGTCTCGGTCATCCGCCAGTCGATGCGGTCGGTCGAGACGCGCGTCTTGTAGCCCGGCCAGCCGAACGGATAGGCCGAACCTCCCGCATTGGTGATGCGGAAGGTCAGTGTCCGGCCCTTCGCCCCGGCGACGCGGAAATAGAACCATTGATAAAAGTCGGACAGGTGATCCTTGACGATCGCCAGCTCGACACGGTCGCCGTCCACGCCGACGACCTCGATATTGCCGCCATCGAAGGCGGCGTTGATCTGAATGCTCATTTGACCGTGATAGTGCGCCCGGATTCGCCGGGGAAGTCCCGGAAGATCGCATTGGCCAATTTCGCTGCCTCGGCATTGGCCTGGGCATCTGGCGACTGCGAATCGGCCGCGGTCTGGGCATGGCCTTCCCAGATCACCGTGCCGTCGGTGCGGCGACGGATCTGCACCGACAGATCGGTGAGGATGATCTCGCGGTAGCGCGGCTTGCCGATCGGGAAAGACACGCCCCCGCCGATGCCGACACCGCCGCCATAACCGCCGCTCGACGTGCCCCCGCCGATGCCGATGGTGATCGGCGAGCGCCGCGGTGGCCCTTGCCGGGTGGTGCGTGTCACCCCGACCACGGCGAGATACTGGCTGCTCGATCCGGCGGCCGGTGCGGCATAACCATAGCGGATCAGCTCATTGGCCACAGCGCCTGTATAGACCTGCGATTCGAGGCTGGTCGCCCAGCCGGCGCTCGTCGCCTCCGCGCTCAGCGTGCCGGTTTCGAGCGGCGCGCCGAGATGGAATCGCGAGACTTCCACCGGACTCCGCGTCGGTGTGGTCGCGCAGGCGCCCAGCGACATGGCCACACCGGCCACCAGCACCATCGATATAGCACGCATCACAAACGTCCTTCGCAAGGTTGTTACGCCTCCATAACGCTCGACTCGGGGGTTCGGGTTCCCGTGTTCCGCGCCTTGACTTGAGGCGACTCCGACTATAGGCGACCCCCTCTTTTCCGACACTAAAGAATCAGAAGCGAACGAGATCATGAAGATCCGCAATTCACTGAAGTCGCTCAAGGACCGGCATCGCGACAACCGCGTGATCCGCCGCCGTGGCCGCACCTATGTGATCAACAAGACCAACCGCCGGTTCAAGGCCCGCCAGGGCTGATCCGTGCCTGCGCCACACGCCGTCATCTTCGATGTCGGCCGGGTGCTGGTCGATTGGGAAATTCGTTTCCTTTATGAGCGTCTCATCCCCGAGGATGAGGCGCTCGACGCGTTTCTGCGCGACGTCGTCACGCCGGAATGGCATTTCCAGCATGATGCCGGCCGGCCCTTTGCCGAGACGTCGGTCGAACTGACAGCGCAATATCCGCACCATGCCGAGCTGATCGAACTGTTCGGCCCGCGCTTCAACGACACCAACAGCAGCGCGATTCCGGGCATGCCCGAACTGCTCGCCGAGCTCGATTCGGCCGGCGTGCCGCTATTCGCGATCACCAACTTCTCGGGCGAGTTCTTCCCGCCCTTCCGCCTTAAATATCCCGACATGTTCGATCGCTTCCGCGACATCGTCGTGTCGGGCGACGAGAAGATGATGAAACCCGACGCGGCGATCTACCGCCTCGCGCTCGGCCGATTCGGGCTACGGCCTGAGGAAGCGGTGTTCGTCGACGACAATCGCGACAATGTCGCCGGTGCCACGGCACTCGGCATTCACGGCATTCTTTTCACCGATGAGCCGGCGTTGCGCGCCGAACTGGCCGGTCTCGGCCTGCTCTGAGCGGTCGGGCCCGGACTGAAGAAGTAGCGCCCCCACGGTTGACGTCGTCGTCGCATCCATTATTTAGCATTTATGCGAAATAACGAACTGAATAAGATGTTGAAGGCGGTCGCCAGCCCCGTGCGGCGCGCCGTGCTCGATGATCTTCGCGCGCCGACCGAGCATTTTCCTGCCCAGGTCGACGGCGACCTGATCGTTGACGGGGTGTGCGCTGACTTCATCCGCAACCGGCTGGGCGTCGCTGCTGCCACCGCCTCGCGCCACCTGACCTTGCTGGTCGATGCGGGGTTGTTGATCGCCACGCGCAAGAAGGGCTGGACCTTCTATCGCCGTGACGAGGCCGCCATCGCCCGGTTCCTGCACAACCTGTCATCACGCCTGTGAGAAGCCGATGACCGAACTCAACTATCTCCACGTCGATGTTTTCAGCGCGACCCCCTTCAGCGGCAACAGCCTGGCGGTTTTCCCCGACAGCGGCGATCTCGATGCCGGGGAGATGCTGCGGATCACCCAGGAATTGCGGCATTTCGAATCGATCTTCCTGTCGCCCATGGCAGGCGAGCGCATGGTATCGGCGCGGGTCTTCGATCTCGCCGAGGAACTCCCTTTTGCCGGGCATCCGATATTGGGCGCCGCCGCGGTCCTGCAGCACGGCGCGGCCCCGGGATGCGGCGGGGGCTGGCAGTTCGACCTGTCGGGGCGCGTGGTGTCGGTGGCGGTCGAACCGACCGCCGACGGCTATTGTGCCCGCCTCGACCAGGGGCGGCCAAAACCCTTTGTACCCGTGACGGAGCGAGTGGTTTTCGCGCATGCCTATTCCCTCGGCCCCGACAGGCTGCACCCGCATTTGCCGCTGGAGATCGGCGACACGGGCTTGCGCTACCTCGTCATTCCGCTGGCCGCCGGCGCCATCGGCGAGGCGCGGATCGCGAGCGACATCACCGCATTGTTGCGTGGCGCCGGCGCCCAGTTTGCCGTGCTGTTCGATCCCGACGCGATGGAAATCCGTCACTGGAACAATGACGGCGTGGTCGAGGATGTCGCCACAGGCAGCGCCGCCGGCGTGGTTGCGGCCTATGCGCTGCGTCACGGTTTGATCGCCCCCGACAAACCAGTGGTGCTGCGGCAGGGCCGTTTCACCGGACGCCCCAGCACCATGACGGTCTGGGCCGGGGGGCGACCCGATGATGTCGCCTCGATCCATGTTGGTGGCGATGTCGCCCTGACCGGCACGGGCACATTGTGGCAGCGGCCAAAGCCGCGCGGCGAGGGCCGCGCCGCGCGAGAAGGCGCGTGACGGCTGCGACGCTGCCGATCATCGGCGCCGAAGCGCTGCGATCCGCGATCGGATACCGGGATCTGATCGAACCCGTGTCGCGCGCCTTTCAGGCCTTGAGCGCCGGACGCGCGCAAACCGACATGCTCGTCCTGCGGCCGCATGAGGACGCCGAGCGTGGCGACGTCTATATCAAGTCTGGCGCGATCCACGGCGAATCGGTCTTCATCGTGAAGATCTCGCCCTGGTTCGCGACCAATGTCGAGCAAGGCCAACCACAGGGAGGCTTCATCGCCGTCTTCGACTCGGCCACCGGCCACACCCGCGCCATTCTCGACGAGCAGCATTATCTCTCGGACATTCGCACCGCTGCCGCCGGCGCGCTCGTGGCGCGCGCGCTGGCGCCGCCCGTCGTGACCACCGCCGCGGTGCTCGGCGCCGGGATGCAGGCCTATTGGCAGACATGCGCGCTCCATGGCGAGCGTCCGTTCGAATCGCTGATGATCTGGGCGCGCGACCCCGACAGGGGGCGCGCGCTGGCCGCGCGGCTTGCGCCGGTATTGCCAGACGTCGTTATCGAGATCGCCCCGAGCGCCGAGGCAGCGGTGCGCGCCGCCGACGCCCTGATTGTCGCGACCGCGTCGCGCGAACCGCTGGTCCGCGGGGCGTGGCTGCGGCCCGGCCAGCACATTACCAGCGTCGGCGCCGACGACGCGACAAAGTGCGAGCTGGATGCGGACAGCCTGGGCCGGGCGCGGGTCTTTGTCGACGACCGTCATACCGCGCTCGCTTGTGGCAACGTCCACCGGGCGGTGACGCGGCACGGCTACCACCCCGGTGATCTGGCCGGCGAGATCGGCGCGCTTCTCGCCGGCGCGGTGCCGGGCCGCATCGATCCCGCCGGGATAACCATCGCCAGCTTCGTCGGGACCGGCGTTCAGGACCTTGTGGCGGCGCGGGTGGCGCTCGAGAAGCTCGGATATTGATGCGCTCCGTCGATCCCCGACGGAACGATCCGGATCCTAGCTATAACCCTTCAGCTCATCGCCGATGATGCGCACCACATGCAGCACATTGGTCGAGCCCGGCGTCTTGAACGGCACGCCGGCGATCAGGATCACCCGGTCGCCGGCCTTGGCGATCTTGTGGCGCAGCGCCATGCGCTTGGCCTTGGCGACCATGTCCTCGAACGAATCGACATCGCGCGTGTGCACCGCATAGGTGCCCCAGAGCAGCCCGATCCGCCGCGCCGTGTCGATGCGCGGCGTCAACACCATCAGCGGCACCGAGGGGCGCTCGCGTGCCACGCGCCGCGCGGTCGAGCCCGAAGAGGTGAAACAGATGATCGCCGCCGCATCGACTGTCGCGGCGATGTTCTTGGCCGCTTCGGCCAGCGCGTCGGCGGTGGTCGGGTCGGAGCGGATCACGGTGAAGTGGATGCGCTCGCCATGCATCGGGTCGAGTTCGACCGCTTCGCCGATCGAATTCATCATCGCCACCGATTCGATCGGCCAGGCCCCCGCCGCGCTTTCCGCCGACAGCATGATCGCGTCGGCGCCGTCATAGACCGCGGTCGCCACGTCCGAGACCTCGGCGCGGGTCGGCGAGGGCGAGACGATCATCGATTCGAGCATCTGCGTCGCCACCACCACCGGCCGGCCGAGCCGGCGCGATACCTCGACGATGCGCTTTTGCAGCGGCGGCACCGATTCGGGCGGCAGTTCGACGCCGAGATCGCCGCGCGCGACCATCACGCCGTCGCACGCCTCGACAATCTCCTCGAGCCGCTCGATCGCCGCCGGCTTCTCGATCTTGGCGAGCAGCGCCGCCTTGCCGCCGATCAGCAGGCGCGCCTCGGCCAGATCCTCGGGTCGCTGGACGAACGACAGCGCGATCCAGTCGACGCCCTGGTCGACCGCCCATGCCAGGTCGCTGCGGTCCTTGGGCGTCAGTGCCGCCATCGGCAGCACCACGTCGGGCACGTTGAGGCCCTTGTTGTTCGACAGCGCGCCGCCGACCACGACCAAAGTGGTGATGCGGTTCATGTCGTGCTCGATCACGCGCAGCACCAGCTTGCCGTCGTCGAGCAGCAACCGCGCGCCCGGCTCGATCGCCTCGAAGATCTCGCGGTGCGGCAGCTCGACGCGGGTCGCGTCGCCCGGCGTCTTGTCGCGATCCAGCACGAAGGTGGCGCCGGTCTTCAGCTCGGTCTTGCCGCCCTCGAACTTGCCGACGCGCAGTTTGGGCCCCTGCAGATCGGCAAGGATCGTCGTCGGCCGGCCATATTTCTTTTCGAGGCTGCGGATCGCTTCGATCACCGCGACCTTCGATGCCTGGTCGCCATGGCTCATATTGACGCGGAACGCGTCGGCGCCCGCTTCGTAGAGCTTCGCGATCATCTCGACGCTGCTGCTCGCCGGGCCGAGCGTCGCGAGGATGCGCACCTTTCTCGATCGTGGGCTGATGGCCTTGGTCATGCGATCCTCTTGCTTGTAGGGCGCCGGTCCTAAAGCCTATCTCCGCCCGATCAACCTTGGAGCTTACGAAATGTCATCGCTCGACGATCTCGACGATCATATCGCCGCTACCGCCTTCCGCCGGCTGGTGCGCCATTTGCGCCACCGCGAGGACGCGCAGAATATCGACCTGATGGGCCTTGCCGGATTTTGCCGCAACTGCCTGTCCGACTGGGTCGAGGAAGCGTCGGATGGCGCCCTCGACAAGAATGCCGCGCGCGACGCGATTTACGGCGAGCCCTATGCCGCGTTCAAGGCGCGCCAGCCCGAGGCGACACCGGAACAGCTCGAACAAATGCGGATCAGCGTTGCGAAGAACGGGTGAGCCGGACTAAGGCCCCCGCTTCCAGATTCATTCCAGCTTCAAGGATTCGCCCATGAGCGACGTGATCGCCGCCGAACAACTCCGCCTGCTCATCGAGCGCATCGAGCGTCTCGAGGAAGAAAAGAAGGGCATGGCCGATGACATTCGTGACGTCTATGCCGAGGCCAAGTCGACCGGCTACGATACCAAGACGATGCGCGCGGTTATCCGGCTGCGGAAGATGGAGAAGCATCACCGCGACGAGGCTGAGGCGATGATGGAACTTTACCTCGCGGCGCTGGGCATGAAGTAGAATCGGGGCTAGTCCGACTCCGACAGCGCCGCTTGATATATGGCGAGCGCGTCGGGGTCCCCTGCTTTCAATTGCTCCACCATGTCGCGAAGTGCGTCATTGTATTCGATCAGAGCAAGATTTGTGCTGGCCATCACATAGTCGGCGGTTGCCAGGACCCAAAACAGCCCTGAAGTGACGGCCTTTAGATCTCCGTCGGTGATTGTTAAGTCATCGGCGAGCTTTGGATGGGTTATCCGATTTCGGATCGTCACTGTCTGATGAAGGCTTGACCATCCTGCCTCCGAAAAATCCACCTGGATTTCCGGGCTGATGAGCATGGCTTGCGAAACAGCCAGACGAATCGCTGTCGGTACAGACACCCAGCGAGGCTGTTCCACGATCTTGCCATCGCTTGTCACGTTGTAGGAAATTTCTCGTAACGCCAAATCCGCTATCGGCGTAAGTGTGTCGAGGTCCGCCAAGACCGATGCGATGTGCCGGCGCATTTGCCAGACATCGCCCTCGATTGCGGCAAAGCTGGCGCGAACAACGTCGCGTCGTGCGGTTTGGGTATCTGCCACCGCCAGACGCCTATCCGCCGCGATCACGTCTTCGATGAGCAGCGCAATCAAGGTGGCGGAGCGGGACCGTTCATCGGTTTGTGAATTCATGCCCCAACGTGTCGCGCAAGTCGCTTGGACGACGCAAGGGTTGATGGAAGCTCCCGACAGCGCTTAAGGGCTGTCCAAACTTTTGAGGCAACCATGGCAGGCCATTCCAAATTCAAGAACATCATGCACCGCAAGGGCGCGCAGGATAAGAAGCGCTCGGGCATGTTCTCCAAGCTGAGCCGCGAAATCACCGTCGCGGCCAAGATGGGGCTGCCCGATGTCGACATGAACCCGCGCCTGCGCGCGGCGGTCAACGCGGCCAAGGCGGCGTCGATGCCGAAGGACAATATCCAGCGCTCGATCGACAAGGCGACGCGCGGCGATGCCGAGAATTACGAGGAGATCCGCTATGAGGGCTTCGGGCCCGGTGGCGTCTCGCTGATCATCGAGGCGCTGACCGACAACCGCAACCGCACCGCGACGAATGTGCGCACCGCGGTGTCGAAGAATGGCGGCAATCTCGGCGCCAGCGGTTCGGTCAGCCATGCGTTCGACCGCGTCGGGCTGATCAACTATCCGGCCGGCGCCGGCGATGCCGACAAGGTGTTCGAGGCGGCGCTCGATGCCGGTGCCGAGGACGTCACGTCGAGCGAGGACGGCCATGAGATCTGGACCGCGCAGGGCGACCTGCACGAGGTGACCAAGGCGCTGACCCCGGTGCTGGGCGAGGCCGAAGGGGCCAAGCTGGCATGGCGCCCGCAGGTCATGGTCGATGTCGGCGAATCCGACGCCGCCCTGCTGTTCAAGCTGATCGACACGCTCGACGATGACGACGACGTGCAGACCGTATGGGGCAATTACGAAGTGTCCGACGCGGTGATGGAGAAGCTGGCGTGACCAACTTTCCCTCTCCCAGCGGGAGAGGGAGGGACCCATGCACAGCATGGGAGGGTGAGGGCAGGCCGCTCTCACCGCTCGCCCGCGTGTTCGCAACGCCGGTCAAAGAAGGATTTAATTCACGCGAAGGCGCGAAGGCGCGAAGCGGTTGCGCGCTTGGCAGACGCACGCGCGATCGTGGCAGACATTTTGATCGGTCGCCGTGGAGTGAGAAGGTCTCGCTGACGCGAGACGCAGGCGCCGGACGCAACACCTTCGCGCCTTCGCGCCTTCGCGTGAACAAGACTTTCTCTCTGAAACGGCACGCATGATCATCCTCGGCCTCGACCCCGGCCTCGGCACCACCGGCTGGGGCCTGATCCGCGCCGAGGGTAACCGCCTGTCGCACCTCGCCAATGGCCGGCTGAAGACCGACAGCGCCGCCCCGCTCGCCCGCCGGCTGGCGCATCTCGATGCCATGCTCGGCGCGCTGATCGTCGATCATGGCCCGCAAGCCGCCGCGGTCGAGGAGGTGTTCGTCAACGCCAACCCGCAATCGACATTGAAGCTCGGCCAGGCGCGCGGCGTCGTGCTATGCGCGGTGGCGCGCGCCGGGATCGAGCCGGGCGAATATGCCGCGCGGCTGGTCAAGAAGGCGGTCGTCGGCACCGGCAATGCCGAGAAGGCGCAAGTCCATGCGATGGTCGCGCGGCTTCTGCCCGGCGTGAAGATCGATGGCCCCGACGCGGCCGATGCGCTCGCCGTGGCGATCTGCCACGCGCACCATCTGGCGTCGGCACGGCGGCTCGGCACTAGCTGAAGATTTCTCCGACGTCGTCGGCGGACAGTGTGATCCGGCCCAGCGCGCGTGCGCCGCGAATGCCGTTGATCACGCAGAGCAGCAATATCCCGTTGATCATCGTACCGACGATCGACATCGCGGCGATCTTGGTCACGACTTCGAGCGTCAGCAGGGCCGCGGCGGCAACGCCCCACACCACGCCCTTGCCGGCGCGCAGGCGAAAACCCGCGACGGCGTAGACGATGATTTCGATCAGGGCGAAGGCGGCAACCAGGATCGCGGTCGCCGTCCGGCCGTCGCTCATCACCACGCCGACCAGAAACACCATACTGATCAGCCCGAGCACGACCGCGACGAAGCAGGCATAACTGCCGATCTGCGCCGCACCCAGTGCGCCGTCCTCGGTCGACAGATCGACGTTCCACAATGCCATGAGATATCCCCCTATGCCCCGGCGACCGAGCCTAGCAGGATCGACCGCGCCGTCGAGGGCTCCCGCGATTTCGCTTTCCTAGCTTCGTCCGTTCCGTTTATGTACCGGGCATGATCGCCCACCTCAAAGGCCGCCTCGAAGCGACCGGCATCGACCATGCGGTGATCGATGTCGGCGGCGTGGGCTATCTCGTCGGCGCATCGACCAGGACGCTCGCCGCGATCGGACCGATCGGCGAGGCAGTGACCCTGTTCACCGAAATGCTTGTTGCGGAAGACTTCATCCGCCTGGTCGGCTTCGCCCGCCCCGATGAGCGCGACTGGTTCCGCCTGCTCACCGGCGTGCAGGGCGTCGGCGCGCGCGTCGCACTGGCGATCCTCTCGGTGCTCGAACCGGTCGATCTCGCTCGCGCCATCGCCGCCCAGGACAAGGCAATGATCGGCCGCGCCAACGGCGTCGGCCCCAAGCTCGCCGAACGCATCGTGCGTGAGCTGAAGGACAAGGCCGGCGGCGTGATCCCCGGCTCGGTCACGCCGGTCGCCGCGGCGAGCAGTGCCGCGTCGGACGCGGTCTCCGCGCTGCTCAACCTCGGTTTTCGTCCGGCCGAGGCGAATGCCGCCGTTGGCGCGGCTGAGGAGGAGTTGGGCGCGGGCGCAAGCCTCGATGCGCTTGTTCGACTGGCGCTCAGGAAGGCGGCGAAGTGAGAGCTTTCCTTCAACCGGCGATGGCAGCGGCTTTGGGGATTACCGGTGTGGCCTTCGCTCAGGATGGCGCGCAGCCGCCCTTGCCTTCCTCTGTTGAAGCGAAATGGGCCGAGGCTGAGGTTGAGCGTGTGCCACCGTCCGAAGCGCTGGCGCTGGGACATCATGGCACGGTCGTGCTCGAAGGTGATGTCTCGCCCGAGGGCCGGGCCGTCAATCTCGCAATCGCCAGATCAAGTCGGTCGCCGATACTCGACGCCGCCGCGCTCCAAAGGTTTGCCAACGCGCGCCTCGGGGCGGACCTGCTCGCGGAGAAACCGCAAAAAATTCGACTGAAGATCGTGTTTGGCAATTACGACTTCGACAATTTGGGCTTGGGCTATCTGTGCGCCCAGGCAGTGCGTGAGGCGGACTGGTATAAAGTGACCTTTCCGGAACAGTCCTTCGAAGATACCAAATTCAAGACTTATCTTCGAAGTATGGCGCTCATCGATAATCGGATGGCGTTCGCGAACGATCGAGACCGCTTCGAAACGGTATGGCGAGACACGATCGCACTTTGCCGCGATCGACCAGCCGCGCCGATAATGGGCCTGGTTGTTTTGGTTGGCACCGGCAAGGTTCCCGCAAAGTGACCGACACCGACCGCCTCTTCACCCCCGCCCGCCGCACCGAGGACGTCGATGCCGCGCCGCGCCCCAAGAGCCTCGACGCTTTCGTCGGGCAGAAGGCGGCGCGCGAGAATCTGCGCGTGTTCATCGCCGCTGCCAAATCGCTCCGCAAAGCGGTAGGGCAAGGCGCATTGGATCATGGGCCGCGCCGGGCTATATTCGCAGCATGACTCAGCTCACCATCTCGATGCCGTCGATCCTGCAAAACTGGGTCGAATCCCGGATTTCCGAAGGCGCCTATGCCGATGCGGCCGATTATCTGCGCGATCTGGTACGGCGCGACCAGGCTGCAAGCGCTGGGCGGCAATGGGTGAAGGAAATGGTGGATGAGGGATTGCGCTCGGGGGTGATCGATCGCGATCCTCGCGACATCATTGCAGACGTCATTGCCGAAGACCCTGACCTCCGTGACTAGGCTGCGTACCGCGCCGGAGGCGCGGGAGGACGTGCGCGGCATACGCGACTACAGCAAAACGGCGTTCGGCGCGCGTGTCGCGAAGGAATATCTGGACGGCCTGATCGCCGTTTTCACGCTGATCGAGACGCGCCCGCTGGCTGGGATAGCCGAGCCGGATCTAGGCGAAGGCATGCGCAGCTTCGGCTTTCGATCGCATCGTATCTACTACAAGCTCGAAGGCGACGATCTGTTGGTGGTACGCATACTTCATAGCGCGCAGCACATCCCGGAAGCGTTTGGATCGAGCCAGTGACCGACGACGACCGCCTCCTCACGCCCGCACGTCGCAGCGAGGACGTCGATGCCGCGTTGCGCCCCAAGAGCCTTGACGATTTCGTCGGGCAGAAGGCGGCGCGCGAGAACCTCCGCGTGTTCATCGCCGCCGCCAAATCGCGCGGCGATGCGCTCGACCATGTGCTGTTCTTCGGTCCTCCCGGGCTCGGCAAGACCACGCTGGCGCAGATCGTCGCGCGCGAGATGGGCGTGGGGTTCCGCGCCACGTCCGGACCCGTCATCGCCAAGTCGGGCGATCTCGCCGCCTTGCTGACCAATCTCGAGGACGGCGATGTGCTGTTCATCGACGAGATCCACCGCCTCCAGCCGGCGGTCGAGGAGGTGCTCTATCCGGCGATGGAGGATCGCGCGCTCGATCTGATGATCGGCGAGGGGCCGTCGGCGCGCTCGGTGCGGATCGATCTGCCGCGCTTCACGCTGATTGGCGCGACCACCCGGCAGGGGCTGCTGACCACGCCGCTGCGCGACCGGTTCGGCATTCCGGTACGGCTGCATTTCTACACCGTCGACGAGCTGGAGCGCGTCGTGTCGCGCGCTGCGTCGCTGCTCGATCTCGCCATCTCGCCCGATGGCGCGCAGGAGATTGCGCGGCGCGCGCGCGGCACGCCGCGCATCGCCGGCCGGCTGCTGCGCCGGGTGCGCGATTTCGCCCATGCCGCCGGG